>Ga0209252_1001185_pt1 | contig 17780 bp, 16 predicted proteins | sample SaaInlV_135m_DNA_3_FD_184673 | JGI IMG/M metagenome (GOLD analysis project Ga0209252, IMG submission 184673) | Marine microbial communities from expanding oxygen minimum zones in the Saanich Inlet - Saanich Inlet SI074_LV_100m_DNA (SPAdes) (version 2) | ecosystem: Environmental > Aquatic >... | reverse complement strand
GCTAGGCATAATGAAACGCTATCAAAACAATTTGTTAAACTCTCCATAGAAGCACCTGTATAAATATGTGCATTAAATAATCGAGCGCCATCTAAGTGCACCTTAAGATTTTTTTTATGCGCGGCATTAGCTAGCACTTCAAGCTCATTTTGAGGCTGAACTTTACCTGAAATAGTATTTTCTAAGCAAAGTAGTTTGGTTACTGCATAATGTGGATCGTCATCTTTAATTTCGTTGAGCATATCCCCAACATCCATAGATCCCGTTTCAGAAGTTTCAATTGGACAAATTCCCACTCCTCCTAGAACTGATACGCCACGAGCTTCATAAACATTTGTATGATAGTTTTTACCAATGAGTGCCTCATCGCCGCGCTGACAATGTGAAAGCATTGCTGTTAAATTACTCTGAGTTCCACTTGGAAAAAATAAGCCTGCTTCTTTACCTAATAAATTAGCTGCATATTTCTGGAGCTCATTAACCTCATCATCCTCATCATAAACATCATCACCCATTTTGGCATCTTGTATGGCTGATAACATCTCTTTTGAAGGCAGAGTTACCGTATCACTTCTAAAATCAATTAGATTTTTAAATTCATTTTTTCGAGAATGACTACTATTTCTTTTGTATTGATTCATATTGAGATAGACCTAAGGTTTGTACTCAGGATAGGCTAGCGTCGCTACAAGGTGCGTTCTAGGCTGCTCTCCACCATTTAAAGCCGTATGGTAGCCACGAGTATCAGTGAAATACACTGAGCCATCTGCAGGTAGATGAGTACAGTGGTGGTTAACTATAAACAAAGCACCTGGATTTGTATATATTGGTATATGAATTCTAGGCTCTGGATCTCTATGCCAAGAATTGCAGTTATAGCTATCTTTTTCTAGTATTCGAACTCTTCCAATGGGATATCGTGCTGATAACTCTTTATGAATCGTCTCAAAGTAAGTCCCCTTGAATACATCCACAAGCTCACTAAATAATGATTCGTCCACCAGTTCGTCTTTGGCTACCTCCTCATAGCTATTATCGACTCGGGTATAGTAGCGGCCCACAAGATCTTTATCAGAGTCAACTGATCCATCTTTTTTTCGAGTCATTGCTAGAGCATGAAAGCCCGAGGCAGCAGTCTTAAATTCTGAACTTGACTTAATTTGATCAAGAGCCTCTCTAATTCTTTCAATATCAAATTTAAGCTTGAGCTTGACTATATGCTCATTACCCTTAAAAGTCGCAACAGAATCAATATCAACTCGCCCATTAATGTAGGAATTTAATTCTTTTGTATCTTCTGAAATACTCATAAACGCTCTTAAAAAGGTTTAACCACTGCCAGAATAATTATTCCAATTAATATTATGACTGGAAATTCATTAAACCACCTAAAAAAAACATGAGATTTGATATTTTTATCAGCTGCGAAAACTCTAACTAAATAGCCGCAGTAAAAATGATAGGCTACCAAAATAGCCACAAGGAATAGCTTAATCTTGAGCCAATACATATCGCTATAAACTTCCCATGCATAGTTCTGAATCATCCAAAAACCAAATATAGTTGTTAGGATGAAGCTTGGCATCATTATGCCGTTATATAACCTACGCTCCATGATCTTGAAGCGTTCAATACTGATTGCATCATCTGCCATCGAGTGATAGACAAATAAGCGAGGCAAGTAAAACATTCCTGCCATCCAAGAAACAAATCCAAAAACGTGTATGGCCTTAACCCAAAGCATAATAATCCAAAAAAATATAAATCATAATACCGTTTTGACACGTTATTATGTCTAATATTCATAAAGATTAGTTTATTTATCATTTACTTATTAATTTATCTTATGACTTGTCACAGAGTAAAATTTACTATCAAACACACAGATTCATAATATGCTGAATTTTTTTAAAAAAACTCCAAGCCAAGACCCCCAGGAAGAAAAAAATAAAACTTCGCTCAAGGAAAGACTATTTAAGTCCAAAAAAAAGCTTGGTGATGGCCTCTCTTCTCTCGTTATTGGCAAAAAGAAGATTGATGATGGCCTTCTTGAAGAGTTAGAGATGCTTTTAATTGGTTCAGATATTGGTATCCAAACAACCGACAAAGTGATTGAAGTCGTTAGAAAAAAAGCATCTAGAAAGGAACTAAAAGATGAAGATAGTCTCTATCAGCTCATTAAGGAGGAGTTAGAGTCTTTGTTAATCAAAGAAAATCTATTAGAACCTAGTTCAGAAATCCCTTTTGTGATCCTTGTAGTTGGTATTAATGGAGCGGGAAAAACAACAACGATAGGCAAGCTAGCGAAGTTATTTCAGAGTGAAGGGAAAACAGTCATGCTTGCTGCTGGAGATACCTTTCGAGCGGCCGCTGTAGAGCAGCTTCAGATTTGGGGCGAGAGAAATGATATCCCTGTCATAGCTCAAAAGACTGGTGCAGATGCGGCATCAGTTGTTTATGACGCCTATCAATCAGCAATTGCAAAAAAAGTAGACATCTTGATAGCTGATACTGCTGGAAGACTTCACACTCAAGATAACCTCATGCAGGAGCTCGAAAAAATTAAAAGAGTTCTTAAAAAACATAACGAGGATGCTCCACACGAAACCCTTCTTGTGATCGATGGAGGCTCAGGACAGAATGCCATTCAACAAGCAAATGAATTTCACAAATCTATCAATTTATCTGGTTTAGCAATAACCAAACTTGATGGCACAGCAAAAGGCGGGGTTTTATTCTCAATCTCTGATTCCTTAAAGTTGCCTATTCGTTATATTGGAGTTGGAGAGGCAATTGAAGATCTGAAGCCTTTCAATGCAAAAGATTTTGTCGACGCTTTATTTGATTAAAGCTTAAAGGAATTGAAATGAGAGTCAATTTCCCTCGCTAAATCGATATCAAGCCGCGTAACTCCCCCCTCACTATGAGTCACTAGATGAATCTCCACTTTGTTGTAGACATTCGACCATTCAGGGTGATGATCCATTGTCTCTGCAGTGATTGCAACTTGATTCATAAACTCAATCGCTTTAGTAAAGTCTTTAAAGTGAAGCACTCTAAAAAGCTTTTCATCTTTCATACACCATTCATTAAGTTCTTTTAATAATGGCGCCAGTTGTTCACTTGATAGAATCAAATCATACTCCGCTTAATAGTCTTTTTGCGCCCAAAGATAAGAGCTTATTGGCGACTCGTTCACCCAAATCTTTTGGCTGACTCAACTCTCCATGTTCATCTACTCTTATTACTTCCCCAGAATCAACATTACCAACCATACCTCTAAGGTGTAATTCTCTCCCATTGCTTGTAGCATAAGCGCCAATTGCGACCGAGCAACCTCCCTGGAGTGATGCATTCATTGCTCTTTCAGCACCCACTTCATCCATCGTTTTCTTATGAATGAGTGGCTCTAGAAGCTTAATAATTTCATTATCATTTTCTCTAACCTCGATTCCAAGCGCACCTTGACCAACAGCAGGTAAAGATTGTTGAGCAATAAGGTGTTGTTTAATTCGATCCTCAAAGCCAAGTCTAATAAGACCTGAACAAGCCAAAATGATTGCATCGTACTCACCATCATCAAGTTTTTTTAAGCGGGTGTTTACATTTCCCCTTAAATCCAGAATAACTAAATCTGGCCTCAACGCCTTTAATTGGACAATTCGCCTTAGGCTGCATGAGCCAACACGGGAACCAATAGGAAGATCTTCGATACTTTTGAAATGATTTGAAACAAAAGCATCAAATGGATTTTCACGCTCAAGAATGGCGCCAATCCTAAAACCCTCTGGTAATTCGTAGGGAACATCTTTCATTGAATGAACTGCTATATCAGCTTTTCCTTCCATCATTCCAATTTCAAGTTCTTTGATGAAAAGATTTTTGCCACCAATTTTTGAAAGGGGTGTATCAAGTATCTTGTCGCCTTGGGTCGTCATTTTGACCAACTCTATCTTCAACTCAGGATAGAAATACTCTAGCCTTGACTTAACGAATTCTGCTTGCCAGAGCGCCAGCGGACTTTTGCGTGTTGCAATTCTAAGCACTGCTTCAATTTCTCCAAATAATATCAACTTCATGAATATTTTATCGAGTGTTTCTTGAGAATGTTGATTATTAGGACATTATTATGATGAAAACATTGAAAAATATTTCCTTTAAATAGTCACTAATAAAGCTTTTTATATCATTTTCAGTAACTTATCTTCCATATGCTGGAATAATGTGCAGTAATTTAAATTTGTATTTAATAGAGAGTAAAAATAGAATGACTTCTAAAACAAATCATTTATGGGGTGGCCGTTTCAATGAGCCAACTGATGAGTTTGTCAAAATATTTGGCGCATCTGTTGCTTTTGATAAAACCCTTGCGCTCTATGATATTGAAGGCTCTATAGCACATGCAACTATGCTCATGGAAGCTAAAGTACTAACCAGTGACGAGTTAAAGAAGATTTTAAAAGGGCTTGAACAAGTCAAACAAGAGATAGTCTCCGGAGAATTTACCTGGTCAATTGACCTTGAAGATGTCCACATGAATATTGAGTCTCGATTAACAGAGATTTGTGGCGAGCCAGGTAAAAAACTTCATACTGGGCGCTCTCGAAATGATCAGGTTGCTACAGATATTAGGCTCTATCTCAGAGATAATGTTCAGCGCATCCAGAATGAACTTCAAAAACTTCTGCACGCCCTTCTTGATCTTGCCGAACAAGAAAATGAGACCATTATGCCCGGTTTTACTCATCTTCAGGCTGCTCAGCCAATCAGTTTTGGGCACCACCTATTAGCCTACTTCGAAATGTTTAAGCGTGACAAAGAACGTCTTGAGGATAGCTTTAAGCGAATCAATACAATGCCTCTAGGTAGTGCTGCCCTTGCAGGAACGAGTTATCCGATCAATCGTGAACGAACTGCTGAACTCTTAAGCTTTGAGCGTATCAGCTTGAACTCTTTGGACGCCGTAAGTGACCGTGACTTTGCAATTGAGTTTGCCTCAAATGCAAGCCTGATTATGATGCATCTCTCTAGGTTCTCCGAGGAACTCATTCTTTGGTCTAGCGCTCAGTTTGAATTTATTGCTCTTCCTGATAGCTTTTGTACGGGCTCATCGATTATGCCCCAAAAGAAAAATCCAGATGTGCCAGAGCTGGTTCGAGGAAAAACAGGAAGGGTTAATGGTAATTTGATTGCTCTTCTTACTTTGATGAAGGGCCAACCATTAGCTTACAATAAAGATAATCAAGAAGACAAAGAGCCGCTCTTTGATAGCGTAGAAACAATCTACTCTTGCCTCCGCGTTTTTTCTGAAATGGTACCTACAATTAAAGCCAATAAGGATAATATGTATCAATCAGCAATTAAGGGGTACACCACTGCTACCGATCTGGCAGACTATCTAGTCAAAAAAGGTTTGGCCTTTAGGGATGCTCATGATGTTGTCGGTAAAGCAGTTGCCTTTGGAATCAAAGAAAATAAAGATCTAAGTGAATTTACTTTAAATGAGTTAAAAGAATTTGATACATCTATTGAAAACGATGTATTTGAAGTGATCTCACTAGAGGGATCTATTCGATCACGTAATCATATAGGTGGCACCTCTCCTGAGCAAATTCTGATTGCTATTAAAGTGGGTCGCAACACTATAAAGTAATGCGCATAGTTTTCGCAGGTACGCCCAATTTTGCGGTCAAAGCACTATCTCACCTTCACGATTCTCATCATGAGATTATCGCTGTTTATTGTCAGCCAGATAAACCTAAAGGAAGAGGGAAAGTCTTAACTCCTTGTCCAGTCAAGCTCTATGCCCTTGAGAGTAACTTAGAAGTGATTCAGCCTGCAAATTTTAGTAATGAACAAAACCTCAAAAAGCTTACCTCCCTTAAGCCAGATTTAATAGTTGTTGCAGCTTATGGCCAGATTCTTACCAAAGAAATACTAGAAGTGCCTGAGTTTGGATGCTTAAATATACACGCATCACTATTACCACGATGGAGAGGCGCTGCACCTATTGAAAGAGCAATTATTGCAGGGGATAATGAGACAGGCATCACCATTATGCAGATGAATGAAGGGCTCGATACTGGTGATATCCTAATGACGAATAAACACCCTATCTCAAATACAGAAACCTCTGGTTCGTTAACAGAGTCATTATCGGTTATGGGTGCAGATCTGATAATTGAGACAATAGAACAACTTCCTGAACTCAATGCTAAAACTCAAGACCATACAAAAGCAAACTATGCCAAAAAGATCTTAAAAAATGAGGCGCGAATTGACTGGAATCAAAGTGCAGAAAATATTAATCAAATGATTAGAGCCTTCAATCCTCGTCCTATTGCACAAAGTAATGCGGAAGCTAAGGAGTTTAATGACAAAGTCCTAAGAATCATTGAAGCTGAAGTGATACCAACTGAAACCTCTAAGCCCTCAGGTACAGTCATTGAGCAAAATAAAGATGCTTGTCTCATTGCAACTGGTGATGGAATATTAAGTTTAAAAAGAGTTCAGCTTGCAGGCAAAAATGTAGTTTCAATTAAAGACTTTAATAATGCTTATCAACTAATCAAGCTAAATTAATAAAGTTCTAGGTATCGTAAGCCCTTAACATAAATTCGGAATCAATAATTTCATTATTGATTCTCGCTATGATATTAGAATCAACCAACTTGGTATTTAATTTAAATAAGCCACAATTTCCCAATGTTTCTCTGATATTGATCTGCTTACCTAAATAGACGTATTCAACTCTAGTTGCAGCCGGCATATGTGAGTTTCTGCTTCCTACGCCCATTGAGATGCCTGATAGCGAGTCTATAATATTTCTATAGCTAGGGCATAAGATGGTGTGATGAATAACGTTATTAGTGAGTGTTTCAAGTTCAGTAATAAAGATTCGATCAGCGAGATAAAATACAGCTCCTTTGTATTTAAATCGATTTCGTTGAGTGTCACCATTTTCTTTGTCCCATAGATGCTCAATACTGGTTGAATAAAACTTATTCTTATATTGATAGATATGAATCAGGCTTCTAATTAGATAGCCAGGAAATCCAGACGAAAGAAAGTGATTGAAATAATAACCTTCATAGCGGGATAAACTCTTATTTTCACTGGGTATTGAATCAATAATTTTTTCTAACTCACTCCTCTCAGAATGTGGCTCTGACTGAAGATTTTTAGGAGTAATCTGACAGAATTGATCTGATTCTAGATTCAACTCTTCTGCCGAAAATTGGAAATATTGGCAAATTTTATTTAAGTTATACTTTGAAGGATATATTTGACCACTTAAATACTTATTGAATTGCTGTCGATTAATCTCCATCTTTCGACAAACATGAGCTACGGAAATTTGTTCATTACAAATTGTGCGTAAATTTGTAGAAAAATTTTCATTTGCCATGACTTACTTATCTGCTGATTAAACAACATAGAATAACACCATACAATCAAGAATTCAAATTAGATTAGGTATGATTTAAAAATCATCAAACAGAAATTCAAAATCTATAAAACTAAAAATGATCTCTTTTAAATTGCTCATCCCAAACCTTTTTAAATACCTGCTTATTATCCTCCCACGCAATCAAAACTGCATGCAGGTAAAAATGATTTAAGTCTGAAGTGATTTTAGTATAGGTATGCGTTTTTGTTTGCCAATTACCACGTCCATACTCCCATTCCCATTCATATTCAGCGCAAGCAGACAGTGGGTTGGACTCACTAATACTAAAACGATGTAGAGACTTTGATCCCATTTCCATTCCACTCTCTTTAATTCTAATTTTTCCATTATCAGCTTTTATTTCCATTACATTCAAATTCCGCTTTTCATCAAAGCTAGATTGACGATTTTCGTTAAATTCTCGAATGGTTATTGTGGGCTCCTCTTCAGGTAAATTATTTTTAGTGAATTCTTTCAGAACCTCAGTAGACACATTTTTTCCAAGAACTGGCAGTTTTAATAAGCTTAATTCTGAATAAATTGTTAAGGAAGTATTAGTTGGAGCAGGCCAAGCAATGGGCCAGTAACTTGTTGAGACAGCTAGTCGAAGCTTATGCCCCTTGGGCACAGTGTAACCTACATGGTTTAATTCTACTATAACTTCTTCAACTTCCCCTGGAATCATTGCTTCAGGATTTGATTTTCCATTTCGCTGAGACAAGTTCAAAATACCACGAGTAATTAGTGTGCTTGAACCGTCAGGCCAAAGATCACACAGCCTAGCTGCAACAAGCCCCTGCGGCTGATCACTACTCAAATGCAATGTAAGAGCAGCATTGCCAATAATTTCCAATGGAAGCTCAAGTGTTTCAGTATCAAAAACCAGTGATCCGGAGTCCTCGATATTCTGATTACCAGGCAATTCTTCAGCCACTCCAAATGCAAACCAAGGCATGTATTCTCCAGAAAACTGGCCTACCGTTTGTGGCGATAAAATTTTCATTGCTTGATTAGGTTTTTTTCTGACAGATAAACTCTCTTGGTTTAAATAGAAGTACTTAGTTTCAACTTGTTCTGATGGCCAGCTCGATAGACCAATCCAACGGCCAGGTCGATTATCATAATAAGTTTTTGGTTTAACACTATCTTGTAAAAATATTTGGTACTTAGCCTCATCCATCATTCCAGTTTCTTTTTCATTTAACCAGTGATCAAACCAGCGAACCGCATCAGAAAGAAAATCCACAGTCGGTCCAGGAATACCAAGGTGAGGATATCGATGACACCATGCACCCTGTAAACCGAGAGTTGGCACATTAAGATTCTGTAACAACCGAGGCACAGTATTTGGCCAGCAATCTGCATGTCCACTGATAACATAAACTGGTATTTTGATCTTAGAATAATTAATATCTACCGAGTTGTTCAACCAATACTCATCATTATGTTGATGTGTAAGCCAACGCTCAAGATAGTGTGGAGTTTTTTCAAGTCGTTCATGCCAAAGTATTTGCCAATTATCACCAACTAGTTCGGGGTCTGGTGGTCGTGAATTAAATCCAAACATAATCGAACCCCAGCCAAGGGTTTGACCTACCATACAACCCATGTAATATCCCGCGTCATCATAATAACGTTGGTCAGTTGATCCTAATGTGATAATTGTTTTAAGTGCCTTAGGCGATCGTTGAGCAAGTTGTAATCCTATAATTCCGCCCCATGAGATACCCATAGTACCAACCCTACCATTACACCAGGACTGACTAGCAATCCAATCAATTACAGCTACACCATCATCTATTTCCTGATCAGTGTACTCATCGTCCTTAAAACCATCTGAGCTCCCTGAGCCGCGCATATCAACACGGATACAGGCATACCCATGTTTAGCAAAATGAGCAATTGTATTCGAATCCCGTTTAACTGTGTAATCGTCTTTTCGATATGGAATATACTCAAGGATTGCTGAGTAAGATTCTTTATCATCTGGCATCCAAAGTTTAGCAGCAAGTCTAGCACCATCTGGCATGGGTATCCAAAAATGATTTAAATGAATAACGCCCATAATAAATTCCTATTTAAGAGGGTAGTGACAGGTCAAAATTTGCTGACCATTAAAAGTATGTATTGGTGGAAACTCATCATCACAATGTTTGCTAGAAAATGGACAGCGTGTATGAAACTCACATCCATTCGGACGATCCATTAGGCTAGGAACCTCGCCTGTAAGCTCGATTCTATTTTCTAAACTTGTTTCTTGATAAGGTGTTAGATTTGCAGATAATAATGCTAGGGTATATGGATGTCTTGGCTTTGCAAAGATATCGTCTGTTTTACCTTGTTCGACAAATCGACCTAGATACATTACCGCAGTTCTGTCAGAGATATGTCTTACAATATTTAAATTATGAGTAATGACAAACAAACTGACTCCTAAGTCATCCCTCAGCTTGTTAAGTAAGTTCAATATCTCACCTTGCACTGAAACATCAAGACCTGCTGTTGGCTCATCAGCAATAATTAGCTTAGGATCAAGCGCTATAGCTCTTGCAACGCCAACACGACGAGCTTGGCCACCACTTAGTTCATGGGCATAACGCTCTTTAATATTTGTGGGCAATCCAACCAGTTTTAGTAATCGATCTGCCTCCATTTTTAGATCTCGATCTTTAAGGTTATGTATTTTATAACCTTCAGTTATTAAAGAGCCCACACTCATCCTTGGACTAAGTGAGCCGATTGAATTTTGCCAAATAAATGAAATTTTTTTTCGATAAGCCATTATTTGCGATGGTGTCATATTGGTCACATCTTCATTCATAAACTTAATTTGGCCTTCTTTAGCAGTAAGTAAGCCAGCAGTAGCTAAAGCTAGGGTTGATTTCCCCGAACCACTCTCGCCAACCAGGGTAAAGGTTTCTCCCTGCTTAATATCTAATGAAACTTTTCTGACTGCATCAATGAATGGATCATCTATTTTCTGAAGCATTCCCTGCAATGTTGACTTAGCTCTAAACCGAACACGAAGATTCTTAATTGAAAGTATGTTGTTCATGATTCTATCAAGTGACAACTAACATAATGATTGTTTGAAAACTCATTCCATTTTGGAGTATGTTTATCACAGCGATCTATAGATTGATCACAACGGTTTTTAAATATACAACCTCCAGATAAATTTGTTAGATCCGGTATTTCTCCGGGAATTGAAGGCAACAAGCGTTGTTTTTTTGAAATACTAGCAGGGTCACATTCTAATAATTTAACTGTATACGGATGAGCTGGATTATTGAATATTTCATAAGTACTCCCCTGCTCAACAATCTCACCCGCATACATAACTATTACATGATCACATAGTTCAGCTATTACTCCAAGGTGGTGGGAAACGAATAATATTGAGCAACCCATTTCCTCCTGAAGCTCTTTTAACAATTTAAGTATCTGAACCTCGAGAGTCGCATCAAGTGCAGTGGTGGGTTCGTCTGCAATCAGTAGAGATGGTCCAGCCTGCAATGCCATAGCAATCGATACACGCTGCTGCATCCCTCCTGACAACTCATGAGGGTATTGCTTTAGCTGGCTCTGAGGATCTGGTATGCCTACTTTGTTCAGCATATCAATAGAACGTTGTTTTTTTATCTTCTTACTAGTCTTATCTCGATACTGAATATCCATCATCTGACGACCAATTGATAGCACCGGATTTAGTGTAGACATTGGGTCCTGAAATACAATTGAAAGCTGAGTTCCAGAAATATTGCGCATTTTATCCAGTGAAAGCTTCAGAAGATCCTGTTTTTCAAACTCAATTGAGCCATTAGGAATATCGGCATTAGAATCAAGCTGGCGAATAATTGACGTAATCAAAGTGGACTTCCCACAACCACTCTCACCAACTACACCAACAATTGAACCCCTTGATATATCAAGATCAACATTTCTTAAGGCTTTCAATTTGCCTCGATCAGTTTGATAATTAACCGACAAATCACGAATTTTCAGAATGTTATCACTCATACTAATTTTCTAAGCTTGGGGTCGAGCAAATCACGCAATGATTCACCAAGAAAAGTAAAGCCAAGTGTGGCTAAAACTAATGGAATCGAACCGGCAATAATAGGCCAAGGCGTATTTCTAATTAAAGAGAAGCCATCATTCAGAATACTACCCCAGGAAGGTGTTGGCGGTTTAACACCCATACCAAGAAAACTCAAACCTGCCTCTAATGCAATAACGGTTGGGATATCCATTGATGCGAGAATGAGAAGTGGGCCAAGGATATTTGGCAATAAATGTATTGATAGGATTCTTAGTAACGATGCGCCCATTAGCTTTTCTGCCTTGACAAAGTCCTTCGATTTAAGAGTCAGTGTTTGAGTTCGAACAATACGACCATAATTTGGTATTGAACTCACAGCAACTACAAAAATTACCGTAGTTATAGAGGGTCCTACCACTGTAACTGCAGCTAGTGCTAACATAATAGTAGGAACTGAACGAATAGTATCAAATAAAAGCATAATAGAATTATCAAGCCAAGCTGGGCCGTAGCCAGCAATCAATCCTAGTACGATTCCCACAATTAGAGCTAATCCAATTGTTACAAATGCAACCTTTAAAGCTACCTGACCACCAAATAGTACTCTTGAAAATAAGTCCCTCCCAAGCTGATCAGTGCCCAGCAGGTGATTAACTGATGGCCCTTGAAGACGTTCCATGATATTAAGTTGAATTGGATCATAAGGAGCAAATATTGGCGCACCTAATGCACTGATTACCATTAAAGTAACTAAGCATAGTCCAATTAATCCAAGTGGATCTGAAGATATTTTTTTGATTACACCTTTCATAACCACTCTACAAGTTATCTCTGATTCGAGGATCTAACGAAGCGTTTACTAGATCTGATATTGTTGTACTAATGACAAACAAACCTGTACTGATAAATACGGACCCCATTACTACAGGATAATTTCGGGTTGTAATCGATTCAATAATTAACTTACCGAGGCCAGGACGAGCAAACACAACTTCAGTTAATACTGCAGCTGAGATTAGAAAGCCCATGCCTACTCCAATAACTGTAATTGTTGGTAATATCGCAATCTTTAAAGCATAACGATAAACAATAGTAAACTCAGTTAACCCATATGCTCTGGCGGTTCGGATATGATTTTCACCTAACACTTCAAGCATCGATGCACGAACTAAGCGAGATAAATAGCCAACCCAAGATATACCAATTGCAAATGCTGGCAAGACAAGATGAGCTGCCTGGTCAAAGAAATCTCCTTTTTCTCCCGCACCTATTGCAGGGAACCACTTAAGAGTAACGGCAAAAATAAGCAATGAATACAATGCAACAACAAATGAAGGTGCAGTAATGCAAGCGACAGAAATAACACCAGTAACTCGATCTGCGAATGTGTTGCGATGCAAGGCTGAGTAACAACCAAGAGGTATTCCAATAAGCATTGCACCAAAAATGGCACTGAAAATAAGCCAAAGTGTATAAGGTAATTGACCAAAAACAATTTCTGTTACCGGTCGACTAGATAAAACATCAACACCCAAGTCACCTTTAAGAATATTACCTAAAAACTTAATGAGTTGAATGACTAAGGGCTGGTCAAGACCCATCCGCATTGAAATATCAGCTATCATTTCTGGAGTTGCCCTCGGACCAAGCATTATTCTGGCTGGATCACCTGGTACAAGATGAATCATAAAAAACATTAGAGTCATGGCCACTCCAATGATCAAAATACCAAGAAAGATTCGTTTTATAAAATAAAATAACACAGTATTTATCTAATTTAGCTCCGAGTAAAAGAAAATGAAATTAATTATAAAAAAATCTCTTGATTTGAACTTAAGACTATACTGAAGTTTCTTTTATTAACTCTTTTTAATTCTATTGATTTTTTAGAAATATGGAAGGCCTGAGGATTCAGGCCTTCCAAGTAGACTTACTAGTTACTAGAAAAATATCGGAAAAGTGGAAGTCCGTCAGGCCTGAACGCAGGGCTAATTGACTTACTATAAATAACAGGTGTCGCCTCATGAGTTAAAAAGCGATATGCTCCACTGTTCTCCATCATATCCTGCATACGCTGATACATTTGGTCACGCTTATTATTATCGACCTCTGACTTCGCTGCAGCTTCTAACGTATCAAATGCAGCATCACTATAACGTTCCCAGTTCCAAACACCTTTTTGCGAGGTAACAAACCACGCTGTAGCATATGAAGGATCAGGCCCCATTGAGTAGCGATTAAGGATTAACTGAATATCCTTATATCGATCTCCTGCAGTGTCATCTCCAAGTGACCAGAAAGCACCAGATTCATGCAAATTAATATCAAGTGTAATGCCAACCTGTGCAAGGTTCGCCTGAATTACTTGAGCAGTAGTCACATTGGCTGCCTTATTTAAAATATCTAGTGTTACCCTAACATTCCCTGATAGTCCGGAAGCATCTAGGTATTCCTTAGCCCTGGCAACATTAGCCTCAGGAGCCACAAGACTTTCAGCTCGATGGCCAGTTAGACCTGGGGCAATAATTCCAGTCGATGGAACTGCTGCACCAAAGTAAGAAGCTTGCATAATTGATGGCACATCAATAGCATGTTGAATCGCCTTTCTCAAGTTCTGATTAGATAAGAGTTCGTTTTCAACATTCATTCCGACCCAAACATAGTAAAGTGATGGATATTCTTCAACCATTGAGTTTGCTGGTGGTGAATCTTTCAGATTAGCTACTGAGCTCATAGGAACGCGAGTATAGTGAATATCACCCGCTTCAAATGCTAATTGAGCTGTATTTTCATCATCTATTGGGATAATATGAATTTCATCAAGTGATGCTTCTCCACCATGCCATTCAGGATTCCTTACAAAAATAGTTTTTTGCTTCGGTTGCCACTCTTTGAATAGATAAGGTCCTGAAACACTAGGTGTTGAAGTACCTACTTTACCGTCTACAGATTCCCAGGCTTTTTTACTAACAATATTGCCTACAATATATGGCAAAGCAATAGTCCAAGCTGGTGGATAAGGCTCATCAAACACAATTGTCCCCTCATATTTACTATTAACAACTACTTCTTTAAGCGGGCCCCAATCAGGTGAGTTAGTAGATCCAACTTCACTATCCACAATACGCTCATAAGAATACTTTACATCTTCAGCAGTCATTTCACCAAAACCATTGGTGAACATAATGCCTTCTTTTAATTTAAAATCGATTGTAGTTGGACTAGTCTGCTCGATTGATTCAGCTGCATCTAAAACATAACCCCATTCTCTGCCAGGTTTATATTGAATAAGCTTACTATATATAAGACTTTGAATCTCCTCATCAAAAACACCACCTGAAAAAGCAGGATCAAGACTTTTGAGATCAGCGTAAGCTCTAACTTTAACAGCATCCGCTGCGAAAGCAGACAAGCTGGAAAGTCCAAATACACTCATAAATAGAGCAATTAATACTGTTTTAATTTTCATTTTTTCTCCTTTTTTTGAAAAATAAATCTTAAAAGACCATAAATTAATATGTTCTTTAATCAATAGCTTATATCATCTAGACTAAGATTTCAAGAATTGACATTTTTGTTACAATTTAATAATACACCAATCTAGATAATTTTATAATTTCGCATTATTGAAATAGATGAAGCAGAATAATAAAAAAAGTGCTTCACTATGCTTCATTTTTTTGTAAGAGATTATATTTTTAAATTCATTTTTTTGTCAAATGGAAACATTGGTTTTGGAAGTCGAGAAAAATTAAACTGGGAGTAATCTGAACTACAGACACCAGGGCCTGCTGCCATAATAATGCTATTAGTAACTGATTCAAACCCAGCCCTGAAATGCACTCGAGATTTAATCAACATAAACTGACTTTCTTCTGGAATTAACCGTCCATGCATAAAAAGCTCTGGCCCATATGGCTCCCATCCCTCCTCAGTTATAACAATTGTTGCTGAACCAATGTCAAAAACAACAGTCCGGCCCAGACAAACCTTGAGACCTGTTTGAACTGGTGATGTAATTGTAAAACAACCGTCAGTAATTTTTTTAACAATACCCGTACAATTGAGACCACATCCAATTTGATTGATAGAGGGCACAGAATATTTACCACCAACTGTTAGAGTCATCTCATTGCCTTCTCCACAATTGATTAATTGATCAACCGCATCTGGGTCACGGATTGGTGCAACAATAATTCCAGATAAACCCTGTTTCAACATTTCAGCTAAAACACTCATATCGTCAGCACTTCCTCCGGAGCCAGTATTATCTCCATGATCAACAATTAGCACTGGATAAGTGTTAATTTTTTTAGCTTTTTCAATGGATTTAGATAACGGCAATGGTTTATAGATAAAATCATAACGACGCTCCCAAGCCATAGCACAGACTTGACTAACTAAATACTTTCCAAAATTACTATTAACTGACTCAACAGTTAATACGCTCAAAGAAACATGAGGAATATCAGCATAAGCAAAACCACCAAAAACTGATGCATTTAGAATATCACTATTATTTACTCCTTCAATTGCTAATTCCATAATATCTTTCATAGGCTGATGCCAAGTTGCTTGCATCATCATATGAACCATCATTGGAAGTGGTTGCCAGCAAATTTTAGTTTCTACACCCTTTTCAAGGCAATCTAGCAAAGTCTGTGCAGCCCTCCTACCTGTCTCTCTCATGTCAGTATGTGGGTAGGTTCGATAACCATCAATGACATTACAGTTTTCTACCATAGTTAAAGTTACGTTAGCATGAAAGTCTAGTGCAACCGCAATCGGTATATTGGGAGCAGTTTTACGAATACGGCGTAACAATTCACCCTCTCCATCATCATAGCTCTCTGTGACCATTGCCCCATGTAAGTCTAATAAGACAGCATCACAGCCATTTTTAACAGCATTACAAATTTGTTTACAGATGAAATTATATGCATCATCATTAACAATTCCGCTAGGCTCAGAATAAGCTGCAATAGGAACTACATATTCAACTTCATATGAGCGAGCTATATCGAGTAATCCTGCAAACGCCATATCAGCATCACCAAATAATTCAATAGCCTGACTATCAGAAGGTGGTTTCTGTAACCCAACAACTCTGCTAAATGCATCTAAATCAGTTGGTAGTGGTGAAAACGTATTCGTTTCGTGCTGCATCATTGCTATTACAATCTTCATAATTAAATTCTATTTTTAGTGATTTAAAAAATATTCTACAGAATCATATTTGATTCTTCAATTTCGATCCTAAACAGAAACAAACTTTTGTTCCTATTTACAAAAGTTAAGAAGATCGCCCAAGAAAATTCTTCCTAATCTTTGAAGAAAAAATAAAATCTGGGACTTCTGAATAACTCAATACAGCAACAAGCCTCTCAGAATTACCTGCGACAGGAGCCACTCTGTGAAGTGAGTTTGATCCATTGAAAATTGCAAGCGTTCCTGGATTTTGAGCTAAACTAATAATATCTTCGTCTTGATTATCTATAATTGATAATTCTTTGTCACTCACTTCATGGCTTGATTCTTTACTATTCGGAACAAATTCAAATTCTCCTCCTTTGTCTGGTTTCTGCAACAAGAGTGTAACAACACCATCATTTGGATCATAATGCCATCCCAATTCATCATCATCCTTAAGGCTAGCGACTAAACAACTTACTAGTGGGTCTGCACACTTGAAAAAATTGTCTACTCTTAATATTTTTTTCAGAAATTCTGTAAAAATATCTGATTCATATAACAAACGTAGTTTCGAGTTTGGCGCCAATAAATCATATGCAAAAGTTTTCATTGAAGCCCTAGTTTGAATTGAATTTTCTTGCGCTTTTGTACTTTCTATACCAAAAGGTGATCTCCAACTCTCATTGTAAAAACCTTTCTCTTCATTATCTTTAACCTCAGCAATCACTCCATCATAAAAACTATTTGTAACAAAATCAGATAGTAGGCAAAGGCCATTTGTATCAATTTGCTTATGGCACAAGGATATTAAGGCTTCATAGGGCTTAGATCCTATTGCACTAATATCGTATTTTTTTAAATTTATAAGGTCTGATAAATTATTAGCCATGGCTTTTTTCTCCTGAGTCTAATTACATAACAATATTTTTAACTTTAGATTATTATGTTTTTTAAAATTTGTCAGTATAAAAAAAATTTAATTGAATCAAGAAAATCCACGAGATAGCTTTTCTTGCGATTCGGATTGATGCACTTGAATGCCATTTTCTAAGGCCTTGATGCTACGATTCAAATAGAAATACTCTTCATCACAAG
>Ga0209252_1001130_pt1 | contig 18269 bp, 13 predicted proteins | sample SaaInlV_135m_DNA_3_FD_184673 | JGI IMG/M metagenome (GOLD analysis project Ga0209252, IMG submission 184673) | Marine microbial communities from expanding oxygen minimum zones in the Saanich Inlet - Saanich Inlet SI074_LV_100m_DNA (SPAdes) (version 2) | ecosystem: Environmental > Aquatic >... | reverse complement strand
CTAAAAAGAGACCTTGAGTTCACTCCTTGTGTCCAGTAAACAATTGAATTTGCCATTACGTCCATTGTCATCTCCATATTTTTTTGAGTAACATTCTTATCATCCTCTTCGTCTAAATATGGCTTTAAAGATCCAAAAGCAAGAGAGTGTAAAAGTATTTTAATTTTTTTTTCATTATTTCCAATTGTTTCTTTTACCTCATCTAGGACATTGTTCCTTTTCTCTTCATCCGCAGCATTGATATTAAAGAAATTAGCTTTAACCCCATTAGATTCAACTTTTGATACGATTTCTTCTACATTCTTCATCGTGCCTTTTCTGTCTAAATGAACTCCAACTATGTTAACTCCATACTCAGATAGTTTAATTGAAACCTCCGCACCAAACCCGCTTGATGCTCCCAAAATTAAAGCCCAATGACCTTCTAACCAATTATCTATTTTCATAACTTCTCCTAAAAAAATTAATTTCTTTATACAGAGTTTACGTATTGCTTATTTATATTCAAGGTATTATAAGAATATTATATGAAAGAGAAACTTATTGAAATTATAACTACGGGCGAGGAATTGCTTTCTGGAGTTACTCAAGATAACAATTTTTTTTGGTTTGCTAGAGAAGTTTTTGCAAAAGGTTTTAAAGTTGCATACCATCAGAGCATAGGTGATTCAGAGTCAGATATAGTTTCAGCTTTAAAAATAGCTAGTTTAAGGTCTGATTTTATTCTAGTTACAGGTGGATTAGGTCCAACAGATGATGATTTAACCCGAGAGTCAGCAGCCAACTTCTTCAATAAAAAGCTAATATTTAATCCTTCTATTGAGATGGAGATTAAGGAACGATTTAATAAGAGGAAAATTCGATATAGTAAAGTAAACAAAAAACAAGCCTTCTTTCCTGAAGGAGCTAAAATTATAGCCAATAATAATGGGACTGCATCAGGGTTTTATTTCAAGTCCAATAAGAAAAGTTTTTATTTTTTCCCAGGAGTACCAAGAGAGTTTAAATCTATGGTGGATATTTCTTTTTTTGCGGATTTGGATAAAGAGAAAAAAATGAGCAATTCATTTATTTTCTCTAGGACTCTTAAAGTTTTTGGATTATCAGAATCTGAAGTTGCTGAGAAAATTGCTTCTATAAAATCAGAAAGTACATATGTAGGATTTAGACCATATAATTTTGAAATTCATTTAAGGTTAATATCAAAGGCCTCTAAATTTTCATCTGCAAAACGAGATAACTTAATAATTACAAAGAAAATTAGGAAGAAATTAAAAGAAAATATATTTTCTGAAAGTGATAAAACAATGGCAGAAGAGGTGGTATCATCCCTATTAAAAAGAAAGTTGAAGGTTTCAGTTGCAGAGTCGTGTACGGGGGGATTGTTAAGCAATATGCTGACAGATATACCTGGCTCATCTAAATGTATTCATTATGGATTTGTTACATATGGAAACAATGCTAAAGTTGATTTGTTAAATGTTAAAAAGAAGACTTTGACTAAGTATGGAGCAGTAAGCAAGCAGACTGTTCTAGAGATGAGTAAAAATTGTTATAAGCTAGCCAAGTCTGACATTTCGGTGGCAATATCAGGTATTGCAGGACCTAGTGGTGGTACTATTGATAAGCCTGTTGGAACTGTGTTCATTGGGATTACTCACAAAAATAAAACAGAAGTGAAGGAATATTTTTTTCCCGGCACTAGAGAGTCTTTTAAATTACGGGTTTGTTTGGCAGCATTGAATAAGATTAGGAAAAGATTTCTTATTGCTTAATGATATAGGAACAGTAAAGTAAATCTTGTATAATATATTCATTCATTAAGGAAGGAGAAACCTATTGGTAGAAAGTAAAAAAAATTCTTCAAATCAAGAACCAAAAAACAATAAACAGAAAACTTTAGATGCAACAATTTCAACAATAGAAAAGCAATTTGGTAAAGGCTCAATTATGAGGCTTGATAATGATTCAAGTGTTAAAAATGTGGAATCTGTTTCAAGTGGCTCAATTGCCTTGGACCATGCTTTAGGTGTGGGCGGATTCCCACGCGGAAGAGTCATTGAGATATATGGACCAGAAGCATCAGGCAAGACAACCTTAGCATTGCATGCAATAGCAGAAACACAGAGGAGTGGGGGAATTACTGCATTTGTGGATGCTGAGCATGCATTTGATCCAACTTATTCAAAAGGTTTAGGAATTGTTAACGAGGAGCTCCTAATTTCACAGCCAGATTATGGCGAACAGGCTATGGAAATAGTTGACCAACTTATAAGAAGCTCTGCTGTTGATATGATTGTAATTGACTCAGTTGCAGCTCTTACACCAAAAGCAGAATTAGATGGTGAAATGGGCGATACTCATGTTGGACTTCAAGCTAGACTAATGTCGCAAGCTTTAAGGAAAATAACAGCAACTGTTTCTAAGTCAAAAACAACAGTGATATTTATAAATCAAATAAGACATAAAATTGGTGTACCTGCTTATATGAGCCCAGAAACAACATCAGGTGGAAACGCATTAAAGTTCTATTGTTCGGTAAGGCTTGATGTTAGAAGAATATCTTCGCTTAAAACATCTGATAATGTTATTGGAAATAGAGTCAGAGTTAAAGTTGTTAAGAATAAAGTAGCTCCACCTTTTCGGGAAGCAGAAATGGATATAATTTTTGGTAAAGGTATATCTAAATTCGGAGAGTTAATAGATTTAGGCGTGGAGTTTGGGCTGGTTGAGAAGGCGGGTGCTTGGTTCTCGTATTCTGGAGAAAGAATTGGTCAAGGAAAGGACAATGCCCAGAAGTTTTTGCAATCAAATATAGATCTAGGAAATAAGTTAGAAGAAGAAGTCGCCGCTTCTATGAGTTCAAAAAAATAAAAAATAAATGGTTTTAAACATTGAGACGTCTCACAATTTAACAAGTATCTCTTTGTCTTCAAAGAAAAAAATTGAGTCAATTTTAAATATCAATCCACAAAGACCCAATCATTGCGAAGTTTTAGTACCTTTAATTGTAGACATTATGGAGAAAAATTCGATTCAAATTAGTGAGATTGATGAAATAAGAGTAAATGTTGGACCAGGCAACCTTTCATCATTAAGGGTAGGAATCTCAATTGCTAACATTTTTGGCTCATTTAAAAATATTCCAACTTTTGGCGTCTCCTCTTTCTTGCTTTATGCCTTTTCCTATGATGCTGGAGTTAAAGATTTAGTCACAATTTTCAATCTTAGAAATGACTATTATGCTTATGCAAAGTTTTGCAATAGCTCTAATAAAGTTTCCTTATTAGACTATGACTTTAGAATACACTCTAAAGATATACTAGATATTAATGTTAAAGATTCTTACGTAGTCGGGACTGGAGCTAGTAAAATTCAATCTTTATCTTACAAATCTAAAGATGCACCCTATATAGTTGACACAGAGTTCTTTGTTGACTCATCTGCACTTTCTAAGGTGGATATGAACTTTGATGCAAAATTCATTTTTAAAAACCACCCTCTTGAGCCATTTAATAGTTTTTCTTTTGTTAGTTAAAATAAAAAACTAATATATAATATTCGCAATGAAAAGATTCATAGGTGCTGAACTTTTTTTTGAATCCTTGTATAACTTGGGAATAAGAATTATCTTTGGTCTACCTGGGGGCTACGTGCTTAAGATTTATGATGTTATGCCCTCATATGCATCAAAAGTTAAACATATTCTTACTCGACATGAGCAGGCAGCAACACATATGGCGGATGGTTTTTCAAGAGCAAGTGGTTTACCAGGGATAATACTTTGCACCTCAGGTCCCGCAGCCACGAACACTGTAACTGGTATTTCCACAGCTTATATGGATTCTGTACCTGTGCTTATTTTTACAGGGCAGGTACCTACTCCTTTCTTAGGTAGCGATGCTTTTCAAGAGGCCGACCATATTGGCATTACTAGATCTTGTACAAAACATAATACTTTGGTTAGAAAGACAAAAGATCTTCCAAAAGCAATGGCAGAAGCTTTATATATTTCCACAACAGGGAGAAAAGGTCCTGTTTTAGTAGACATGCCTAAAGATGTTATATTAGGCGAAAGCGACTTTAAGATTCCAAACAAAATTAAGCTTTCTAGCTACGATGAGAACCCAACTCTAATTAAGAGAGATCTTAATTCATTGAAAGCAAGGCTTTCAAAGTCGAAGAAGCCTTTGTTAATTCTGGGTAGAGGAAGTTGCGAAGATGAGAATATAAAGAACATTAAAGCTTTTATCAGAAGGTTTAAAATCCCTACATTAACATCTGTTATGGCCTTGGGTTTAGTGGAAGATAGTGATTATTATTTTGGCATGCTTGAAAATGATATTACCTCCGTTTCATATGAGCTGATTGAACAATCTGACAATATAATAGTAGTAGGATGTGATTTAAATAAAATTATTCCTAAAGCTGTGCTTAAAAATAAGAAATTAACTATAGTAGATATCGATAAAGCAATGATGAACCCTACTGTTAAGAGCAATTTAAATATTTATTGTAGTTCTACATCTTTTTTTGAAAAAACAAAAGATGAGCTAGAGCCTTTAGAGTTTGTATGGGAAAAAGAGTATCTCTCTAAATTATCAAGTAAGAATTTGTTAAATAATAAAAAAGTAATATCTAATAATAAGAAGGCAGCTATTTTCACAATGCTGTCAGAATTATTAAAAGGTGAAGCTGTAGTTTGCTCAGACTTTAGTTATGAAGATGTAAACCTTCAGAAATTTATTAAATTTAACAATTATAAGAATAATATACTTTCTGGAGGGAATGGGACTCCTGGGTATGGTTTTCCCGCTGCTATCGGAGCTAAATTCTCTAGACCAAACTCTAAAGTTATTAGTATCTCTTCTGGCAATAATTTCCAATTTAATATGCAAGAGATTATCGTTGCGTTAGAGCAAAAACTGGATTTAACAATTATAGTTTTAAATGAGAGATTCTCAGATAAAAAAGCAAAATATAAGGGACCTAACTTTAAATCAATTGGCGAGTCTTTTGGAGCTAAATCATTTCAGTTTAATATGGATGCCAGCCTTAAGAGCAATCTGTCTAAGTCATTGAACCGCAAGGGCGTAGTGTTAATTGAAGTAAGAATATAGCTTTTAAAGAATAGAAATACTTTTAAAATAGTTTATTATAATTTTCTTTAAAAGGAGGAAGTATTTTGCGTCATATTATATCGATTTTAGTTGATAACGAACCCGGTGTTTTAGCTAGAGTTTCAGGACTTTTTACTGCTAGAGGTTTTAATATAGAAAGTTTGTGTGTTGCAGAGACTGAGAATCCTTCTTACTCAAGATTGACTTTAGTCACTTCTGGTGAAGACTGGATTATTGATCAAATCATAAAGAGGTTTGATAATATGATTAATGTTCTTAAAGTTGAAGATTTATCGACTTCCGAAAGTATTCAAAGAGAACTATTAATTGCTAGAGTTGTCCCGACAAAGAGTACCAGACCTGAAGTTCTTAGGATTGCTGATATTTTTCGTTCAAAGGTAATAGACGTTGGACCAAAATCATTTGCCCTGGAGCTTACAGGAACAAAAGATAAGCTTGAAGCTTTTGTTGAAATTTTGAGACCCTTAGGATTAAAGGGAGTTACTAGAACTGGTCTAGTTTCAGTTTCTAGAGAAAAAAAATAATGGAGATTAGAAATGAAAGTATATTATGACAATGATTGTAACCTTGAACTAATTAAAGATAAGCACGTTGGTATAGTTGGCTTTGGTAGCCAGGGACATGCTCATGCGTTAAATCTAAGAGATTCTGGAATTAATGTTTCAGTTGGCTTGAGAAAAGATGGAGAGAGTTGGGGCAAAGCAGTTGCTGCAGGATTAGACGTAGTTGAAGTTTCAGAGTTAGTTAAGAAATCTGATATCATAATGATCTTAGCTCCTGATACAAGTCAAAAGGGTATTTTCGAAGAATCAATCAAAGACAATCTTACGCCAGGTAAATACATAGCTTTTGGACATGGTTTTAATATTCATTACAAGCAAATTGACCCAGATACTGGAATAAATGTATTCATGGTAGCCCCAAAAGCTCCGGGCCATACTGTTAGAGGTACATATGAAGAAGGTGCTGGAGTACCGGGATTAATCGCAGTTCATCAAGACCCTTCATCAAACACAAAAGACATAGCTCTTGCTTATGCCGCAGGTATTGGATCATCAAGAGTGGGGATTATTGAAACAACATTTAAAGATGAAACAGAGACTGATCTCTTTGGGGAACAGTCAGTTCTATGTGGCGGTGTCTCTAGCCTTATTTTGGCTGGTTTTGAAACTTTAACTGAAGCTGGTTATCCCCCTGAAATGGCTTACTTTGAAACCCTTCATGAAGTTAAACTTATTGTGGACCTTATTTACCAAGGTGGTATTTCAAATATGAGATACTCAATTAGTGATACTGCTAAGTATGGGGATATAACTAGAGGCCCAAGATTAATAGATGCAACCGTTAAGGCAAGAATGAAAGTTATTCTTGAAGAAATCCAAAGTGGTGAATTTGCTAAGGAATGGATTCAAGAGAATGAATCTGGAAGGCCAAACTATAATAGACTTTTAAAAGCTGGCGAGACTCATCCGATTGAGGACATTGGAACCACATTGAGGTCCATGATGACTGCTTTGTTCAAGAAGAAGCTGGTTGACAAAGAAAAGAACTAATGAAAATAGATTATAAATGGACAGTCTCTAAAGAAGGTTATTCCCCAATTCTTATTTCCTTCTTAGTTTGCTGGATTGGGACTGCTTTTTTTGGTATTTCCATAATCTCAATACTTTTATTAGTTACATTTCTATTGATTATTCATTTCTTTAGAGATCCAGATAGGATAATCCCAAATACTGAAGGCTTTATTTCGCCAGGAGATGGAAAAGTAGTTTCTGTCGATATAGTTGATGAGCAAGAATTTACAAAGTCTAAAATGAAAAGAATATGTATTTTTTTGTCAGTTTTTGATTGTCATATTGCGAGAGCCCCAATCGCATCAAATGTCCAAGAAACTAAGTACTACCCTGGAGAGTTTTATTTTGCTAATTCATCTAAATGTATTGAGAACGAGAGACTATATTTGCATCTTAGAACTTTAAGTAATAAGCCTGAGAGCGTTGTAATGATTCTTTTCGCAGGATTTATTGCAAGAAGAATAGTTCCTTTTATTTCAAAGGGATCAGAGTTAGCTTTAGGAGAAAGAATTGGAATTATAAAGTTTGGTTCAAGGATTGATATTTATGTACCTGAATCTTATAGCACAGATCTTCAAGCTGGAGATAGCGTCGTAGCTGGAGAAACGGTAATATTTAATAAAGATAATGAGAAATAAGAAAATAATTTCTATAATTCCCAATATGCTAACTACGGTATCTCTTTTGTTCGGCCTGTTATCAATCTTTAATGTTATAAAGTTGCTCCCACTTGTTGATAGAGAGTTTGTAGGCATTGAAGCACATTTTTTAACTGAGAAATCGCTTTGGTGGTCATGCATATTCTTGTATATTTCTGCCTTCATTGATTTTATTGACGGTAAAATTGCAAGACTACTTAATAATGACTCAGAATTTGGAGCACAATATGATTCACTTTCAGATCTTGTTTGTTTTGGGGTCGCTCCAGGGTTACTTGTCTATATAGTTTATTTGTCTTCTTATAATAATTTAGGAATTATGTGTGCAGTTTTTTATATTGTTTGCGTGGCTTTGAGGCTTTCAAGGTTTAATACTTTGTCAGAAGATGAAAAGGATAATTCATTTATTGGATTGCCCAGTCCTATGGCAGCAGGGCTATTAATTTCAATTATTTTAATAGACTATAAATTTGCTTTATTGTCTTCTAGTTTTGCAGCTAATATGTTCCTTGTCTCTATGCCAATTGTTGGGTTACTGATGGTAAGCAATATAACTTTCCCAAAAAAGACTTTTCTTAACAGCATGAAGAAGTTCAACGCTCTAGTTATTTTGTCAATTATATCAATTACACTTTTAACTCATATTGAAATTGGGTCACTCATTTTATTTTACTCATATTTATTTTTTACTTTAGGTAAGATGTTTGTTGTAAGGTATAAGAATGATCAGTCAACATCTACTAAAACAAGTCAATAAATTATGAACAATGTAGAAGAATTTTATTTAGATAACGGATTAAGAGTTTTTTTAAAAGAAGACAAGTTTTCTCCTGTTAGCTCTATCTTTGTATGGGTTAATACTGGAAGCGCTTATGAGAATGATTTTGAAAGAGGCCTTGCACATGTTCATGAACATATGATTTTTAAAGGCACAGAAAAACTTAAAGTTGGGGAAATTTCAAAACAAATTGAAGCACATGGTGGGGAAGTAAATGCTTTTACATCTTTTGATGAAACAGTCTACTATACTACTATATCTAACAGCTTTATTGATGTTGGATTTGATATCCTCTCAGATTGTATGAGTAATGCAACTTTTAATGAGGATGAGTTGGCCAAAGAATTAGAAGTTATTATTGAGGAAATTAAAAGAGGAGAAGATTCTCCTTCAAGTTGCCTAGGAGAAATGATTTTTAAAAATACATTTCCTTCTCATACTTATGGATTACCTATAATTGGTTCGCGTGAAAGTGTTAAAAGTTTTAAACATAAAGATGTTATGAACTTTTACGATAAATGGTATCAGGCTAAGAATATGAATCTAATAGTTGTCGGTGGCCTTAATTTTGAAGATATGAAAAGAAAGATCACCAAAGCTTTCAAAAAAATTAGATCTAATGAAATTTCAATACCTTCAATTGAAGATAGGTCTAACAATCCTGAGATAAAATTAGATGTAGATTATAGGGAAGTTAATGAAACATATTTTGCTCTATCTTTTAAAACTACAAAAGCCACTGACCTTAAATCTGTAGCGCTAGATATTGCCTCGCATATTCTAGGCGATGGCCCAAGCTCCCTTTTAAATAAGCAGCTGAAGGAAGAATTGTCACTTGTTACTTCAATTTATTCATACAACTACTCAATGAGACATTGTGGTGCATGTATAATTGGTGGAACTTTAATTAAAGAGAAGTTAGAAGAAGCTCTAAAAATAATTATTAAAAATATCTTGAAAGTAATTAACCTAGATTTTGACTCTAATCAATTTGAGATTGCAAAGAATTCAATTCTTTCGGAAGAGCTTCATACAAATGAAACTGTTCAAGGCCAGGCTCAGTCTATCGGTTACCTTCAGTCATTAGCAGGACAATTAGATTTTAAGGAGAAATACTTAGAAAAAGCAAAGAACATATCCATTGAGGAAGTAGCCTTAGTAGCAAAAGAATTTTTTAATCCAGACAATCTTAATTTAAACTTAATCTTTCCTAAAGATTCAAGTATTTTGGAAGAGAAAGAAATTCTTTGCATGTTAACTGAAGCTTTTTCGGAAGAAATGACCCCTTTTAAAAATAATTTTGCTGAATATACCCCTAAAGACTATTCTTTGTCATCTATTTCATCTGATAAACCAAACATCATTGCACTTAAAAATGGAATTAAGTTAATAGTATTTCAGAATGAAAAGACACCGCTGCTATCCTTGAGATCACTATCTATTGGAGGCTCTAGGTTTGAAGATCCGTTATTGAATGGGAAATTTAGTCTTATGACAGAGCTATTTGAAAGAGGATCGAAAGCTTACAGCAAAGAGCAGCTGTCAGAAAAGACAGATTTATTAGCCTCAGATTTAGAAGGATATTCTGGTAGAAATACTTTTGGGCTTAAAATGTTAGGACCAAGTGTAAACATGAAAGAACTTGTTCCAATTTTTTCTGACGTTCTAGCTAACCCACTTTTCTTGGAAGCTGAATTAGATATAGCAAAGAGTGATACAATTTCTTATTTAAATAGGAAAAAGCAGAACTATGCAGCGTTAGCCAGTGATAAATTCTTCGAGCTATTGTTCGATAAACATCCGTATTCCTTGAATCAGTATGGGACAGAGGAGAGCGTTAGCAACATAAACAAAGCTGACATAATTAGTACTTATAAAGATTTCATGTTTAACGAGAATGTTCTACTTTCGGCAGTTGGGAATTTTAATTTAGATAATTTGGTGAATTTACTTGAAGAAAGTTTTGACATCAGCAACCAAAAGAATGATTTAATTAAAGACAATTCATTTGAGCCAATAATAAAAGATAGTAGTGTAGAAATTAAGTTGGGAGATAAACAACAATCACATATTATGATTGGAACATATGCCCCAAATACACAATCGAAAGATAGGTTCGCATTCCAGATAATTAACTCTGCTCTATCTGGGATGGGAGGCCGACTATTTTTAGAGTTAAGAGACAAGAAAAGTCTGGCCTATACTGTGTCTTCTTTTTTTAGTTCTACTCTAGAGTATGGTTATTTCGGCATTTACATTGGTTGTTCACCTGAAAAAAAGGAAGAAAGTATTGCAGCCATTAATTCTGAGCTTTTGAAACTTGTTAATAATAGTCTAACGGAAGAAGAGATAATGAGAGCAAAAAATTACCTCATCGGTAAGAACGATATTTCTTTTCAAAGGAATTCCTCAGTAAATGCAAGGATTTCTCAAGCTTTTTTCTATGATTTAGGCTTAAATGAGCCATTTGATTTTTCATCTAATATAATGAATGTATCCAAGAAATCTATTAATTCTGCAATTGAAAGCTATTTGAGGGATGCAGTTAAAGTATCTGTCTCGATTGAGCCAAGCTGAGCTTTCTGGTTCTTAGGATTGATTTTAGATTTTGTAATCAGTATATTTATTCTTTCAAAAAAATTTTAATTTTTTGAAAGGGAGCGTGGCGGAATTGGTAGACGCACTAGATTTAGGATCTAGCGCCTTCGGGTGTGGGGGTTCGAGTCCCCCCGCTCCCAAAATGGAGATAAGATGAGTTTTAATATAAGTGAAATAAGTAAGACAGAGAAGAATGCTATTTTTAATATAGCCAAAGATGAAGTCCAAAATAGTTACTCTGAAATAGTAAAGTTGTTTCAAAAGGATGCAGATTTAAAAGGGTTTAGAAAAGGCAAGGTGCCATTTAAAGTTGTTGAATCTATATATGCTGATCAAATAATTGAGGAATTAAAATCAAGGCTTATTAACAACAATCTAAGAAGATTGGCAGTCGAAGAAAAAATTAATGTTGTTAAGACATCAAATCTTGAATGTAAAGATATTAATAAAGATTCAAATTTTGAGTTTTCTTTTAACTTTGAATTTATTCCAGAGATTAAGCTTGTACCTTATAAGACAATGGAAGTTGAGAAAGAAGTTTATTCTGTTAAGCAAAAAGATATTGATACTGCTATCAAAAATCTTTTAACAAATTTTGCCTCTAACGAAGAAGTTACAAAAAGAAAGAAGGCTAAGAAGAAAGATATTTTAAGTATTAATTTTTCGGGTGAGGTAGATGGGGAAAGTATCAAGGATTTGTCTAGAGACAACGCTATAATTGAACTAGGAAATGATTCCTTGATACCCGAGATAGAGTCCCATATAGAGGGAATGACTATAGGTGAAGAGAAAGTTTTTGATGTTAGATACCCGAAAGACTTTCCTATTGCAGATGCTGCAGATAAAAATGTTACTTCAAAAGTTTTTCTGAATAAGATATATAAAAAAGTTATACCAAAATTAAATGAAGAATTTTTCAAAAAGATAGGGATTGAATCCAAAGAAAAACTTGAAGAAAGAGTTTCACAAGATCTAGACAAGTCCCATGAAGATAAATCTGAAGCCTCGCTTAGAAAAAATATAGGAGATAAGCTAATTAAAGAAAATGATTTTGAATTTCCTGTATCTTTTTTAACTGATGAAGAACAAAGACTTTCAAATGAATATTTAAGAAGAATGAATGAGCAAGGAATTAAGATTACTGAAATTGAGCAGAAAACTAAAGATGTAATTTCTGAATCAGCATTAAGAAATGTTAAATTAGCTCTTATCTTTGCAGAGATTGCTAAGTTAGAGCAGATTTCAGTTTCAGAAGAAGAGTTAGAGGAAGTACTACTTTCAATTGCTAACTCCCAGAAGACTTCTGTCAGTAAGGTTAAAAAATATTATAAGGATAATAATCTTATGGATGATGTTAGAGTTAAATTAACGGATGAGAAAGTAATTAGATTTCTAATTTCGGACGCCAAGATTAACGAAGTTGAATCTAAAGCTTGATAAACTTAAGCATTATTCTTAATTGACTATAATTATTGATTAAATTACAATCCTTTTATGTTTATCCCTATGGTTGTAGAGCAAAGCTCTAGAGGCGAAAGAGCCTATGATATTTATTCTAGACTTCTTAACGAGAGAATAGTATTTATTGGTGGTCCAATCGATGACAATCTAGCAAACTTAGTTGTTGCCCAATTACTTTTCCTTGAGTCTGTGGATAGCAAGAAAGATATTAAGTTGTATATCAATTCCCCAGGTGGAAGTGTTACTGCTGGTCTTGGGATTTATGATGCAATTCAATATGTATCACCAGATGTTTCTACTTTATGTTTTGGATTAGCTGCTAGCATGGGCGCTGTACTTTTAGCCAGTGGAGCTAAAGGCAAGAGGAATTCTCTTCCAAACTCTACTGTAATGCTTCATTCTGTAGGCACTCAGCTAGGCGGACAATATTACGATTTAGAAAAGGAAATGGAAGAGACAAAAAGAAAACAAGAGATTTTAGCAAAGATTTTATCAGAACATATTAACAAAGATATTGAAGAAATTAAAAATGATATACAAAGAAATTTTTACCAGACTTCAAACGAAGCTTTAGAATATGGAATTATTGACAATATAATTGCACAGAAGGAGGTAGCTTGATATGCCTACTACAAAAGATGACCTAACTTGCTCTTTCTGTGGTAAAGGCCAGAAGGAAGTAAAGAAGCTTATAGCTGGTCCAAATACTTATATTTGTAATGAGTGCGTTGATTTATGTACAGAAATTATAGAAGATGAAGGCGTTGGCGAGATTGAAAAAGATTCTGCTGAACAAATACCACCACCACATGAGATTAGAAGTCAATTAGACTCTTATGTGATAGACCAGGAACAGGCAAAAAAGTATCTGTCAGTCGCTGTCTACAATCATTACAAGAGAATAAGTATCAATTCTAAACCAAAGAGTAAAAAATCTACCTCAGAAGATGTAGAAATTCAGAAAAGTAATGTCCTACTTATTGGCCCTACTGGTTCAGGTAAAACTTTATTAGCTCAAACATTAGCTAAGTTTTTAAATGTTCCCTTCACAATTGTTGATGCTACATGTTATACCGAGGCAGGCTATGTTGGCGAAGATGTCGAGAATATGCTTGTGAGTTTGCTTCAGGCATCTGATTTTGATGTGAAGAAAGCTGAGAAAGGAATAATTTATATTGATGAGATTGATAAGATTGCTAGAAAAAGTGGAGACAGTCCTTCAATAACTAGAGATGTTTCTGGAGAAGGAGTTCAACAAGCACTCCTTAAGATCATAGAAGGGTCTATCGTTAATGTTCCTCCTAAAGGAGGAAGAAAGCATCCACAACAAGAATTTATACCAGTAAATACCGAGAATATTCTCTTTATTCTTGGTGGCTCATTTAGTGGTCTTGATAAAATTATTGCGAATAGAATTGGTAAGAACTCTATAGGATTTGAAAAAAATGAACAGCAGAATGTTAAATTAATGAAGAACGACGACTTCTTCAAATCTATACAATCAGAAGATCTAGTAAGTTTCGGTTTCATTCCAGAGTTTATTGGTAGAGTCCCCGTGATAACTTATTTAAATTCATTAAGCGAGGAAGCCTTAATAAGAATACTCACAGAACCTAAAAATGCGTTAATAAAGCAGTACCAAAAATTAGTAAGAACTAATGATGATGTTGAGCTTGAGTTTACAAAAGAATCTTTAGTTTCTATAGCCAAGGAAGCAATTAAAAGAGACACTGGAGCAAGGGGATTAAGGTCAATTATTGAGAATTCAATTTTAGATTTGATTTATGAGATTCCACAACTAGATGGATTAAAGAAGTGCTTAATAACTGACGAAGTAATTTCAGACAAGAAATCTCCTATTTTAACTTACGAAAATAGTGCTAAAACAGCATCAAACTGATCTAAAAAGCTATATTTTTATAGTTTTCTTGAACTTTTTACCTTTATTCATTGTTTTTTTGTTGCAAATAGATATTTAATGGTTACCGTATTCATATATAGCCTTCCGGAGGACTTCTAATGAGTACAACTTATAAGCTTCCTTTATTACCATTAAGAGATGTAGTAATTTTCCCACACATGGTAGCACCATTGTTTGTCGGAAGAGAAAAATCTATTAGAGCACTAGAAGAAGCAATGAAAACTGATAAGAAGATTCTTCTCTGTTCGCAAAAAGATGCTAAAACCAATGATCCAGGACCAGCGGATATTTATGATGTTGGAACAATTGGTACAATTGTTCAAATGCTAAGGTTGCCAGACGGTACAGTTAAAATATTAGTTGAAGGAACTAGTAGAGGTCGCTTAGTTGGCTATGAAGAAGAAAGTAATTTCTTTAATGTTGAAGTAGAAGATTTGATTGAAGAAAATGTTGCTGATGTAGAAACAAATGCAATGATGAGAAGTTTAGTTGAATCTTTCGAAGATTATATAAAACTTAACAAAAAAGTACCATCAGAGACTTTAGTTACAATTTCTGCTATTGAAGATCCAAGCAAATTGTCAGATACTATTGCCTCTCATTTGACTTTTAAACTTGAAGACAAACAAGAAATCCTTGAGATGTTGAATTGTGCTAAGAGACTCGAGGCATTATATGAGAAAATTCAGTCTGAACTGGAGATTCTCCAAGTAGAGAAGAAGATAAGAAATAGAGTAAAGAAGCAAATGGAAAAAGCTCAAAAAGAATATTATCTTACTGAACAAATGAAAGCTATTCAAAATGAGCTTGGGGATAAAGATGATTTAAAAAGCGAGATTCTTGAATTTGAGGAAGCACTTAAATCTAAAGAAATGCCTGACGACATAAGAAAAAGAATTGAGAAAGAAATAAAAAAACTCAAAGGAATGTCATCTATGTCAGCAGAGGCCACTGTTGTTAGGAATTACATAGATTGGCTAGTATCATTACCTTGGAATTCCGATCTTACCGATGATGAGACCTCAATTGAGAATGCTCAGAAGATTCTTGATGAAGACCACTTTGGTTTAGAGAAGCCAAAAGAAAGAATTACAGAGTTCCTTGCAGTTAGGACTTTAACTGAGAAGCTTAAGGGACCTATCTTATGTCTAGTCGGACCTCCAGGTGTAGGTAAAACCTCATTGGCAAAATCTGTTGCAAGATCCATGGGAAGGAAATTTGTTAGAATCTCCCTAGGTGGCGTAAGAGATGAAGCAGAAATAAGAGGACACAGAAGGACTTATATCGGTGCTTTGCCTGGGAAGATAATTCAGGGCATGAAGAAAGCTGGTACTAAGAATCCTGTATTTCTTTTGGATGAAATCGATAAAGTTGGAACAGACTTTAGAGGTGACCCTGCTTCTGCTCTTCTTGAGGCACTTGATCCAGAACAAAATACAACCTTTAATGACCATTATCTAGAGATAGATTATGATTTATCTCAAGTCCTTTTTATTACTACGGCTAACGTTCTTCATACTATCCCTTGGGCACTCCAAGACCGAATGGAGATAATAAAGTTATCCGGTTATACTGAGCTCGAAAAGAATAAAATAGCCAAAAAATACCTTATAACAAAACAAGTTAAGAATAATGGGCTTACAGATGCCAATACTAAATTTACAGAGAAAGCGATTAATTTTGTAATTCAAAGGTATACAAGAGAAGCTGGTGTTAGAACTTTAGAAAGAGAAATTGGAACTTTATGTAGAAAGACGGCTAAAGAAGTCGTTATCAACGGTAAGGATTATTTCCTTAATATTACACCAAAAGTTGTTCAAAAGTTCTTAGGAGCTCCTAAATTTAAACATGGAGAGATTGAAGATAAAAATCAAATTGGTATGTCTACTGGTCTTGCATGGACAGAGGTTGGTGGAGAGCTATTAAATATTGAAGTAACAATTGTGCCTGGTAAGGGTAATTTTACCGTTACAGGTAAGCTAGGGGAAGTTATGCAAGAATCTACTAGAGCAGCAATGAGTTATGTAAGATCTAGGGCAAGTCGCTTAGGTCTTGATAGGAATTTTTATCAGAAAATTGATATACACGTCCATGTTCCTGAGGGTGCGCAACCAAAAGATGGTCCTTCTGCTGGTATTGCAATGGCAACAGCTATATTGTCTGGCTTAATTCAAAAAGAGGTTAGAAGAGATTTGGCTATGACAGGTGAGATTACATTAAGAGGTAGAGTATTGCCAATAGGTGGTTTGAAAGAAAAAATCTTAGCAGCACATAGGGGAGGCGTTAATGTCGTTCTTATACCGGAGGAAAACAAGAAAGACTTAGTTGACATACCTAAAGAAGTTTTAAAGGATATTAAGGTCATTCCTGTTAGCCATATGGACGATGTGGTACCACATGCAATTATTTCTGATGAACTAATTTTAAAAGATGTTGTTATGCCTGATATGCCTTTAGGTGTCGGTAATGTCGATAATGAGAAGCCAATAAGCTTGTCTTGACATTTACCCTTCTGCATATAGTATAAAAATCTATTCAGGGAGCTTAGCTCAGCGGGAGAGCGCTTCCCTTACAAGGAAGATGTCACAGGTTCAAATCCTGTAGTTCCCATTTTTCGGGGGTCGTAGTTCAGCTGGTTAGAACGCTGCCCTGTCACGGCAGAGGTCGCGGGTTCGAATCCCGTCGACCCCGAAAAAAAAGTTTTTGTAATGTTAGATAATAATGATTTAGAATTTCTTTTATCACAGGGTATAAACAAGGAAGACTCAAGTGAACAGCTTAGTTTGTTAAAGGATAGTTCGAAATTAAAAAAACTACTTCTAATCAGACCGTGTAATCAGAATGATGGAATTCTTCCTCCTGAAGATGTTAAAAAAATTAACCTTGAAAGTAATCCACCAATGCCCGGACTTTTAATTAGTAGGTTCATTCCAGCTTCTGGTTCAGCTACTAGAATGTTTAATTTTGATTTGTTTGAAGACAATTTTTTTGAAAAGGTACATTTGTTACCTTTTTTTAAGCAGATTGAAAGCTTTTGCTTTAAAAACAAGATTGATTTGCAGAATATTATTTCAAATAAAGATTTTAAACTTTTAGATGACATAATCACGTCGAAAGATAATCTTAATCTTTCTTCTAAGCCGAAAGCTATAATTGATTTTCATCTTATTAACAACACCCCTATATCTCCTATAGAGCAGTTTCTAGTTAATTCTATGGATGATATAACTAATTCACCACTAGTCTTTTCAATTCAAGAAAATTGTGTTGATGAAGTTCGAGATAAAGTTAAACACTCTCCTTTCTTAGCAGATTACAACCCTGATTTAATGTATGAGATTACGATTCAAAAGAAATCAACAAATAGTCTTTGTGTCGATAATGAAGGACAAATATTAAGATATCCAGAAGGTGAAGTATATACTCACCCTTCTGGGCATGGAGCCTTGCTAGATAATTTAGAAGAGATTGATTCAGATTTTATATTTATTAACAATATTGATAATTTATCTCCTAAAACAAGGACTCTAAGACATGAAATATCTAAATCTTTATTCAATATTGCATACTCAAATAAAAGGAGATTTGACATGCTTCTTCAGACCTTTAGTGAACGAAAATACAATCTCTTAGAGTCTTTAATTGTTCAGTTTGAAGCATATATGCCAAATCATTTAAAAGATAAAAGTGTAGAGCAGAAAGTTGATTTAATTATTGAGATGCTTAACAAGCCAATAAGAGTCTGCGGGGTTGTTAAAGACGAAAATTCTAAGGGCGGAAAGCCATTTTGGGTAAATGATGGAAATGCGGAATCAGTTCAGATTGTTGAAGAGTCGCAAGTAGATTTAAAAGATGAAAATCAAATTAAGGTTTGGAAAGAAGGGTCTTATTTTAACCCTGTTGAAATGATCTGTAGCATTAAAGATTTTTCAGGAAAGAAATTTGATTTGAAACAATTTTCAGAAGATTCATTGAGGATGAGAGTTAATAAAAATATACAAGGTAAGGACTCTTCATTCATTGAACGCCCAGGTCTGTGGAATGGTTCGATGCATTATTGGCACACAACTTTTGTTGAGATACCAGGTGCTTCTTTTACACCAGTAAAAAACTTTACAGATTTATTTTTTCCTATTC
>Ga0209252_1001125_pt1 | contig 18316 bp, 18 predicted proteins | sample SaaInlV_135m_DNA_3_FD_184673 | JGI IMG/M metagenome (GOLD analysis project Ga0209252, IMG submission 184673) | Marine microbial communities from expanding oxygen minimum zones in the Saanich Inlet - Saanich Inlet SI074_LV_100m_DNA (SPAdes) (version 2) | ecosystem: Environmental > Aquatic >... | reverse complement strand
AGATAAAGTAGTTGATGAAATAAAAAATCGAATTGAAAACGCTTCTACAAAAGGTTTACAAAAAACACCTCAGAAATATGGATACCGCAGATATTTTTCAATTCAAGATTTCGGAATAGGAATGGGTTTAAAAATGGAATTATGGTCAGAATATGCAGATACACCATTTTGGATTTCTATTGTAGAAACCAAAAAAGGCTGGACATCGACTGAAAAATTCAAAAGGATTTGTGAAAAGATTGCATTCAGTTTAAACCATAAATTCGTGGAAACAAATAATGAAATATTCTTTTCTCTAAAACCAAAACTTGAAGAAACAGAGGATGTTGTCATAAATGATTTAGTTGAGCAAATAGAACTAATATTCAGAGAGATAGAAAGAAAAACTACCACCAACAAAGTATAAAAATAATAGCCGAAATAATTGTAAATATGAACATTGTAGCCCGCATAAAATTTAGTAGTAAACTGAAAGTTTTAACTTCCGCAGTCGGCTACTATTCTTATACCAACTTTTCTTATTGATGATAAGATAGAGGATCGAGAATGGATAAGTACACTGGTATGAATTACTATAAAAGAGCTTCCAGATCCTAAACCCAAAAAGAAGAAACCTAAATCGAAATCAATAAAATAGGAAAATAAAATGAAAATTATAGCCATATTCCTATTATTGTCGATTACCATTTTTGGACAAGATTTCAAAGGAACAGTTTTAGATAAAGAAACCAAACAACCTATTTTTTATTCACAAGTATATTTTGTGGATTTAAAAACAGGAACGACAACTGATGACAATGGAATTTTCAAAATTGAGCATTTCAATCAAAAATATATCCATATTCAAATAAGTTTTGTTGGCTACAAAATTATTGATGAAATTGTAAATATTGATACCGTAAAAGAAAAAACATTTTATCTTGAACAAGGTTATTTTAATTTAGAGGAAATAGTGGTTTCAACGCCATCTGGAATATTACAAAAAGAAAATATTGTAAGTATTGAACATAAAAAAATTACTGAATTACAACAGACTTCACCTTTGACATTAGCAGATGCCATAAGCAATATTTCAGGAGTAGACCAAACTACAACGGGAGCAGGAATAGGAAAGCCGGTAATTAGAGGTTTGTCAGGAAACAGAATAGTTACTTATGCTCAAGGAATTAGAATTGAAAATCAACAATGGGGAGATGAACACGGTTTAGGGGTTGGAGAAGTGGGAATTGAAAGTGTAGAAGTAATAAAAGGACCTGCATCATTACTTTATGGTTCTGATGCTTTGGGTGGTGTTTTATATTTTATTGATGAACGTTACGCAAGTCATAACACAGTTGAATGGTTTGCGCAGACAAAATTTCTTTCAAATACTTTAGGGTCTATAAATAATATTAGTTATAAAATTCATAAGGGGAGACTAAAATTTAACCTTTTTGGTGCGTATTCCTCACACGCAGATTACCAAGCGCCAAATTTTGACAGAGTATTTAACACCCGATTTGACGAAAAAAATATTAAAATTTCAATGGGTTTTAATACAAAGAATTGGATTTCAAACATTCGACATAGTTACCTTCAAAATAATTACGGAATAGTAGAAGATGCTAATTTTACCAATTCAAATCAAAGGAAGTTCGTCCTATCATTTCAGACAATAGACAATCATAATTTAAGTTTTGAAAATATCGTATTCACAGGTAATTCTAAACTAAACTTAACTTTAGGTTACACCAATAATTACCGAAAAGAATTTGAAGATGATAGCAATAATCAAGCGTTAGGTTTAAAATTAAACACATTTACTTACAAACTAAAATGGTATTCCCAGATATACAAAGACCGATTTGATTTTATAGTGGGTTCGCAAGGAATGGCACAAGACAATAAAAATAATGGAGAAGAAATTTTAATTCCAGATGCAACAATAAAAGATTTTGGTGCTTTCATTTTAGGTAATTTGAATTTTGAGAGACTTCAATTACAAGGTGGAATAAGAGCAGATTATCGAGGAATTGACACCAAACAAATGGTAACGGGTGAAGGAAGTTTTCCAGCACTTAAAAATTCATATAATGGTTTTACATTTTCAAGTGGAACGGTCTATAAATTGAGAAAGACAAAATTTAGAACCAATATTTCAAGTGGTTTTAGAGCACCAAATACAACCGAATTGCTTTCAGATGGTGTACATCACGGAACTAACAGATATATAAAAGGAGATGTTAATCTTAAAAATGAAAATGCAACTCAATTAGATTTTTCATTCGATTATCAAGATGAGCATTTTAGCTTTTCAGTAAACCCTTTTTATAATGCTATCCAGAATTACATTTTCCTTTCCCCAATAGATACAGTAATTGATAACAGTCCCGTATTTGAATATTTACAGACAAGTGCCTTTTTATATGGTGGCGAATTAGGTTTCCATTATCACCCTCATAAAATTCATTGGCTACATTTAGAAAGTAATCTTTCTACTGTAATTGCTGATGATAAAAACAGAAATCCGCTTCCATTAATACCTCAAACAAAAATAAACTCTACAGTACGTGTAGAAATAACTCATAAAGGAAAAATGCGGCTAAAAAATTTATTTGTACAACATATTTACAAATTCAAACAAGATAAAACAGGCCTTTTTGAAACATCAACAAATGATTACAGCCAAATAAATATTGGTTTAAATCTTATAATTACAACTAAAAATAATCCGATAGAAATTTCAACAGGAATTAAGAATTTATTTAACACTAAATATATTGACCATCTTTCACGATTTAAAACATTAGAAATCCCAAATCAAGGAATAAATTATTACATAGGAATAAAACTAAAACTGAACGAGAAGCTGAATGATAAAAGGCGATAACGGCGATAACAAAGTGTATAGTTAACGGCGGTGTTGTGCTACATTAAAACGTCTTTCATCAAATAAAGTTTGTGCTAAACTGAAAAATTATAGCTTTGAAATCCGCACCTAACTATACACAAACCGTTAATTATCTAATTTTTCAATCCTTTTTTGAAACCGGTATCTTTCACAGGTGTCTTCCAGAAAAAATAACAACCACATTATAAATTTCATTTTCTGACATATAGCGTGAATCCAAAAATATTATATTGCCATTTTTATGCTCTTTAGGGAGCTTCACAATTTCTTTCGGTCCATTATAAAAAAGCTGATTTAGTCGCATTAGTTTCTAAATTAAGAAATAATACTCATTCGCCATTTGCATTTTATCATAAAAGAATATTCGGTGAATTGGATTTTAGAATTAAAAATTAGCACTATAGTTTGATGGGGTTTCTCGACGGAATTCAAAGCACATTTATTAAATTTAAAAACTCAAATAATACGTTTTTTAATATAAATAATCAGGCAGAATTTGAACAAGTATATTTCAATAATAATAATATGTAAATTAAGTTTTTAATTATTATATTTTGCGCCCCCTTTTTTAGAGGAAATTGATTTATTTGAGTGAAGTATTATTTGTAGTACCCTCTTGAGTGCCTAACACCTGTTAGGATGTAGTCTTTTCAACTGAGGGTTAGGGGGAAAAACAAAGTTAATAACTCAAATAACAAAAGGTAAAAAAATGAGTGAAATTAAAACAGGAACCGTAAAGTGGTTCAACGATGCTAAAGGATTTGGATTTATTACTCCTGAAGATGGTGGAAAAGATCTTTTCGTTCACATGAGCAATATTGTCATGGAAGGCTTCAAAACATTGAAAGATGGACAAGAAGTTGATTATGAAGATGGGACTAGCGAAAAAGGTCCTATCGCAATTAATGTAACACCAAAGTAGTCTTTCAGACTCTTGGGAGAAAAATTATTTCTCCCTGATATTTTTAAAATATCTTAAATAGCCTCCTGAATTCAGGGGGCTATTTTTTTATCTATCCAACTTATCAATCCGTTTTTGATGCCGTCCCCCTTCAAAGGGTTCTTTCAGCCACATTTCAATTACATCGTAAATCTCATGTTCTGACATAAAGCGCGCGCCCAAAGATAAAATATTGGCATTATTATGTTCTCTAGAGAGTTTCAAAATTTCTTTCGGTCCATTATAAAAAACGGCCGCGCGAACGCCTTTTATTCTATTAGCAGCCATGGCTTCACCTTGTCCCGAACCACCTAAAATAATGCCGCGACTTCCTACGTCCATTGCTACTGCTTTAGCACAAGGAAATATAAAATCGGGATAATCGTCCAAAGCATCATATTCGTGAGCCCCGTGATCGGTTACGTCATGACCTTTTTCGATCAAATAAACACTGATCACATTTTTGAGTTCAAGTCCCGCATGGTCTGTTGCGATATGTATTTTCATAATTTTTTTGCCACGAAGTTCCCGAAGACACACTAAGATTTTTTCCTTAATGTGATTTGGTTCCCTTGGTGACTATAATAACCTTGTTAAATGTTCTCGAATTTTTTGTTCAACTTGATCAGCAGTGAAACCAAATTCCTCTGCCAAATCTTTTCCTGGTGCGGATGCGCCAAAATGGTCTATCCCAATGGCTAACCCATTTTGGCCGATGTATTTATCCCATCCCATGGTGATGCCTGCTTCCAAGGATACTTTCATTGCACCACGACTTGGGATAAGTGAATTTTTATATTCATCAGATTGCTGTTCAAAAATCTCCCAACATGGCATACTCACCACTCGGATATTTTTATCCGACATTGCTGCGGCGACTTCCATAGCCAATCCAACTTCTGATCCAGTGGCTAAGAAAACCAATTCTGGATTTTCACAGTCCAAAACGTAATAAGCACCTTTGGATACACCTTCAATAGTTTCGTTCATAGTTTGATTCAACACTTTCACACCTTGACGCGTAAGTAACAATGCGCTCGGTGTTTCTTTTTGATCCATTGCCATTCGAAAACAGGCAGCTGTTTCTTTGGCGTCTCCAGGTCTGAAAACATTAAAATTTGGAATAGTCCGTAACGCCATGGCATGTTCGATGGGTTGATGTGTGGGGCCATCTTCACCCACCCAAAAAGAATCATGGGTGAATTCATGTATCACACGACATTGTTGAATGGCTGCCAATCTAAGCGCCGGCCGTTCATAATCCGCAAATACCAAAAATGTTCCGCCAAATGGAACCACGCCACCATGGAGTGCCATTCCATTCATGGCAGCTGCCATTGGGAATTCCCGTACGCCAAATGCTATATTGCGACCAGATCGATTTTCTCGTGTGAAGTCACCATAAGTTTTGGCAAAATTCCCCGTATAATTTGATGGTTCTAAATCTGCAGAACCACCAATAATGGACGGTACTTGTTCAGCAAATTTATCTAAGGTTGTGCCGAATGCTTTTCGTGTGGCAATAGATAATCCTGTTTCAAATTCCGGGAATTCAATATTACCAATATTGTCCGCAATTGTGGCATCCCATAATGATTTGAATTCGGTATCTTTACAAGCACTTGAAACTGCATCGTTCCATTCACTTGCATTTTTTATCAAAGATTCAAAACGAGATTGGAAATGATTTAAGACTTCTTCCGGTAAATAAAATGATTCGTTGGGGAGTCCCAATTTTTCTTTAGTGGCATCAATCTCATCTTGCGGAAGTGGCGCACCGTGAGTCTCATGATCACCCTCCATGTTGGCTGAGCCCTGAGCCATGATGGTTGTGCCAATGATTAAACTAGGGCGATCAACGACTTGGGCCTTTTCTATAGCCTCTCGAATCTGTTCATGATTATGGCCATCAATTTCCTGAACGTCCCAACCAAAGCCATCAAAAACTTGTGCATAATTAGTGGAATCAGATCTTTCCACTTTTCCTGAGATTTGCGCATTATTAGAATCATAAAAAACGATTAGTCGAGACAAACCCCAATGTCCCGCCATAGAGCCGGCACCCAAAGTAATCGGTTCTTGGAAGTCGCCATCACCTGCGACCACATAAGTAAAATGGTTCACAATTTCACCCAATCGCGCCCTCAACATAGATTCAGCCGTTGCCATACCAACCGCCATGCCAAAACCTTGGCCCAATGGACCTGTAGTTGCGTCTACGCCATGAATTTCAACTTCAGGATGGCCCGGAGTACGGCTGTGAAGTTGGCGAAATTCTTTCATATCATCCACCTTCAACCATCCAATCTGGGTCAGCATGGCATAAATCAAAGCGGATTCATGTCCCGCAGAAAGAACGAAACGATCCCTGTTGAACCAATCAGGATTATTGGGATCAAAATTCAAATATTCAGTAAAAAGGATTTGGGTAAAATCCGCCGATGACATGGGGCCGCCGCTGTGACCAGAGTTGGCTTTACGAACGGAGTCCATGATTAAGCCTTTAGTCACCGCCACTGCAAATTGGTTTTTCTCTTCGGAAGTCCATTCTGAAAAATTTTCTATATTTTGATATTTGCTCATAAATTATTTTGATAAGTTGTAAAAGTCTATTATTGTTTGAATTGGATTATCTGCTTTAAAAACTTCCGAACCGGCAACCAAAACATCTGCACCGGCATTCATAATTTCTTTTGCGTTATGAAGTTTAATCCCGCCATCAACTTGAATAAGAACCCGATCTAAACAATTCTCATTTAAATATTTTTTCAATTCTAAAATTCGATCATTAGATTTTGGAATAAACCCTTGCCCTCCAAACCCAGGTTCCACACTCATAACTAAGACTAAATCCACTTTTTCCAAGAATGGTAAAATATCTGATAAGGGTGTTTTAGGTTTTAATGAAATACCAACTTTACATCCACAAGATTTGATCAAATCAATAATGCTGTTTGGATCATCCGTAGCTTCAATGTGAAAGGTAATACTGTCTGCACCTGCTTTTGCAAATGGCTCCACCAATGTTTCAGGATTAATCACCATCATGTGCACATCAATGAATTTTCGAGTTTTTGGTCGAAGTGATTTTACAACGAGAGGCCCAATCGTAAGGTTGGGAACAAATTGATTATCCATCACATCCACATGAATCCAATCAGCGCCACCGGATTTACAAATATGAAGCGCTGATTGCAAATCAGAAAAGTCAGCTGATAAAATCGATGGAGCTAATTTGAAATTATTGGACATTTTAATGGAGGGAACTTATAAAAAAGATTTAGGTTTAGGTTTACGAATTAGCCTGTCTTTCCTAAAGTTTTGCTGAAAAAATATTCGATTAAGTTCTCCCCTTAACAAAAGAGATCTTAGATGAAATCAGGGATTTGGATAAATAAATTCTATCGATTCGGTTAAATCTGTATGAAGGCTTTTACTCACCGGACAGGTATGGGCGGCTCGCTCCAGTTTTGCTTGATCTTTATCTGTAATTGGATGGACAAAATTTATTTTGAGTCGAATTTCACCAATTCGCCGCGGATTAGATGCCATAATTTTTTCCACTTCGGCTGTTGCTCCTTCCATATCAATACCGTCTCGTTTTGCAACAATTCCCATGATGGTCAGCATACATGATGCCAAAGCGGTTGCAAGGAGATCTGTGGGAGAAAAGGCTTCACCTTTACCCTCGTTATCAACCGGCGCATCGGTGATGATGGTTTCGCCGGATTGTAAATGAGATGCTTCTGTTCTTAAATCACCTTTGTAAACTACCTTTGATATCATCTTGTAACTTCTCGAAAAACACGTTTAAAATTCCCGCCTAAAATCTTTTTTACATCAATCTCTGAATAACCACGATCAATTAATTTTTCTGTAATAATTGGCATTTTTGAAATATCTTCAATTCCATTAGGCAAAATTTCTACACCATCCCAATCGGCACCAATACCCACATGATCCACACCAATGAGTTTGGCAATATAGTCAATGTGGTCAATCACAGCATTCACACTTGGAACTATCTTTGCCAAATTTGGCTCCAATAATTCATTTTCTTTATACCAATACAGATCTGAGTCTGGGTCGTAAAGTTTTGCTAATGAATCCAATTCAAATTTGAATTGTGTTTTAACTTTATCATATTTTTTCGAATAGGTGGAATCAATGTATCCCGGATAGAAATTCACAAAAACAACTCCGCCATTTTTTTTCATTGCAAAAAGTTGCTCATCCTTCAAATTTCGAAAATGGGGACATATATTATAAACGGAAGAATGTGATGCAATAATGGGGTTTTTAGTGGTCTCGATAATATCCCAAAATGTTTTTTCCCCAGCATGGGATACATCTACCATAACGCCTAAGTCATTACAACGTTTTATAACATTTTTTCCAAAATCGGTTAATCCGATAAATGTGAGTGAATCACTTTTTTCCGTTTCGTCTTTTGCCGACGTTGCCCAATCTGTAGAATTATTCCACGTGATACCCAGATAACGCATGCCGCGGTCATACAATGCATCTAATTTTGCAATATCATTTTCGATACTGTGTCCGCCCTCCACACCAATCATGCACGATAAAATTCCCTTTTGATCATTGTAAACCAAATCCTGATAATTAAATGTTATTGCCCATTGATCTGGAATCCGGGAACAAAGATATTCCAATTGCGAGATCATTTGATTGGCACGATTGTAATGTTCGCCATCTTCAAATTCTGTAGGAGAAACCCAAATCGAAAAGATCTGACAATCCATTCCTCCTTTATTGAATTTTGGTAAATCAGAATGACTTTCGGGGAGATCCGTTAATATATCTCGTCCTGTTAACGACCGAAGTAAAACATCATTATGTGTATCCACTACAAAAGCTTCATCATGAATTTTTGCAACATCTTTCTGGCATGAAACAAATAGGGTTATGAGTAAGATCATTGAAAAAGAATTATGCTTTAAATGATTTAGTAAATGGTAAAGTATTTTCATGAAATGGGTTGAAGTTGTTCCAAAATATTTGTGTGTAATTCAGATTCTAAGATTTCACCAGAGATGAATGAAGTCATTAAATTAAATTGGATTTTCCCACGGTCATAAACATCTGCATAAGGGATTTGATGAAAAGAAACCATAGAATATCTTGGAATAAATCTATCTGGAAATTTTTGTTCTAACTCAAATTCTAATTGCCGGCGTTTTTTATAATCAGGATCATTCACTGTATCCCGCATTTCAATATAATTTTCAATAGCCATATCAGCAATGGCGTGGCCATTGGCCACATGGAATGAAGAGAATTCTGTAAAGATTTCATTCCAAGCGCCCGAATGTTTTCCAATAAGATTATTTAAAACAGAACAATCCTGGAACGATGCATTCATCCCTTGTCCATAAAAAGGAACAATTGCATGTGCAGCATCACCAAGGAGCACTGCTTTGTCTTCAAAATGCCAAGGCTTACAATAAACAGTTGCCAGAATTCCAGTAGGGTTATTTTGAAAATCATCCACAAGGGTAGGCATGAGATCTATCGCATCAGGGAATTGGCTTTGAAACAATCCAAGAATATCATTTTCATTTTTAACAGTTTCAAAACTTGTAGTACCAGTCATGGGGAAAAATAAAGTGCAGGTGAAAGATCGATCCATATTCGGCAACGCAATCAGCATAAACTCTCCACGGGGCCAAATGTGGAGAGCATTTGTTTCAATCCTGAAATCACCAGTATCTGATGGTGGAATCGTTAATTCTTTATAACCGTGGCCCAGCGGATTTTTGACATATTCAGCATTGGACTTTTTTAGGATAGCGTTTCGTAAGGCGGAAGATGAACCATCACATCCAATCACTTTATTAAATAAAACTTTTTTGTCCCCAAATCCCAATTCATTAGTATCCAAATCCACTGAATCTAATTGATGATTGAAATGAATGTTGACCAATCCGGTTTCTTCCGCTAGGGTCATGAGATCCATATTTAATTGAGCTCTTGAGACAGAATAGATGACTTCATTTTCAGTTTGTCCATAGGGCTGGAGATGGGTTGCTCTGTCCAAATCGTGAATCATTCTACCTTTCATGGGAAGGGTGATCGGCTCAATTTTATCGTATATCCCCACTTCCTTTAATGCGTTGATTCCTCGGACCGACAAAGCCAAATTTATGGATCGTCCTGCTGAAAGGTCAACTTTACGCATATCGGGACGACGCTCATAAATATCCACAGAATAGCCCCGGTTCGCTAAATAAGTCGCCATCAGTGGGCCGGCTAATCCTGCTCCAATTAAGGTAATTTTTTCTTTATTCAATGGTATTAATCGCAAAAGCTTAAAGCCGCAAAGTCTATGTTAAAATAAATTATATTTACTTTGCAACTTGATGTCATTGCATTAAAACGATTTTTTCAAAATTTGGATGAACTGATACACTTCAGCAAATGTATTAAATAATGGATGGGGCGCAATACGAATGACATCGGGTTCGCGCCAATCACAGACTACACCATTTTTAGATAGAGACTCAAAAATAATTTTTCCATTTGGCACAACTAGAGACAACTGGCATCCTCTTTCCTTCGGAGTTATTACAGAAATGTTCGGCAAATTTTCTTCAATTAGATATTCAAGAAACCTTGTGAGATTTTCTCCTTTTTCTCGAATGGCAAACATCCCAACTTCATCAAAAATTTCCATGGAAGCTAAAAGGGGGGCCATTCCCATTACGGGAGAATTACTGATTTGCCAACCTTCTGCAGTTTGGATCGGATCGAAATCCGGTCCCATTTCAAATCTGGTTTGTTTATTTTGGCCCCACCAACCCACCAATCTTTGTCCATCCCAATCATGATGTTTTTCATGAATATAAATTCCTGAAGGTGCGCCTGGACCTGCACATAAATATTTATAGGTGCACCAAGATGCAAAATCCACATCCCAATCATGGAGATCCAAAACGAGATTCCCGGCAGCATGAGCTAAATCAAATCCTACAATAGCCCCAACTTTATGTCCCGCTTCTGTAATCGCTTTCATATCAAATGCTTGCCCTGTATAATAGTTAACACCGCCCATCATGACGGTTGCTAACTCTTCACCCGTATTTGAAATAGTCATTAAAATATCTTCTGTTCGAAGTGTTGTTTCACCAAGTCTTGGGGCGAGTTCAATCAAACAATCTTCTGGGTTATATCCATTCAGTTTGATTTGGGATTCAACTGCATATTGATCTGAGGGAAATGCACCTTTTTCAATCATGATTTTATTTCGTTTTCCCTTTGGCTGGTAGAAAGAAATGAGTAAAAAATGGAGATTCACAGTGAGAGCATTCATGACTACAACTTCCCATGGCTTTGCTGCAACGAGACGTGATGATGATTCAGCTAATCTTTCATGATATTTTTCCCAACGACCGTGCTGCCCTAATACACCATCTTTTTCCCAAACCATTAATTCTTTTTCTACGAAGGCTCTTACCGATTTCGGTTGAAGCCCCAAAGAATTGCCGCAAAAATACAGAAGATCTTCGTCGTATTTATTTTTTGGAATATGAAATTTAGCGCGATAGGATTTTAAAGAATCATTATGATCCATTAAATCTGCAAATGATTGGGAATTTTCGTAATTCATTTAAAATAATCGTGGGGAAGTCCCAACCAATCCAATGCATTTTGAAAGAGCATTTTTTCTTTTGTTTCATTTGAATAATTTGCAGATTCGATAAGTTTCCCCGGTTCCAATTCACCCAGTGGAAATGGATAATCTGTACCAAGAGCTATCTTATTCTCGCCTACTTTCTTGATTAGAAAATCCAGCATATCAGAATCATGAACCAATGAATCCACCCAAAATTTTCCAAGATAATTCAATGGATCAACTTTATTATCTACTGCACAAAGATCCGGGCGGACATCAAATCCATGCTGAACACGACCGACCGTCGCAGGGAAACATCCACCACCATGAGCGAAAGCAACACGAAGATTTGGGAGCTTTTCAAACACACCGGCAAAGATCATAGAACAAATGGCACGACTCGTTTCTGCCGGCATACCCACCAGCCATGGAAGCCAATATTTCTCCATTTCATTTTTTCCCATAATATCCCATGGATGAACAAAGATTGCAGCACCGAGATCTACAGCCGCTTCGAAAATAGGAAAAATTGATTCATCACTTAAATTTTTACCATTGATATTAGATCCAATTTGAACACCCAATAAATTCAAATCATTCATACATCGTTCTAGTTCACGAATAGCAATTTCTGAGTCTTGCATTGGGATGGTTCCTAATCCTAAAAAACGATTTGGGAATTGATCTACAATCTTAGAAATATGATCATTTGTAAATTTAGAAAGCAATAGAGCATCTTTGGGTTTTGCCCAATAACTGAACATGATGGGAACTGTGGATAGTACCTGTACATCAACACCATGATTATCACAATCATTCATTCGAATATTTGGATTCCAGCAATTAGAATCGACTGATCGAAAAAACTCATCATCATTGAGCATTCTCGCCATTTTTGGTTCAATATGTTCGAGCGATACCCAACCGCCATATCCTGACTCTTTTTTCATGTTTGGCCAATTCTCTGGCAGAATGTGTGTGTGAATATCTATTTTCATTTTTTTAAATGTTCCTGTTGAAATGTGTTCAATTGTTCAAGATATAAACACATGAGCACATGAGCATATTGACACTTTATCAAGGTTTTTGCTGGGTTACGTTACAGCTTTTACACGTCCGTGCATCTATATTTTCCCAATATGCATCAAATAAAGGTGGGAGTTGTGTTACAATATTTTCTAATTCTAAGGTGACTTCATTTAACATTTTATCACAAGAATCACAATACCATTGGAATGCATCGAGTACACCTTCATCCCGTTTATATTCCACCACAAGACCAATCGTATTTTCAAATCTCTGTGGAGAATGAGGAACATTTTTCGGGAGTAAAAAAATATCACCTTCTTTGATGGGAACGTCAACTCTTTTACCATTTTCCATAATTTTTAGTAACATATCTCCTTCTAATTGATAAAAGAATTCTTCCACGGGATCCACATGGTAATCTTTCCTAGAATTCGGTCCGCCAACCACCATAATCATAAAATCACCATTTTCATAAACAACTTTATTTCCAACAGGTGGTTTTAAAAGATGACGATGTTCTTTTATCCAACTTTTAAAATTTAAGGGAGGTGTTACTCGCATTTGGTGCCCCTAATCAATGGTCGCGATACACTTGAGTTCAATGGCAATGGGCGTCGGTAACGATGTGATTTCAACGGTGGTTCGGCACGGTTGATTATCCTTGAAATACTCGGTATAAATTTGATTGTAAGTATCAAAATCGCGTTGCATGTTTGTTAGAAAAACAGTCACATCTACAAGATTTCCCCATCGGCTTCCAGATTCTTCTAAAATGATTTTCACATTATTAAAAACAGAATGACATTGAGTTTCTATGTCATGTCCCACCACATTCCCCTGGCCATCCATCATAACTCCGGGAATTACTTTTGTACCTGGTTTTCTTGGACCAACACCTGATAAAAATAACAAATTCCCTACGCATCTTGCATGGGGATACATCCCAACCGGTTCCGGCGCTTTATCCGTTTGAATTTTTTCACTCATTGATTTGATTCCCTAATTTTTTTCAATTCTTCCCAAGTATTTTCAGTGGATGCTAACCGTTCCACCACACCATTATTTAGAATCGATATTTCAAAAATTTCATCTACATCATTTACACTGACTCTCGTATACCAAATATTATCTGGATAAATTACGACAGTAGCCCCCAATTCGCAGGCATCGAGACAACCGCTTTTATTAGCGCGAACTTTTCCCTTTAGACCATGTTTAGAAATAAGTTGAACAAATTTTAAGCGAATATCCTTTCCTCCACACCTCACGCAATCCCCTTTCGGATTATTTTCATTTCTTTCATTTATACAAATAAAGATATGTTTGCTATATTTTGGTGTCATGCTAATGTACAAATATTTTTAGGTTCTGTAAAAAACCGAAGAGCTTCATCGCCACCTTCCCGTCCCAATCCGGATTGTTTCATTCCGCCGAAAGGTGTTCTTAAATCTCGCACTAACCAACAATTTACCCAAATTACACCTGCATCAATTAGGGCTGAAACTCGATTCGCTTTTTCATTATCTTCCGTCCAGATTGTCGCCGATAAACCATACTCTGTTTCGTTGGCCAATTGAATTGCGTCTTTTTCAGATTTAAAGGATTGTAATGTTACCAAGGGACCAAAAATTTCTTCCTGATTGGTTCGACAAGAATTATTCAACCCTTCGATAATTGTTGGTTCAATAAACCAGCCATTTCCACATCTACCATTTAATTTTTTGGCGTTACCGCCAACTAATATTTTACCACCTTCTTGTTTAGCGATTTCAATATAATCTATTACTTTATCAAAATGCCCTTTTGAAGATAAAGCTCCGAATTGAGTTTCAATTTCAGATGGATCACCCATTCTTAAATCTGAAACTCGTTGAATAAAATTGGTTTTGAATTTTTCATAAATGGATTCTTCAACCAGAATCCGAGAACTACACAAACAGATTTGTCCCTGATTAGAAAAAGATGATCGTACGACTGTCTTCATCATTTTATCAAAATCACAATCAGAAAAAATAATAGATGGATTTTTCCCACCCATTTCCAAAGAAAGTTTTTTAAAGGATGATGCTGTTTTTTTGGCAATCAATTTCCCCGTTGTAGTTCCACCCGTAAAGGAAATTGCCTTTATTTTAGAATGATTCACCAAGGCATCACCGGCGATGCTCCCTTGTCCATGAATTATATTGAGCACCCCTGGCGGCAATCCAGCATCCTGACAAATTTCACCTAATTTGAAAGCAGTGAAAGGTGTGATTTCTGATGGTTTCGCTACAACAGTATTTCCTGCTATCAACGCCGGAGCAATCTTCCAAGAAAATAAATACAGGGGAAGATTCCATGGCGAAATACACCCAATAACTCCCAATGCAGATCGAATAATTTTATTATGGGATTGATTATTATTTAATTCAAATTCAAAATTGAATTCTTGTCCATATTCTGCGAAGAACCGGAAATTTGAAACGGCACGAGGAATATCCACTGATTTTGCTAATGAAATTGGCTTACCTGTATCTCTTGATTCATATTCTGCGAATTCATCCAGACGAGATTCAAGTCCTTCAGCGATTTTATTTAAATAATCAGCTCTTTCTTTCACAGATAAACTTGACCAATTCCCAAATGCATTTTGGGCTGATTCGTATGCATTTTCAATATCGGCAGAATTTGAATCGGCAACTTGTGCATAAGTTTGTCCAGTTGCTGGCTCAAAAATTTCCAAATACTGATTAGAGTTTGGTGCCACGAATTTGCCGTTGATAAAATTATAGAGTTTTTCCACTACTCAAATTCCAGTTTAATATCGACTGGTGATGCTTGTACCGTAATGGCACTCATGGAAACTCCATCAATTCCCGTCCAGGCATACGACTCTAATGACTCATAGTTTATTCCACCACTTGCTTCCACAAAAATAGACTCTCCGTCCGGTGAATTTCGAATAATGGACACAGCTTTTTTCGCCATTTCAGGACTCATATTATCTAAGAGGAATCCATCTATATCCATGGCTAATCCTTCTTGAAGTTGGTCCAATGTATCCACTTCCAGTTCGATAGGTAAATTTTTACGATTTTTTTCTCTGGATTGATCGATGGCTGCTTTCACACTTCCAGCGGCTTGAATATGGTTATCTTTAATCAGGATGGCTGAAGAGAGGTCCAAACGATGATTCCAACCGCCCCCAGTAGATACAGCATATTTTTCAAATTTCCGAAGTCCCGGTGTGGTTTTCCTCGTATCCATAACTTTAAAATTATCTGGCAAATCCAATTCACAATATTTTTGGGTTTCTGTACTGATTCCACAAAGCCGTTGGATCAAATTTAAAGTAACACGTTCAAACGTTAGAATGTGTCCTGCCGGACCCATAATTTTTGCAAGACTTTGTCCAGTGTTAACCAAATCTCCATCATGAGTTTTGCTTTGAACGGAGCAAGACTCTGGAAAACAAAATGGAATAATGGATTCACCACAAAAAACAAATTTACCCATTGTCACCATATTTGCAATAATGGGCTTGGATTCTGTGAAGATTGCTTCAGTCGTTACATCGCCATCAGGAATATCTTCTTCCATAAAATGAGCAATCTGTTCGCGGATCCAAGCCGGTTCAAGAAATGTTATTTGTTCATATTCGATACGTTTTTTCATTAGGCGCCAAATCGTCCACCATCAACGGGAACATCATGACCATTAATATAACTTGCAGCATCTGAAGCTAAAAATGCGACTGCGCTTGCGATTTCTTCCGGCTTACCCAATCTCCTTAATGATGTATTTTTTATCCAGACTTCATTGATTTCTTCTGGCGTTACTCCCAAGGAATTTGCTTTTGATTCTGCAAGAGATTGAAGTCGCGCGGTATTCGTATATCCCGGTAAAACATTATTCACGGTTATGCCAAATTGGCCCAATTCCAGCGCCAATGTTTTTGCCCATTGAGCTACGGCACCTCTGATTGTATTAGAGACTCCCAATCCAGGAATCACCTGTCGAACAGAGGTCGAAATAATATTAATAATCCGCCCTTTACCTTTCTCTTTCATTCCTGGTACAATGGCTTGAGCCAGAATTTGATTACATATCAAGTGCCGTTCAAAGGCGATACGAAATTCATCTTCTTCAGCTTGGATAATGGCACCGCCCTTGGGTCCACCTGAATTATTCACCAAAATAGCGGCATGACCAACAAGAGTCTTCATATGACCTATTATTTTTTCTTTTAACTGATCCGGTTGATTAAAATCAGCACATATAGTAAAATGTGTTTGACCATCCTGCGTAGAAAGTTCAGAAAGTGTTTGGTTTAGTTTATCATTATTTCGGGCGACCAATGTAATGGATGCGCCTCTTTCTGCTAAAAGTAATGCTGATCCTTTTCCAATTCCATCAGTGGAGCCACAGACGATGGCGTGTTTGTTTTTTAAAGATAGATTCATAGTATTCTTTTAATCGTGTATTTTGAACTGTTGAAAAACTTGTTTCTCAATTTTCAGGTCTTTTATTCAATTTATCTATTAAAATAATATCCCAGATTTCTTTTAATATTTTCTGGTAATTCTGGTAATGCTGATCTCGGTATAAAGAAGGTTGACAAATCTGCCAAATCTGAGAATATTTTATGACGATCTGCTGTTTTTTGTAAATATGCATGCCCAGAAGATCCACCGGTTCCAATTTTGGCACCAATCATTCTGCGAACCATTATTGCATGCCTTTGACGCCATGTGGTAAATAATTCATCTACATCCATGAGACGAGATAATAAATTAAAGGGTGAATGGAGAATCGGCTCATCCCGATAAAGAAAAATAAGAAGCGCCGCTTGTGTTGCTTTATGTGATAATCGTTTTTTCTTTTTTTCAATGAGAGAATTATGTTTTTCAGAATCAATCATTGCTTCAAAAGAATCGACTGCTCTTTCATGATCTTTTAAATGATATTCAATTTCTTCTGACGTATGGTTCGGATTATTTTGAATTGTGTCTTTTTCATCATTCAACATACCACGAATCGCTTGGCTATATTTTTCCCAAAAATTAAATCCTTCAAAGGTAAGGAATGGTGTTCGCTCTAACCAATTTTCCAATAATTTAAATAATGATTTTTCTTGTTCCGCTTTTTGAACCGCTTCTTTTCCAGAATCTAATAATGGTTTTTTATAATCCTGATTTCCATAATTGATTCGATCAAGGGGCGGTAATCCTAATTTGTTTTCTAATACACGAAATTGTACGCTCTGGAATCCTGAAGACGGAAATAAATCATCACGGAATTCCAAAAAATCCATGGCAGTCATGGTTTCTAAAACACGTATTTGGTCAATCAATACTTTTTGAATCTCAATAACCCGATCCAATCTTAATACGGCATGACTCACGTGAGACTCATCTATAGATTTTTGACCAAATACGGTTAATACAGAATCCACTTCATGAATAATTTGTTTAAACCATAATTCGTAAACTTGGTGAATTATGATAAAAAGCATTTCATCGTGGGCCGGTGTGCCTCGTTCAGCACTTTTTAAACCCTGGCTGTTCAAGATTTTTTCAAGCTGTAAATAATCGGAATAGTTTAATATTTTTTTATCTGACATTTTTTAATCCCATTCAAATCCGGAAACACTATCCGTCTTTGTGCTAATTTCAATTGTATTATAATCCTGCATTTCTGAAATAAAATAATAGAGGAATTTCGTTGATTCCAATTCATCTAACCAAATAGAATCGGGGAGTCCAAACGAATCTAACACTTCTTTCTCTGATGGATTCCTTCGAAGGGTATCCCAAATTTCGTACCCAGACATATACCCTCTCGA
>Ga0209252_1001119_pt1 | contig 18378 bp, 17 predicted proteins | sample SaaInlV_135m_DNA_3_FD_184673 | JGI IMG/M metagenome (GOLD analysis project Ga0209252, IMG submission 184673) | Marine microbial communities from expanding oxygen minimum zones in the Saanich Inlet - Saanich Inlet SI074_LV_100m_DNA (SPAdes) (version 2) | ecosystem: Environmental > Aquatic >... | reverse complement strand
ATAGTTTAATCGTGCTATTATTTGAATGTATAGGCATAATGAAATGCATAAGGTAGCGTAAGTTAGTTGTATGAGTGAATATAGTTCAGATCTGTTAACAAAAACATAGTAGGAATATACAATGGCAGTAGAGTTAAAAAAATATTCAGAAAATGATGAAATATTAAAGCAAGGTGATCACGGAGAGTGGTTAGCCGTAGTGCGTTCTGGATCGGTAGAAGTTGAGGTAGAGAGCGGTGAAGATAAGAAAGTTTTAGCTAAACTGGAAGCTGGATCAGTGTTTGGTGAGATGGCAGTTCTCTCTGATGATGATATAAATTCAGCAACAGTTAGAGCTCTTGAAGATACAGAGCTTATGCAGGTTTCTAAAGCTGATGTTGATAATCTATTTAAACAAGCATCCCCAGACCTTAAAATTATAGTTAAATCTTTAGTTAAACGCATGCAGAAAATGTTGAATAGTGATGAGGATGAAAAATGACAATAAAAAAATATTCAGCTAATGAGAGAATCTTTCAGCAAGGAATGCGAGGTGAGTGGGCTGGCATTGTGCGTGAAGGCAAAGTGGAAATTTATATTCAGGATGATAATGGGGCAACAGAAGTTGTGGCTACTCTTAATAAGGGAGAAATTTTTGGTGACCTAGCTCTGTTGTCAGACAGTGAACTGCGAGCAGCTAGTGCCCGCGCTTTAGAGTATTCAGAAATTCAGCAACTATCTCGCAAAGATATGAACACTATGTTAACTCAAGCTCCACCTCTACTTAGAGCTATTGTAATGGCTTTAGTTAAACGGATGAAAAGTGTTATGGAGGGGTAGTAAGTAAAAATAGGCATAGTTATTGCATATAACCATCTATTACAGATTTATATGGTGAAGTTTCGTCAAAAAAACATCATCAACCATAATTTTATAGAGAGGTTAAGATATGTCAATAGGTACTATAGTAGGAATTATTGGAGGATTCGCCCTCTTTTTCTGGGCAATTTTTGCTAACACAGATAATCCAGCAGTATTTTTAAGCTTATCTAGTCTTGCTATGGTTGGTGGTGGAGCTATAGCAGGATCATATATGTCCTATCAAGCACTATATGTTAACCGTGCTTTTGGAGCACTAGTTAGTCAATTCAGTGCGTCAACTGTCACTTTTCAATCTCTTCTAGCAGATGTGGCGCTGATGATTGACTGGGCTAAAGTGGTTCAGACTAAAGGAGTTGTTGCATTAGAGGCAGAGATTGGTAGTGATACCAGCGACTCCTTCTTAGCAGTCGGTGGTAAATTTCTCCTCTCTAACTATCGTGGAGATGATCTGCGTAATCTATTAGAGACTGCCAATGATAGTTCATACCAACGCAATACAGTGCAAGTTACAGTGTTGAAAAAGATGGGTTCCCTATCGCCAGCCTATGGAATGATCGGAACTCTAGTTGGTCTAGTTATTATGTTGGGTAATATGGGAGGCGATCCGGCCTCGCTAGGTGCTGGAATGGCAGTTGCAATGTTGACCACCCTCTATGGTGTAATATTTGCACAGATGGTCTTTAATCCAGCTGCAGTAAAGTTAGAACAGAAAGAGCAGATGATAAGATTTAGAAATACTCTTCTAATTGAAGGTTTTCTCATGCTAGCAGATCAGAAGCCTGGACGAGAGATACAAGATAAACTCAATAGCTACCTAGCCCCTAAAGCTTGGTTTGATATTGCGGAGGACTAGCTAGTGGCTACAAAAAGTAAATGTCCTGAGCAGGAGGTGTGTGAAGAGCCTGATGAGATGATGGCAACATTTGCCGATATGATGTCTCTATTGATGGCATTTTTCATTATGTTGCTTGCAACAGCACACTGGGATCCGATCAGGTACGGTGAAGTTTCTGAGGGAATGAAAGATGCATTTGCAAGAGTAGTGACCACCTCAATTCAGGAGGAGTTGGTTATGATTTCTCCAACTCCAGAAGAGAAAGCAGAAGAGGAGAAGGATAAAGATAAGAAAGAGAGTGCTACTGAAAAAGCTGTTAAGTCAGTAGAAAATATGGTCGAAAATCGTGGGATTGAAGAGTTTGTTAAGATGAAAAAGATTCCTGGTGGTTTCGAGTTAGAGCTCGCAAATAGTTCACTCTTCACCAGTGGCTCTGCAACTCTACAACGCACTATAAAGCCAGTGCTTACTCAGTTAGCTAAGAAGATTTCCAGTATTAAGGGTGCGCAGATGGAGATTCAGGGGCATACTGATGATGACCCTATCCATACCGTTAAATTTCCATCTAACTGGGAGCTCTCATCCAGTCGAGCCATTAATGTGCTACGCTTTATGACTAGTCACGGGATGGATGCTCAGAGAGTTAATGCAGTCGCTTATGCAGACACAGTACCTAAAGCTCCAAACCGTGATGCAGCTGGGCGTGCTATAAAGAAGAATCAAGCTGACAACAGAAGAGTGATTATAAAAGTTACTCAAGAGGTGAAGTTTGAAGATCCTGAAGGTGAGGTTCCTGCTTGGAAAAAGAGAATCAAAGTACAGGGTGGTAAGCGAGTAAAGAGTGGTAAGCGAGTTGACAATAAAAAGAAGAGAAAGAAAAAGAAGAAAAAAAATAAAAAAGATATAAAAAATAAAAATAGATAGTAAGGTTAGTTAAAGAATGAACAGTAGATATATTATAGTCGCAATTCTTATGCATTCTCTATTCGGCAGCTCTATTGCAATGGCTGCAGAACAGAATGATCTGCGTAAACTTAAAGCAGGTAGAGTTTGTGTTAAATGTGATCTACGAAGTGCCAACTTAGCAGGAATAGATCTTGGTAGAAAAAATATGAGTGGTGCTAATCTGCAAAAGGCAGATCTGAGTGGTGCAAAGATAGAGATGGCGGTTATAAGTGGAGCCAAGATATCAGGAGCAAATCTCTCTGGTGCTAATATGAAAGGGGTTACGGCTAAAAAAGTTAAGGCGTATGGGGTGAGTTTTTCTAAAGTTAACCTCTCGTATGTCAACTTTAAAAAAGCAGATCTTGCGGCGGCAGACTTTAGAGGAGCAACTCTTAAAGGGGTAGATTTCTCTGGCGCAGATTTGAGTTGGACAGACTTTAGAGGGTGTAAGCTTGGCAGCTCAAACTTTACAGGTGCAAATATTGAGGGGGCAGATTTTCGTGGAGCTGATGTGCGTTCGGTAAAAGGAAGACGCAAAGTTAAGCATGGTATTTTAGCTGTTGGTTGGAAATAAACTTATGGAGTACTGCTCTTGAGCGGAGTTTGAAATAGGATTCCGTTGTGAGCTCTGCCAATATTCAACTCATCATAGAGAAAAGAGAATACTTCATCGGCCTGTTCAGTCGAAACAACAACAGTAAGAGCCTCGGACTCTATAGCTCTATCTGAGCGGTCAAATAGATCACTGCGTCCACCAGATACATTTGCACTATCTATATTTAGCTTCTCTTTAAGTGCGGCTACGGTTGCTGCGCCTTTTCCCTTAGGGATAAGACCGGTAATTAATTTATTATCTTGCTGTAGCTTCATAACTATCTCCTCTTTAATTTGACTATTTTATGATGATTGTTTTATGCAACTTTATCTAATACTTCTGCAGGTATATAAGTTGCAGCTTTGTCTAGAGGAGTTGTATACATAATTCCCATTCCTGGAGTATCTAATTTTCCGGCAAGATACATCTGTTCAAAGATTAACTCCTCCTGTTCAGATGAGACAATTACCTGAATTATCTCTTTATCAACCTCAACTGCCACCCCCATAACCCCCATCCGTTCACGAATACCAGTACCTTTCGCATAGTTGACGGTGGCTCCCTGCGCACCTGCTTCACGAGATGCTTTAATTACCGCATCAGCATTTCCTCGTTGTACAATACAGGTAATTAGTGAAACCCCTGTTAATACTGTAATATTGCGTGCACTCATAATTATCTCTCCATTTATTATCTGTTAATTTATATGTCTGTCTGTTTACTGAGTTGTGATCACTGCTGCGGTTGCTAAATTTGCACTATTGTCATTTTTAGTTTGGCGTTTTGCTTGGAATTGAATCCAAAGTCCTACCGACATTACTGACAAGATAGGACCAATAGATGCCATCGATAAAATTCCAAATCCATCTACTGCATCTACGGCATTTCCAAAGCCTAGCCCCATAGCGAGTACCAATGGAACTGTGACAGGGCCTGTTGTTACTCCAGCACTATCCCACGCCACATTCACAAACTCTTCAGTTGAGAGTACTGTAAAAATAATAGCTATGGTGTATGCTGGTAGAAGCAGGTATGCGATTGGAATATTGAAGATGATTTTTGCAATACCTATTGCAATACCACAAGCTACTCCAAATGATACAGCATACATAAGAGTACTCTTTTTGAAAGCACCGTTTGTTAGATTCTCAACGGTCATTCCGAGAGCGTTGAGAGCCGGTTCGGCAAGAGTTGCTCCAAAGCCGAGAATCCAAGCAAAGAGGAGAGCGATAGCTACTCCAGTTGCATAGTCATAGAGAGGGGAGGATTCAACACTCGCCATCTCGGAGAATGCAGCAGGAACTAATCCTCCAGATTGCCCACCCAATTTAGCTAAACCATAACTTAATCCAATGCTAAATATGATCATCCCACCTACAGCGAGAACGATTCCATATATAACAATGCCCGGATTATTGATCTTCTCTTTTAGGACAAAGGTTAAGACTAAAAATAGGAATATGACTAAAGGGATGATAGCGCGAAAGCCGCCAATAACTTCCAGCATAGGAGTCTCTTCAAACCAGAGCGCTGCTTGAGGAGCTGCTGCTGCACTCTGTGCTGCTGCTATGATCTCGGCAGGAGTTGTAATTGATGAGACAAAAAGAGTTAAAATCAGTACCGCTGCAATTGGAAAAATTGAGGCGAGAGTTACGATTCCAAAACCAGATAGTGAAGAATCTCCTTTGCCAGAAGCTGCAGCAATACCAATACCGAGAGAGAGAACCAATGGTACTGTAACTGGCCCAGTAGTAACTGCACCACAATCCCAGGCCAATCCTAGAACGGTTGCCAGCTGAGGATCGGTCATCATATAACTAGTAATTAATAGGGTTGGAATTAAAGATGCGTAAAGCATAGGTTTAAGACTCCATCCGCGGAGGAAGCGCAGAGCTCCGAGTACAGCTGCAATACCAACTCCAGCTCCTACCATAAGAACTAGAACTCCAGACCACTCAGTCAATAGAGTGTAAAGATATGGGGCTTTAGTGACATCTACACTAGAGCCAACTGCTTGTAGAGCCCCAATAGCAGGCTCTGCAAAGGTTACCCCTATTCCTAGCAAAAACGCTATTATGAGTACTACTGGGAGGGGGGATTTTTTAGGAAGCCCATTTCCAATAATTTCACCAAATGGCATTAGTCCAAGTTTAAGCCCTTCCATAAAGAGCATAAGTCCGACAATAACTGCGGCAAGACCTAAAGTTATGGTCCAGGAGTCAGCCACTCCTTGGCGTAGCATTAAGACCTGAAAGAGAGCAAGATAGAGTCCTAACGGAATAACCGCCTTCATCTGCTCTACAATACGAACTCCAAAATATGGCTTTAGTAGTTGGTAGATATCAACTGCGCTAAATTTAAGCATAGTAGGTTTAATTGGAATAAGATTGCCGTTGCCATCTCTTTCCGGAGTTGAAGTTAGCTGGTTATAGTCAATGCTGTTATGCTGCACTGACACCTTATTTAGGTACTCTCCGAAGCATATCTCTCTACTCATACTATATCTACTCCTCTTTATTATTAATAATCTGTAGTTATAGAGATTATTATCTATCAATATCATTGTCAAGCTTTTTTTATAGAAGGCGACTATTTTTACTTCTATGCGGGGTATTTTTGATATACTCATCGGCATATTAAAAACAGAACAGTGAGGATAAGATTATGGAAGTAGAAATTCTTGGATGTAGTGGAGGGATAGGGGTAGGGCTCCGCACCACTTCTATATTAATTAACTCTAATCTGTTAATTGATGCAGGAACTGGAGTCGGGGATCTTCCACTTACCCGTATGAAGCAGATTAGACATCTATTTTTAACTCATACGCATCTCGACCATATAATCTCACTCCCATTTATGGCAGACAATATGATCACTACTCCAGGAGAGTATCTAAATATATATGCGCTCCCAGAGTCTATTGCTATTTTAAAAAAGCATATAATGAACTGGGATATCTGGCCAGATTTTACTAAGATACCAACCCCAGAAAATCCAGTTTTGAGGCTACATGAAGTTAGTCCTGGCACCATGATAGAGATGGATGGAGTCTCAATTGAGATGGTACCAGTAAATCATGTCGTGCCTACAGTTGGATATTATCTGAAAAATATAGAGGGGAGTGGCTCATTCCTGTTTTCAGGTGATACTACCACTAATGAATCGTTATGGGATTTTCTGAATAGTAGACCTCCTGTTGATGAATTGATTGTCGAATGCTCCTTTATGAATAAAGACCGAGAGCTTTCACTGCTTGCCAAACACTATAACCCAGAACTATTGGCAGAAGATTTGAAAAAGTTGAACTATAAACCTAATGTAAGGATATCTCATCTGAAGCCTGGAATTGAGAATGAACTTATGGATCAATGTAAGAGGGCTCTGCCTAATATGGATGTATATAAATTAGAGAGAGGAGATATCTTTGAAATATAACTTGATTAGATATAGAGGCATAGTACTGAGCAGAGTTTTTAGTTTAGCTATTGCCACCTTAATGGTTACAGAAGTAACGGTTGCTGAGGTTTCAATAGACGCAGAGAGAGCCGCAGTAGAGGCGAAGATAGGGATAGAGCAGTATAAAAAAGGGGCTGTGATGGAGGCGGTGAGCCATTTTATGGCGGCATCTGAACTAGACCCAACTAATGAAGATTATGCAGTTAATACGGCAATCTTGAGTGAGCAGAGCGGAGAGTTTGGTAGAGCGATAAAGTTTTTTAAGCGTGCAACAGAGGCAGCAGCAGTTAAAGAAGATTTCTCTGCAACCCTCTCTTATGGTGAAAAGATTAGTGCACTCTCTGCAGTATTGCCAAGTTGGGTGGACGAGAAGTTGGCGCAGGCATCAGCTCTTCCAGATGGAGCTCAAACCCTACTTCCTAGATGGTCAGCAGCTTATGAACAGATCGGAGCACTTACTCAGCAACAGAAGTTGGCAGAGGCTATTGAGCAAGGCAGCCTAGCGCTGACCCTAGCGAAACAGGCGTTTGGTGATAACCATCCAGGCACCATAAATAGTGGGCGAGAGCTCGCAACTACTCTATTTTATGCAGGACAAGGCGCTCAGGCAAAAGAGCTACTCTTAGATACAGAGCGGAGCGCAGTCGCAACATTTGGCGACAACCATCCAGAGACTCAGTCAGTCAGGACTCTATTGGCAGAACTGCTACGGGAGTTGGAAGAGTATCCAGATTCAACTGCCTGGTTCAGAAAAGCTGCCGAATCTTATGGCAAGAGTCTAGGAGTAACTCACCCGCACAGTTTAGAGGTACTAGAGTCAGTCGCAGATGTGGAGTCTATAGGTGGAAACTATGGAGCTGCGGCAGTCACTCTGCGCACTGCTTGCACCGGTTATAGCTCTATCTATGGAGAGCTTCATCCTAAAACTGGAAGCTGTTATCAGCAGTTAGGGTTGATGGAATATAGGCAAGGTAAATATGTGGAGGCTAGTGCTGCATACAACAGAGCTGCAGATATTCTATATAAAGTTGGCGGTCATGAATATCCGGCTTGGATTCGAACTCAAGTTTATAGCGCAGATCTTGCACGGGCAAGCGCAGATTTTACTAAGGCTGAAGAGATCTTACAGCATCTGCTTGATGAAAAAGATGGTGCTAATAATCCAGAGGTTGGTGCGATACTATTTGAGGCGAAGGGGATACTAGCTCAGTTGTTAGAGGATCAAGGACGTTATCCAGAGGCGACAAAGATAACTGAAGATATTCTCGCTTATGAAGGGCAAAATCTAGGAGAAATGCATCCCAACACCATTACAACTTTGAATAATCTGTCTGGATTACAGCGCAAACAGTCCCGACTGATTGAAGCTGAGAGCGGTTATGAGTTAGCGCTGAAACGCTTCACCACAAGTTTAGGAGAAAAGCACCCATCCACTCTAGCAGTGATGAATAACCTCGCACTCACTCTAGAGACAGAGGGGCTATATGATCGGGCGGAGCCTCTCTATAGAAAGGTGCTCTCAAACTCAAGAGATACTCTTGGTAAGTCACACCCAACCACTATTGCAAGTATGAACAACTTGGCAATGCTCTATGAGAGTCAGGGCACATTTAAGAAATCAGAGCCGCTCTACAAACAGACCATAGGACTGCTAGACGGAAAGATGGGAGGGGAGCACCCCGACACCATCGCAGTAAAGAATAATCTTGGTTATCTCTATCTGTTGCAACAACGCAATGAAGATGCCTCGATTATTTTTGAAGAGGTAGTGAGGGTCTGGCAAGATACACTAGGCGAGAAACATCAAAAATTTATGAAGGGATTAAATAACCTCGGACGAGTAAAGCATGGATTGGGTGAACTAGAGTCAGCTGAAGGGATGATTCAAAAAGCTCTAACTCTAAGGATAGAGGTGCTTGGTGAAAACCATATGGATACCCTGCGTTCTCAACATGATCTGGGGAGGCTCTATATGGATATGGAACGGCTGGAGGAGTCACTGCAGCTACTACAGAAGACCCTAAAGCAGAGTGAAGAGAATCTTGGAGAACAGCACCCCTACACCTTTGAAGCTCTAAATAGCCTAGCGATGGTGCAGCTGAAAATGGATGACAGTGAAGGTGCGTTTAATACCCAGAAAATTCTCTTCGATAGGCGCAGCCAATTTCTTGAACAGATGCTCTGGGCGACTAGTGAGAATGCTAGGGAAGGGTATATTCGTCTCCATCGACCTGAACTAAACCGCTATATGAGTATTGTCTCTGAGTTAGAGCCAGAGGAGGCAGGACGAGAGTTAATGCGAATTAGTCTAATGCGTAAGGGGTTACTACTCCAGATCTCTTCGCAGATCCATCAGGTGACAAAACTGGCAGATGATCCTGCACTGACCAAAATTAGTGACAATCTAATGACAACTCGCAAAGAGCTTGCTGCTATGACGCTCTCTGGTCCTAGCGAAGAGACTGCGGTAGATTTTCTTAAAAAGAGCAACGGGCTTAAGGAGCAGATAAGTGCGCTAGAGGGAGATCTAGGGCGAGCAAGTTTGCGTTTCCGTGAAGCGACCACAGATATCTCTTTAAGGAGTTTGGAGGAGTATTTGCCAGATAATGCAGCATTAGTTGACTATCTAATCTTCAAAGATAAAGATGGGATGAGCAGATTGCAGGTTGCAGTTCTTAAGAAAGAGGAGGGGGAGATAAGTTACAACCATACCACCTATGAGGACTTAGAGGCAATCAATGAGACGACAGAGATGTTGCGAGAGGTGATTCAAGATGAGTTTATAGGAGAAGATGAACTCTTTGAGGTGGGAATGGAATCCTACGGTATTGTCTGGAGTCCTGTACAGGAGATGTTAGGAGAGGTGCAGGATATCTATCTTGTCCCAGATGGATTGCTCAATATTATGCCATTTAATGCGATGGTAAATGAAGATGAAGAGGAGTTTTTGTTAACTCTGCTCGACATCCATACAGTCTCTTCTAGTCGAGATCTTATCCCCTCAACCATCCCAACTGCAAAGGGTGGTTATATGGTATTAGCAGGCCCTGATTACGATACCGATGAGGTGGTCGGTAAGAGTGTCTTGAGTGCGTTAAAAGGGAAGCGCTCTGCCGCAATCAATAATCAGGCGATGCGTGGAATGTCACATGGACTGCGTGGGCTCAGCTTCTCGCCACTACCTGGAGCGGAAGAGGAGGGAAGATTGATTGAAGAGCAGACTATGTCTATTGAAACGGAAGGCGCAGTTACGACAAAATTGATTCAGCAGAAAGAAGCACAAGAAAATGTGCTACGAAATATGGAGCCACCAGAGGTGCTCCATATTGCAACGCATGGTTTCTTCTTAAAGGCGAATGAGAACCTTAAAAAACGGCTCAGTAAGTTGACTCGAGGTTCCAATGTGAATATACCGCCGCCAGGAGATAATCCGCTAATGCGAGCTGGACTCGCCTTTGCAGGACTTAATGCCAATGCTAAGATGTTGGGTGAGATTGATACCGATAATGATGGAGTATTAACTGCACTAGAGGTTTTAGGGCTCGATCTAACGGGTACTAAAGTGGCAATTCTCTCAGCTTGTGAAACAGGACTAGGTGAGATTCATGAAGGTGAAGGAGTCTATGGTCTGCGCCGCTCGTTCCAAGAGGCAGGCGCAGGCGCAGTGGTAAATTCTCTCTGGGAAGTGAGCGATGCTGGAACTCAAGCCCTAATGGTCGGACTCTATCAACGGATGTTAGAGGGAGAGGATGTGCATGCCGCACTGCGCAACACCCAAATTGAGATGGTGGAGTCAGAAGAGTGGACACCATATGTCTGGTCAGCATTCTTTATGGTGGAGGGAGTGACAGACTAAATAATTTGAATTTGAATTTGATTTAGAGCTTAAGTTTTAGTGTAGATTGTTCGGTAAAATTATTTAGAATATGCTAATATTAATTTCGTAATTAATTAAGGTGTTGAATGTTAAATTGTAAGTGTTTTTATAAATAAAATTGTATAGTAAGGAGAGTGAAAATGGATAAATTTGGAAAGATATTAGTAACCGCAGTTATCTCTTTTTCGTTGGTGATGCAGAGTGATCTAGTATTGGCGAAGAAAGCTAAAAAGAAAAAAGGTGCGCCAGTGACGATGATTATGAATGTCGAAGGTGGAATTGAGTACACGAAAAACGGTAAAAAATGGAAGAAAGTTCGTCGTAATAAATTCCTCTTTTCTGGGTATAAGATTCGTACAGGTGCGGATGGTAAAGGAACTTTTCTTAACCAGAATACTGGTATGTCACGCACCCTCGGTGCAGATAGTTTAATTGAAATTACAGCTGCTGGAGCAACCGCAACTAGCGGTTCGTTGGGAGATGCAGTTAAAGGGAGTGGTGATCTAGTTGCTAGCCTCGGTAATCGTTTCAAAAAAGGTCAAAAATATACCACGGTTCGTCGTGGTCTTAAGATCAAACTGGGTGCAGCAAAACACTCTAAACGCTCCCCATATAGACTCTCTGCGGCATGGCCTGAATTGGTTTGGGATAATGTATTGGAGAATCCAGTAGTGCAGAAAGCAGCTAAGATCACTCCAGAAAACTACTCTAATTTTCATTACCGTATTACAGTAGATGGAAGTTCTGTTGATGTCGCTGCTCCTCAGGGGGCGGATATGGTTCGTTATAGCCTTAAGGAGATGACACCAGGAGAGCATAAATATAAAGTTGAGCTTATTAAAGGTGAAGAGTTAGCCTCTGAGCCAGTTAAAAGAGCGAGCTCTTTCGAGTGGGTTAGCAGTGCTGAGCAAGATAAGATTATGCTGCATAAAGAAGCTAGAGGTGGCGATGAGTTGCTTGAGGCGATCTCTCTGGATAATGACGGAATTAAAGTTGGAGCACTTGATCTCTATCTTAAATTCTTCGCTGAAAACCTCGATGAGATCGATATGCGTCCACAGATGTTAGAGCATATTCGTAAGCTTAAACTTGGTGAGCTACTCTCTAGAGAGGGTGAACTCTATGTTAAGCTGAAAGAGGAAGATGAGGGGTAGTTTTTAGAATGAAAAAGATTTTTGGTCGTTACGACATATTTATAACTATCGCTCTATTTTTTGCGATGATTCCAGCTGAACGCAGTGAGATATTCTCACTGCTAGAGGAGCAAACACTATCTGCCCGCCAAATTCTAAGAATGAGTTATGGCGATCCAGATGAGACGGCATTCTCTATGGATCAGGTTATGTTGGTAAATACTGATGAGCAATTCTTTGAGGAGTATGGCAGCTTCCCACTACGGCGTACTGATATTGCGAAGATTGCCACTCAGCTTGATGGAATGGGGGCTAAAGTTATCGCGCTCGATGTCCTGATGGATTTTCCTAGCTCTTACAATGAGGATCCAGAAACGGCAGCAGCATTGAGTGAAACTGGTAAAGCGTTATTAGTATCTCAAGCTGAAATTGAGGATGGTAAATTTAAGCAGATGAACTATCCAACTGAAGGGCTTAGAGACTCAGCTAAGAGTGGCTACACTAATATATCCTCCTCTAGCTCGATTGTTACAAGCCTCTCCAAACTAAAAGTTCGTGCTGATACTACGGTGGCTAAAGATGGCTGGCCTTTTGCAGTACAGGCGTTGGCAATGTACTACGATGCAGAGCCAGAGTTGATAAAAGATGGCGAGGTTACGATTCTAAAAATTGGTGATAAGGTAGCTGTTGAGTTGGATCAGTTTAACCAATTTAATATTGATTTCCCAGCATTACCAACTGGAACTCAGTTTCTGAGCGAGAGTGCAGGAGTGAGCGCAATGGAGATCTTAGAGTTGGATGAGGATGAGCTGGAAGATATGGCTTATCTATTTGAAGATAAGATCGTGTTGGTTGGTGATACTTCTGAGGTCTCTCACGATTGGTTTGATACTCCAGTAGGGATGGTCTATGGAATTGAAATTATTGCTGATAGTATTCACACTTTGCTGCGTGGAGCACCACTCAAATCTGCATCTGATGAGCAGGAGAAAATCGTATTAATGGTGGTTATGGTTCTTTTGATTCTAATGAGTTTTGTAAGTAGTCCGCTCGGAATGTTTGGAATAGCATTGCTAGTTTTTGGGAGCTATATTGGGTTGGTTACTAAACTCTATATTGGAAGCGGTGAAGTATATTCGATGAGTTATCTATTGTTCGCAGGTATCATATCATATCTGATTATCAATTTACGCCACTACCTATTAGAACGCAGTCAGAAAGGTTTCGTAACTGCCGCCTTTGGGCAGTATCTGTCTCCTGATGTTGTAGATGCACTAGTTAAAGATCCAACCAAGATGGCTTTAGGTGGTGAGAGCCGTGAGATGACTGCATTCTTCTCGGATGTTGCGAGCTTCTCTACGATCTCAGAGAAATTAACGCCAGGAGAGTTAGTGTCACTGCTTAATGAATATCTAACCGCAATGTGTGACATTATTGCAGATACTGGCGGCACTATTGATAAGTTTGAAGGTGATGCGATTATCGGTTTCTGGGGTGCCCCTTTACCAATGGAAGATCATGCTGTGCGTGCCTGCTACAGTATTATCGATCAGCAGAAGTTCCTTGTTCCATTTAGAGAAAGGCTGATTAAAGAGGGGAATATTCCTGTTGAGTTTACCGTTCGAATGGGCGTTAATACTGGCCCGATGATTGTCGGCAATATGGGATCTACTCAGCGCATGGACTACACTATGATGGGAGATTCAGTAAATCTGGCGGCTCGTCTGGAGGGGGCGAATAAGTTCTATAAAAACCATCAGATGATCTCTGAGTCAACCTATGCACAGGCAAAAGACTTTATTGATACTAGAGAGCTTGATCGGATCCGGGTAGTTGGTAAAAATGAACCAGTCACTGTCTATGATGTGTTGGAGCGTAAAGATCAGACAAGTGGAGCGATGGCTGACCTAATGCCGTTCTACCTGAAAGGTCTCGAACTCTATAAGCAGTTAGATTTTCCTGGAGCTCAAGAGCAGTTCCGTAAAGCATTACAGGTTATAACAAAGGATGGTCCATCTATCACCTATGTTGATAGATGTCAGCACTTTATAGATACTCCTCCAGAAGCAGGCTGGGATGGAGTCTGGACACATACGGAGAAAGGTTGATATTGCATGAGCAATAATTAATGATTAGCACTCCTTATGAAGAGTGGCAGAAAAAATCTGTCAATCGTATTCCATTTATTAATCATGCGCTCTTGATTTCAGTAATAGTAGTCTTGGCAGCAGCGTTGTTGTGGGCTAACTGGGCAGTATTGGATGAGGTTACTCGTGGTGAGGGACGAGTCATTCCATCATCTCAAATTCAAATAATTCAGAATCTTGAAGGAGGGATTGTAGAAGATATCTTAGTGCAAGAGGGGGCAGTAGTAGAGCATGGAGAGGTTTTGATCCGGCTATCTGATACCCAATTTATATCTGACGCTAAACAGAACCGTTTGGAGTCTCTCCACCTACTCGCAAAAATAGCCCGTTTAACAGCAGAGGTCAATGGTGGTCACTATAAACCACCCGCAGAGGTAGTTGCAGAGCATCCTCAATTTAGCGATAGTGAAGAGTATGCTTATAAAATAAGAGAGTCAGAATTTAATGGAGTGATAGCAATTCTTGAGGCACAGCGCAAACAGCGTCAGCAAGAGTTAGCTGAGATGGAGGTTAATGTCGGTAATTTTGCTGAGAGTTTACGCCTCGCAGAGAGAGAGATGGAGATTGCTGAAGGGGTGATGGCAACAGGAGTAATGCCAGAGATAGAGATGGTAAGACTTAAACGGGAGCTGAAAAATTTAGAGTCTCAGTATGAGGGGAGCAAGATTGCTATTCCTAGAATTGAGGCAACTATCAATGAGATAGAGTATAAGATCAAAGGAGAGCGCAACACCTTTATTGCAGAGTCTAGCGGGGAGCTTAATGAATCTAGAGCTACTCTATCTCGTCTTCAAGAGCAGCAGCACTCTCTAAATGATAGGTTGGAGCGTACTGAAGTCCGCTCCCCAGTGCATGGAGTGGTTAAGAAAATTAATGTTACTACTAGAGGAGGAGTTATTCAGCCTGGGGTGGAAGTGATGGAGGTTGTTCCACTTGATGATAAACTACTTATAGAAGCGAGAATTCGTCCTGCAGATATAGGTTTTCTCCGTCCCGATCAAGAGGCGATGATTAAGTTTACAGCTTATGACTCTACAATTTATGGTGGCTTAAAAGCTAAATTAGACCATATTAGTGCTGATACAATAATGGATGAACAGGGTGAGCGTTACTATAGAGTGCGCTTGCGTACGGAGAAAAATGCACTTGGGTCAGCAGAAAAACCGCTGCCTATTATTGCAGGTATGACAGCGACGGTTGAGTTATTAACTGGGCATAAAACAGTGCTGGATTATCTCTTAAAACCAATTTTAAAAGCACAACAGAGTGCACTACGAGAGAGATAAGTTATTATGGCTAGAGATAGTAATGTAGAGAATATGGCTGATTATGAAGAGCGAATTAGCCAGGCGCACGCCGTGATGTCACTCTTTCAGGAGTGGGATATTGGCAAGCCGCAGCAGATGAAATTGCTCGGAATTGAAGGCGAAGAGCGTGAATTAACTAAATTCAGAAATGGTTCTCCTCTACCAGATAATAGAGAGGTGCTTGAGCGCGTAGATAGTTTAATAAAGATTGGCAATGCTCTGCATATAAATTTTCCAAGAACCCTTGCTGGAGGAGCTATCTGGTTACGAAATACTAATAAGTACCTACCTAAGCGTCCACCACTAACTATTATGTTGGAGGATGGCATCGTGGGTATTCGTCAAGTTTTAGTGCGTTTAGACTGCACTCAGGGTTGGGATTGAGTAACTGAAAAATGGGAAGACAAAGAAGAAAACAGCTCCCTCAGGAGCCTATCGAAGCTACTATAGAGTCACTAGCACATGATGGCAAGGGAATTACTCATCGTGATGGCAAAGTGGTCTTTATTCCAGGAACTCTTCCTGGTGAAGAGGTGAGTTATAAACTAACTGGCAGTCGGCGTAACTTCGATTCTGGAACGCTATTAAATGTTATAACCGCATCCTCAGATAGAGTTGAACCAGTATGTCCCCATTTCTCTCTTTGTGGTGGCTGCTCCCTGCAGCAGATGGATAGCACTGCACAGATTAATTTTAAACAGCAGACGATGCTAGATAATTTTTCTAGGATAGGAAATAGCATTGAACCAGAGATAACTCTTTTACCGCTTACAGGTGCAACCACTGGTTATAGGCGTAAAGCTAGGTTGGGGGTTAAGTATGTTGCAAAGAAGGGCGGTGCTCTAGTTGGATTTAGAGAGAAGCAGAGTGGTTACCTAACAGTTATGGACTCCTGTCTTGTTCTTCACCCTGCTGTTGGGGAACGAATTGAAGACCTTCGTAGTCTGATTAGTTCTCTCGATAGTTGCGATAAAATCGCACAGATTGAAGTAGCGTGTGATGATACTCAATGTCTATTGGTGTTTAGAAATATGGAACCTCTTTCCGATGGAGATATAGATAAACTTGATAACTTTGGCAAGGAGAAAGATCTAAAAATATATCTCCAGCCTAAAGGGCCAGATACCGTAGTTCCACTAAATGAGTTACACCAAACCGTACTCAGTTACCGTTTAGATAGCTTTGACTTAGAGTACAACTTCCTCCCAACAGATTTTACTCAAGTAAATAGTGAGATTAATCAGCGGATGATTCCTATCGCTATAGAGATGTTAGAGCTAACTAAAGATGACGAAGTTCTTGATCTATTCTGTGGGATAGGCAATTTCACCCTTCCTATTGCACAACAGGCTGGAGTGGTGGTTGGAGTTGAAGGAGATGAGGCACTAGTAGAGAGGGCTCGTTCTAATGCTACAACTAACGAACTTGAGAATGCGGAATTTTATACAGTAGATCTTCAAGATGAAGAGAGCGGTGGAGTCTGGTTAAATAGTCGTTACAGTAAAGTTCTGATAGACCCGCCACGAAGCGGAGCTCTAGAGATAGTGCAAAAAATGGTCAAAATAAAACCGCAACGCATCGTCTATGTCTCCTGTAATCCAGCAACTTTAGCCCGTGATGCTGATGAACTTGTCAACAATCAAGGGTATACAATGGTATCCGCAGGGGTTATGGATATGTTTCCTCATACTGCACATGTTGAGTCTATAGCCCTTTTTGTTAAATAATATAAGGTTATTCTCGTTGCACGACCTCGTTCCTCGGTTCCAACGCTCCTGCACTGCGTGAATTTAAAGAATCAGCAGGGCAGGGGGATGCTAAAGCTCAATCCAACCTTGAAATAATTAGGGAAATAATTAGGGTCAGAGTGTGATTTATTGCCGCTAAAGTAATTGTTGGCTAAGTTGAACAAGGTGTGATATCTTCCTACTGTTTACAGCTAATGCAGCAGCTTTAGGCAACTGTGAAGAGAAATATCTACTACACTGCTAATATTACTATCTGATCATTTGCTGTTAGCTCTAACCAACAACCAATAATATAGCTGACTTGATTAGTGTATAGTGCAAAAGTAAAGACCTGACCCTGTGGATTACAGCCAATCTTTGGCAGCCGCTGATTTGGGTCGTTAGCATCTTAAAAAGATAGTGCATGTTGTATTTGTATATGCTATCATATCTGTATGATTATAACACTGGATACAAATGTAATATTAGCAGGATTACTCAGTAAAAATGGTGCATCTCATCTTATTCTGAACCTTATTCTGGAAGAAAAAATAAATATCGCTATCTCTACACCAGTAGTTCTCGAATATGAAGATGTACTAAATAGAAAGGAAATATTGAAAAGATTAAATATATCTAAAAATCAGGTGCAGGACATAATAGATCTACTATTACTACTTGCAGATAAGCAATGTATTTATTATAGACTACGACCAAACTTACTAGATGAAAATGACAACTTATTTATTGAGTGTGCATTTGCTAGTAATAGCCAATATTTAGTAACTTCAAATATTAAAGACTTTGAAAGGGGAGAATTAACAAACCACCCATTCAAAGTAATAACACCAGGAGATTTTTATTACCTATGGAGGAATGAGAATGAGTAAAACACAAGTTGTTACCTTAAGAGTTCCAAATGAGCTAAAAATGCGTATGGAATATGAAGCAAAGCACCAAGGTGTATCAATGAACAACCTAGCAAATTATTTTCTAACAACTCAACTGAGTCAGATAGAAGCATTATCAAAAATTGAGCAACGAATATCACAAAAAAACATTACTGAACTTAAATCTAGCGTACAGAAAATACTTAGTGCTGTACCAAAGAAAAAAGAAATACCAGAATGGGATATTGTGAAATAGTTCATGCTAACAATAACATGCAGTCGGACAAACAAAAGCTGCGCGGTTTTTGCAGAGCAAAAACACGCTCCCCTTTTGTTAGCCGCTGATGTTGGTCGTTATGCACCCTCACCGAATCAGTCAATTTTCACTCGGAAAAAATAAGATTAACTCTATGACGAGTACCCAACAATTTGACGAACTAAAAAGACGCATCTGGCAGATTGCCAATGACGTGCGCGGCACGGTGGACGGATGGGACTTCAAGCAATATGTGCTTGGCGCGCTTTTCTACCGTTTCATCAGTGAGAATTTCGCTCGCTACATTGAAGGCGGAGACGAAAGCATCGACTACACCAAGCTGGACGAT
>Ga0209252_1001101_pt1 | contig 18491 bp, 14 predicted proteins | sample SaaInlV_135m_DNA_3_FD_184673 | JGI IMG/M metagenome (GOLD analysis project Ga0209252, IMG submission 184673) | Marine microbial communities from expanding oxygen minimum zones in the Saanich Inlet - Saanich Inlet SI074_LV_100m_DNA (SPAdes) (version 2) | ecosystem: Environmental > Aquatic >... | reverse complement strand
TGAACCCTGAATGGGCAAATCCAAATGCGCCAAACATCATGCTTTGGGCATTTTTAGGCCCAGTATTGGGAGCCTTGGTCAGACCGTTAGGTGGTGTGCTTTCGGACAAAGTAAACAGCGGTGCAAAGGTTACTATGTGGAGCACCATATTCCAGATTATCGCGGCTTTAACGGTTGCATACTATGTAATACAAGCCAAAGGCACTGAAACACCAGAGTTGTATTGGTGGCCATTCTTTGGTGCGTTCATGGTGCTATTCTTAACCACTGGAATTGGAAATGGATCCACGTTCAGAAGTATCCCGTACATCTTTAGTAAGGAAAAGGCTGGACCCGTTCTCGGGTGGACATCTGCAATTGCAGCTTATGGGGCCTTTATCATCCCAAAAGTGTTTGGACAGCAAGTAACTGCCGGGCATGCTGAATATGCCTTGTACGGATTCGCTCTCTATTATCTAATATGTCTGATTTTGAATTGGTGGTATTACCAAGGTCCAAAACGAGAATTTGACAATCCTTGATTCTAACTATTGTTGGATAGTTTGATTAAATTGAATACGAAGTGGGGACCGTGATCATCCCTATAATCAAGGGTTCATCCATGGGTGCTCATAGCGCTTAAGCACAATGAACCCGATTACTCCGCATCGCCAAGAATGAAATAAAAAATATGCGCCAGTATATCCGGCGTTCAACGCTCATATTTTAATTTCTCGAGGGCCGAACAATTATTGGTTTTGTGCTGATTTATGTCATGATTTACTGGTCTTTATTAATCGTTCTTTACGTCCGATAATTGCCAATACATGGAAATAATTGATAAAAAAACCGGTAAGCGAATCATTGACGAAAGCAAGAAGATCAACAAAGCGCTTAAGAAATCAGACCCCATAAAAAGGAACGCTGAGAAAGACAAAGGGCTGGAGGATCAAGAGAATTCTCCAATGGATCCACCAGATGTATATGACCCGACGCCGGTTGAAGGTGTGACCTACCATGAGATGAGTCCTTTGCTTGAGCGCTATATGGATGAACACAAGGCCGGAAAGGATATAATTGATGGTTTTGAAAAGGGTTTAATAAAGTTTAGAGAAGAGCAGTATAAGCTGAATGATGAGATAAACACTGCTTTTAGTGAATTCTTCCAATTTTTTGATGACAATATTCTCGATCACAATCGTAGAGAAGAACGACAGCTATTTCCACTCCTTCATCAACGATTGATTGAGTCCGGCGAAAAAGGGGATGGCGATGAGCCGCAAACAGCGGTAGACATGATGGAGGATGATCATGTGAAATTTATCCAGCTAGCTTCTTTGTCCTTCAATTTGTTGGGATTGGCAGCGAGGTTACCAGATGCAGGATCAAAGATGTTTGTCTATGATGTGGCGTTCAGCAACGGCCAAGAGCTTATAGAAATGCTTCGTCTTCATATCTTCCGTGAAGACACAATTCTATTCCCATTAGCTCACAAATTGATAACTCAAGCTGAGTTTGAAAAAATGATAGCAGACTAATGCTTTTAGACTCATTCGGAAGGGAACACAACTACCTACGAATTTCGCTAACGGAACGCTGCAACCTTCGCTGTTTCTACTGTATGCCAGAGGATGGGGTAGAGCTCAGGGAGAAGTCTGAGTTTATGTCAAATGAAGAAGTAATTCAGATGGCTCAGACTTTCGTCCAGCTTGGGGTAAAGAAAATCCGATTGACCGGAGGTGAGCCGCTAATTAGAAAATCGGCCCATGATATCATAAGGGAATTGGGGAAATTGAATGTCGAATTAGCAATAACTACCAACGGTATTCTTGTCGAAAAGTTCATTGATACATTTAGATCAGCGGGAATTACGTCCGTAAATGTCAGCCTGGACTCACTGAAACCGGATCGACTTGCAGCCATCTGTAGAAAAGATTATTCAGATAGAATATACCGCAACATTCAGCTCCTTTTAAATGAAGGATTTCTGGTGAAATTGAATATGGTTGTAATGGCCGGTGTGAACAGCGACGAACTGGTTGATTTTGTCGAACTATCGAAAGACAAGCCACTTCATGTTCGGTTCATAGAATTCATGCCGTTTAATGGAAATGACTGGAATTTGTCCAAAGGCACGAGTTACCAGGAAATGATGCAAGTCATAAGTGCTCATTATGGTGCAGAGAATCTGATAAACATGCCTGAAAAGGAAAATGACACCGCTCGGTGTTATGCTATAGATGGGTTTGAAGGAACATTCGGAGTCATAGGGTCGGTTACTCATCCGTTTTGTAGTTCTTGTAATCGGATTCGAGTTACAGCAGATGGCAAAATGAAGAATTGTCTTTTCTCCACATCTGAAACAGATTTGTTGGCGCCACTGCGAAATGGAGAAGATATTTCACAATTGATCGGTGATTCAATTCAATCCAAAAAAGCACAGAGAGCTGGGATGAACTCTCTAGATGACCTTCTCGATCGATCCAAAACAGATGCTAATAGAAGCATGGTCTCGATTGGTGGCTAACACCTTCAGAATAGAAATTATTCTCTTTTATTATATGATTTGAATCATATAATGATGCCATTTTCGATAGTTTATCTTGAATTCTGGCGGCCTAATTTTCCAGCCTCACCATCAATCGAGAGATGCAGCTAAACGATCACGAAGAAGTTTCAACTTGTACTGAATGTCAAGGCTGTAAGAAAACGGACTCATTGTTTTGTGATCTTTCCGTTCAAGAACTCGACATCTTTTCAGAGAAGAAAGCAGATAATTTCTACAAGAAAGGAGAGGTGATATTTCAAGAAGGGTCTAGGGGGAGAGGGATTTACTGCGTTTACAAGGGCAAGGTCAAAGTCTACAAAATAGGTGATGAAGCCAAAGAACGAATTGTACGTTTTGTGAAAGATGGCGATGTGTTAGGCTATCGATCATTGTTGAGTGACGAACCTTATTGCGCCACGGCTACTGCGATTGAAGACAGCATCATCTGCTATGTTCCCAAGAGTAAGTTTATGGAAGTCCTAAAAAACAACCAGAATCTAGCCTACAAAACCATCCAAATGCTAAGCAAGGATCTTAAAGAATCTGAAAGGAAGATTGTCCACCTGCATCAAAAACCAGTAATCGAGAGAATTGCTGAAGCACTTCTCATCCTAAAAGAGAAATTTGGTATTTCCAATGAAACTAACACACTAGATGTAGTGTTGACCAGGAGAGAAATTGGTGATTTAGCAGGAGTTACAACCGAAACGACTATCCGAACGCTCTCATTTCTCAACAAAGAAGGGGTACTTAACCTCAATGGAAAGCGAATAGAATTGGCTAACCTATCTCAGCTTGTTCGCTTGGCAAATTTGATGGACTAGCCTCTTCGACCATTTCATTTTACAACGGTTTGATACCAGAGGATTTCTTAGCTGTTCTTGGGCTTTTTACCAAAGAAATGAGCGTTTGATGTACGAATCGATGTTCTGCTCCAATTCCAGAGAACGAGTTGATAGCCTCTCCAGAGATAGTCTATTGGTGCAACTAAGAAGTGCATGAATCGCGTGAAAGGAATAATAGCGATGATGAAAAACGCAGAGAATATGTGTATTTGAATCATCCAAGGCATAGCGCTAACAGCGGTGATGTCCGGGCTGAGCGCAAAAAGCGATCTTAAATACGGCGTTAGTACACCAGCGAACCATGAAGAACCCCATCTCTCAAAATATGCAACCCCTAATCCTGAAACGATCTGAACGATGAGCGTCGTGTAGACTAGCATGTCCATCTTATTCGTCACGACCAGGACCATGCTGCTTCTCATGCGTCTTCGGATTAAAAGAACTAGACCGAGAAGGGCAGAAAGGCCAAAGATGAATGCCGTCACTTCAAGAATGATCAATCGAACGGGTTCACCGTTCCAAGCGAGGACAGCACTGGGGAATAAGAAAGCAATCAAATGACCAAAGAACAATACCAGTAAGCCCCAGTGAAATGGTTGGCTTCCCCAAAAAAGCTGCTTCCTTTCAAGGAATTCAGATGACAGTGATGATACCTGGAACCCTTTTGCTCTGTATCGATAGATAGATCCAAGTAGAAAAATGGCAATAGCGAGATAAGGAAAGATCGAAAACAAAAGATAGTTAAGCATACCTACGTTCGTTTCTAGTCCCACTTTTAAGAGGAATACTATTCCAGCTGCGATTCCTAGCATTATGAGAAGAATCTCTGAGTAGTTCACTGATTTGGACTGGGGTGCAACGCCCATTTCCTTTATAATTTTTTGCGTTCTAAAAACAATCCTCAAGGTGAGGTAAACTATAATTACTAGTGTGATTGCAATCGCAATCGGCAATGAAAACCATGTTGTGGTGAGCGCAAGTATCATCATGTCCTAACCGTGTTAATTGTCTTGTTATTAATAAACGAACAACTTCCACAAGCTGCTGCTTCAAATCCTTTGGTGGAAGCTTCGATTTTATGAGCCTCGAAATCGACTCCCTCAAAATCTTGTTTTAGTACTCTCAGCAGTGCTTGGATGGCATTTTGATAAATGTTTCCGTTTACCACATCTTCCATTATCACCACTTTTTGTTTTCTCTTATTGATCTTCTTCCTTAACCTCAACCGTTCATTTCCAAATTCTTCAAGCATTTTTTCTACTGCTGGAATGACCACTTTTACAGCCAATTCTTCCACCAATTCTTGGTCCGTGGATATTGATAGTAACTGGAGGACATGTGGAAGGTTGTCCGCTAATTCGGGCTCACAGTCATGATTGATGTTGGCCTGTTCCTTTTTCATGTTTAAAAGGAATTCACCCCGCGAATAATCTTCTCCGAACAATACATAGCCAATGTCTAGGTAGCAGATGGCTTGTATGTGGAAGGTAATTCCAAAAATTTCTTCGATCTCATACGGCGTACTGCCAGCGATGAAATCGCTGAATCGATGAAATCCAGGGGCAATTTCTGGGTATTGCTCCTCGAGAAGAAGGAGGCAAGTAGCCACGTCTTCCTGGTAGTCACCTTTCGGATAAAGAAAAAGCTTGGAAAGAGCTATGTACTGTTCTTTCTTCATCATAATCCTCTTGCTGGTCTCTCTGTAAATCCGAACCCTGTTTCACCCTTGAAATCATCCGTTGCCTCGAGCATTTCGATTGATTCTTCACGATGAGCAGGTGGAATCACAAATCGTTCTTCGAATGTTGCCAATGACGTTAGCCTAAATATCGCGTTCGCGGTATCGGCTTTCATTTTGGCCCTGGTCATTAGATCCTCCACCTCTTCTTTAGGTAGATCGCCAACTGTGACGTTTCTTCGGTGAACTTTTACCGACATCATTTTGTCGTAGACCTCTCTTACAATGTCCGTATCACCAGCTGAGAATAAGGAAGCGAGATATTTCATTGGCAACCTATTCTGGTCGATGCTTGGGAATAAGGAGGCGGATGTTGATTCATATAGTCCGTCGCCATCCACTTGCGCCATACCAGGCAGCATTGGTGGAACATAAAATAAGTTGGGAATAGTCCTGAATTCAGGATGGAGTGGGAGAGCGATGCCCCATTCTTTGACAAACTTGTAGACTGGTGACGCTTGGGCAGCAGTGATTGTGGAATCGGCCACACCATTTTTTCTTGCTTCTTCAATGATTGCAGGGTTATTCGGATCTAAGTAGATATCGAGCTGCTTAGCAACTAAATCCTTTTCGTCACAAGATGCAACCGCTTCAATTTTTTCAGCATCATAGAGCATAACTCCCAAATACCTGATTCGACCAACGCATGAGTGCATGCATGCCGGAGCTTGCCCACTTTCCAATCGGGGGTAACATAGAATACACTTCTCAGATTTACCGGTGTTCCAATTGTAATAGGTCTTCTTGTATGGACATGCCGTAACACACATTCTCCATGCACGACACCGGTCTTGATTAATGAGTACGATCCCGTCTTCACCTCTTTTATAGAGAGCTCCAGAAGGACATGATCCAACGCAGGCTGGATTCAAACAGTGATTACAAATACGAGGAAGATACATCATGGTCATCTTTTCCAATTGAAACATTGCTTCCTGTTCAGCTGAAGAAAGATCCTTGAAGTTGGTGTCATTACGGGCATAATCAGGAGTTCCACTCAAATCATCATCCCAATTAGGTCCGGATTTAATATCCATGGGCTCTCCCGTAATTAATGACACCGCGCGACCAATCGGTTGGTCGTCACCTTCAGGGGCAGTAAATAAATCCTCATATTTATATCTCCAAGGGTGGTAATAGTCTTCAAGAACAGGCATGTTTGGATTATGGAAAATATTCTTCAGGCCTTTCAATTTTCCTGCGCCTTTTAAGGACACTGAATTTCCATTTTTTTCCCATCCTCCTTGATAGATGTCCTGATCTTCCCATTTGGTTGGATAACCGGTTCCTGGTTTGGTCTCGACGTTATTCCACCACATATACTCAGCACCTTTTCTATCAGTCCAGATGTTTTTACAGGCCACTGAACAAGTATGACACCCGATGCATTTATCGAGGTGAAAAACCATTGAAACTTGTGCTCTGATATCCATTTTATTCGCTATTAATAGTTCTTGTTCGGCTTAGTATTCTACTTTTTCCATTCGTCGTACCAACACGTGGGTGTCACGATTGACACCAACTGGACCCCAATAATTGAAGTGGTATGTAAACTGACCATATCCACCGCACATCAGATTCGGCTTGAGGTGTACCCGGGTGAAGGAATTGTTCATTCCACCTCTTCTTGGTTCACCATTTTTCCCTCTTCTTTCTTGAGATTTTGGAATGTTGTATGTCCGTTCGACCGCGTGATAAACTATGCAGACTCCTCTAGGAATTCTTGAGCTTACACAAGCTCTAGCCACGTATGTTCCGTGGTCGTTGTAAACCTCAACGTGGTCGTTGTCTTTGATTCCCAACTCAGCTGCATCTTCTTCACTGATCCAACACGGTTCTCCTCCTCTCGACAGGGTGAGCATCCTCAGAGTATCACCATACGTCGAGTGGATATGCCATTTACCGTGAGGCGTAAGGCAATTCAGCATTTTGGCTTTACCGTCATTCACGGTAACTCTCAAGTCACCATAGGCTTCGGGCGTTGGTGATGGTTTATATGTAGATAAATGCTCTCCAAATGCGATATAGGCATCGTGATCCAGATAGAAATGTTGCCTTCCTGTCAATGTTCTCCATGGGACGAACATGTCTATGTTATAGGTATAAGCTGCGTATGTTCTTCCATCATGCATCAGTCCAGACCAAAGAGGGGATGAGTTATATCTTTTCGGCTGTGCCTGCAGATCTCGATATTCCATCTTTATATCCTCGTAGGGCTTACCCAACTCAGCAATTTCCGGAACTCCAATCTTTTCCGCCATATTTTCATAGCATCTTTTGGTCAGCTTGCCATTGGTGAGCGTTGATAGATTGAGAATTGCATTTATTGCTTCGACGTCCTCCCTGAGCGATGGGTATTCTGTTCCATCATTCCATTTTGAGATATGTTGTCGGTGCTCCAACATTTCTTGGTAAACGTCAGCACATTCATAGTGATTTCCATGTGCACCGAGACCATTGGTTTCAACGCCTTTTCCAAGCGAGATGAACTTGTCATAAATTTTGGTGTAGTCTCTTTCCTTGAAAACAATCTTGTGCATTGTCTCACCAGGAATTGGCTCGCATTCACCCTTACTCCAGTCTTGGAGTCTTGTCTGACTGATTTCATCTTTTGAGTCATGAGAAAGAGGCACATTGACCACATCTTTCATTACGTTAGGAAGGTAGCGGTGTGACATCTCGGTCACCTTTTTGGCCAGATCTCTGAAGATCTCCCAGTCTGTTTTAGATTCCCAAACCGGCGGTATTGCAGCAGATAGTGGATGAATGAAGGAGTGCATGTCTGTAGAGTTGATATCTGCTTTCTCATACCATGATGCGGTAGGAAGAACGATGTCTGAGTACAACGCGGAGGTGTCCATTCTGAAATTGATGTCAATCACCAAGTCCATTTTCCCCCTTGCGCCTTCCTTCTTAAATTCGATATCCTTTACAATATCCCCAGCGACTTCATCAGCAATCTTATTGTTATGAGTTCCTAGGTAGTGATCCAAGAAGTATTCATGTCCTTTAGCGGACGTACCAATGGCATTTCCTTTCCATATAAACCATACTCTAGGGAAGTTCACCTCGTCATCAGGCTCTACGACCGCATGTTTAAGCTCGCCGGTTTTTAATTGATCGACGATATATGCTCTCATGTCTTCGTCGGATTCATGACCAGCCGCTTGCGCATCTTTGACTATGTCAAAGTTGCTCTTGTTGTATTGAGGATAATAGGGCATCCATCCATTTCGAACAGCCTTAACGGCCCAGTCGGCAGTATGCATGTTCGCGAGTTCATTGTCTGGAGCTGAGTTGTAGAATTTTTGGTTTCCATCATACCTCCATTGACTTGAGTTGATGTAATGCCATATCGGACCTTGTTGCAAACGAGGTGCGGTTCCCCAATCCTTGGAGCTCATGATGGTTGACCAGGAGTCCATAGGTGCAAGTTTTTCTTGTCCAACATAGTGGTTCATTCCGCCACCGTTCTTTCCATTGCAACCAGTCAGCATCTGAGCCATGATGGATGCTCTATACATTAAATTGCCATGGAACCAGTGGTTAATTGCAGCACCGACGATGACCATGCAGGCTCCCTCGGTAGTCTCAGCTGTACTAGCCCATTCTCGAGCAAACTGCAGTACAGTTTTTGAACCGATTCCGGTAAATATTTCTTGCCAAGCTGGTGTATATGCAGCGTTCTTGTCTTCGTAAGATGTTGGATACTCGCCTTCCAATCCTCGTCCCAAACCATATTGGGCCATCGTAAGATCATAGATTGTAGCCACAGGCACTTTTTGGCCATCTTTAGTTGTGATATATCGAACTGGCACACCCCGCAATGCTTTTTTATCAAGTCCGTACTCGACAAACTCTACCTGCATTACATCATCGTGCTTTTCAAGAAAGGTCAATTCTGGATCGTACTCGACGCCAGTTTCCCCATCATTGAAGTTGAGGTTCCATTTCCCTTTTTCATCTTGCCATCGATAACCTGAGGTTCCCATAGGGGAAACAAGGTTCCCAGTTTTTGCGTCGATGTTTAAAAATTTCCATTCTCCATTTTCAGCACCGTCAAATTGAGATACTTCACTTATGCGCATCATCCGACCTGGAAGCACTATGCCATCCTTCTCTTCCAGTTTTACTAGAAATGGACAATCAGTGAATCGTTTTGTGTAATCCATGAAATAAGGAACTTGCCTGTCAATGTGGTATTCTTTTAGAATAACATGAGTGACCGCCATCCAAAACGCACCATCCGATCCGGCGTGTGCTGGAATCCATTGGTCAGCATGCTTTGCAACCATGCTGAAGTCAGGTGACATTACTACAGTTTTAGTTCCATTGTGCCTTGCTTCAGAAAAGAAATGGATATCTGGCGTCCTGGTCATTCCAAGATTGGCACCCATTGAGACTATAAATTTGGATTTGTACCAGTCGGCACTTTCACATACGTCTGTCTGCTCTCCCCAAATCTCAGGGAAGGCATTTGGTAAGTCACAGTACCAGTCATAGAAGCTCAAGTTTACACCACCCATTAACTGAAGGTATCTGGCACCCGAGGCATAACTCAGCATACTTTTCGCAGGAATAGGAGCGAAGCCAATAATTCGGTCAGAGCCGTATTTCTGAATTGTGTAGATGTTTGAGGCAGCGATCAACTCCAATGCTTCATCCCACTTTACGCGTCTGAATCCACCTTTTCCTCTTGCTCTCTGATATCGTGCACGCTTGACAGGGTCGGCTTGTAATTTGGCCCAAGCTTCTACTGGGTCACCACCGCAAGCTTGTTTCTCTTTGTTGAATAAGTCAAGTAACGCCCCGCGCATGATTGGATATTTGACCCGAATAGGGCTGTACAAATACCACGAATAAGATATCCCTCTTTGACAACCTCTAGGCTCATATGGAGGAACTTCTTTGTTGAATTGAGGGTAATCCAATTGCTGCATTTCCCATACTACAACCCCATCTTTCACATGAATCGCCCATGAACATCCTCCTGTGCAGTTGACGCCATGCGTGCTTCTTACGATTTTATCGTATTGCCACCTGTTTCTGTAAAACTCTTCCCACTTTCGGGTTTGGGGTGAAATAATATCTTCTATCCAGCTCATGTTCTAGCTTCTAAGTGTTATTATATTAAGGAGTCACTTCCTTTTATTTGTCTTCTAAAAATGTCATGCTTTACTCCGGCTTTAAGTCGTGCTTTCCAGATGAATCCAATAAGCATCAAAAGCACGATCAACCCTCCTCCTCCGCCAACGACGAAAATGGCTGTCGCGGATTTGACTTCTTGATCGGCACTAACTTCGTCGGCGAATTGTAGGAAAGCTGTTAGCTGGACAATTTCAGAACTGTCCAATTCGCTGTTTTCATAGGCTACTGCCATTGCGGGGAATGGAGGTGCTCCGACAATTCCAGCGACACCTGCATCGCCCATTCTGCTATAAACGTTGGTCAAGTCTTTCGCGAGCATGCCGCCAACGAACAAGTCTTTGTTGTTCACGTTGTGACAAGAGAGACAAGATGGACCTCCATTAATGAATGCTTTTTTGCCTGAGAATAAATGCATACCAGCTTCTATGTCTTCGGACGAATATTCAACGCGTTCTACCTCTATAGGAGCCTTGGTTGATTCAACCGCAAATGATTCGTCAGGCGATGTGGATGGATTTATATAGTCGAGAATTGCTTTAATGTCACCATCACTCAGGTGCGTTTGATCGGTCATTAAAGTCTTGTTGTATTCTTCGAAAATTGCCACGGCATCTGGATCTCCTTCATTGATCATGGATTGCGAAGACTTAATGAAATTAATTAGCCACTCTTCGTTTCTTCGCTCACTTACTCCAACCAGATCCGGACCAACAAGTCTTCTGCCGAGCATATGGCATGCCGAACAATTCTGCTTAAAGATGGCCTCCCCATCTTGTGCAATGGAATCTGAGGAAGAAATGAAAAGTGATCCAATCAGCAGAGGGAGGAAAATGTAACTGGTCTTCATTGATTTGATAGTTTAAATCCAGAATCTGTATAGCAATATTCATCAATGACTACTTGCCAGAAAATGATCTGGATCATACTCGAGTCTAGATCAGGAAACGATCGAAAAACCTGATCTAGAACAGTTTCTGTAAATCAGAGTTTTGTGCTTTGACCAAGCGACGAGGGATTTTATTCATTTCTAAAATAACCCTGAATTCGCGCGGTGATTGATTTATTCAATCGGAGTACGCTGTATTGAATGTAAAAGTCTTCGAATCTCGGAGCTTTCAAAAAAGATTTAATCTGTTCGTTTGAACGAGAAGCAATTTTCCAAAATTCACTGGTATCTGAAAGTCCAACTGCTCCAATGGCTTCTAAGTGTTGACGAGCCTTCAAGCGTGAAAATTAATGAGTTATCTGACAAATACAGGTATTGTCAAAAAGGGTTTTACTACGCTAGTGGTGAGCAGAAATCACTTGAACAATCAAGCCATTAAGTTCAAAGACAATATAGAGGAACCGGCGAATAAATTGCTCGACTACTCTTCTGTCGAAATTGAAAACAAGTTTCGTTTTGAGCATACCATTCGATCAAATGGCTGGAAAATGAACTACGGAGTTGCTTTTGAAGATGTGACCTACACGAATGAAACATACAGTCAGTTGATCATTAATGGTCAACCAGCTACCATCGAATTCGATTCAGAACTTGATTTTCAAAAATATGCTGGGTTCGTTCAAATGAGTAAGGGACTTTTCAAGAATCGACTTACGGTTTCCGCTGGCTTGAGAACGGATGGAAACAACTATTCTGCTCAAATGTCCAACTTGATCGACCAATTATCCCCTCGTGGCTCTGTGTCATTTTCAGTGACGGAAAAACTGTCATTGAATACGAGTGTTGGACGATATTTTCAACTTCCTCCACTGACTGTTTTGGGATATCGTGACGCTGAGGGGTTGCTGGTCAATAAGTCTAACCAGCTAAAATATATCCAAGCTGACCACCTCGTAGCTGGGGTTGAACTGAAGCCTTCGCTATACTCTAAAATTACGGTTGAAGGATTTTATAAGGCATACTCAAAATATCCTTTCTTAATCAATGATGGTATATCGTTGGCGAATTTGGGAGGTGACTTTGGGGTCATCGGAAACGAACCAGTTACCTCTACTTCAAATGGCCGAAGTTACGGTCTTGAAGTCTTGGCTCAACAGAGGTTGAGCAGCTCAGTCTATGGAATTTTGTCCTACACATTTGTCAGGAGTGAATTCGAGGACAAAAACGGTGAACTCCTGCCAGCAGCCTGGGACAATGTGCACATCCTCAACATTACCGCGGGTAAGAAATTCAAGAAGAATTGGGAGCTGGGTGCTAAATTCAGATTGCAGGGAGGATCGCCATACACTCCATATGATGTTCGGCTTTCAGCGCAGAGAGCGGTGTGGGATATCAGACAGCAAGGAATTCTTGATTGGGACAATGTAAATGGGGAGAGATTTCCACTCGTTCATGCTTTGGATGTACGACTAGATAAGAAATGGTATTTCCAGAAGTGGTCTCTCAACGTGTATGGAGATGTTCAAAACGTCTACAACTTTCAAGCTGAAGTTCAGTCTTATTTGAATGTCCAAACGACCGACGCCGGTGATCCATTGACGACGGTCTGGCTAAAGCCAGACTTCAGTTGGCTTTAGGTGTTGTTGGGCAATGTTTTTCTTTTTCATTTTACGTCTGGAAGTTTAAGCGTCATGCCTTGCCCCAAAGTCAAGCCGTCCAAGTGTCCCGATAATTGATTGTCTGTCGTTTTTACATGCAAGTGCATATTAGTCGTGTGGTGCGTAAAAATGGCATGATGACTATTGGAGTAGAAACCAAGAATTTCAACGTCTTGGTCACTCAGGGTCCCATGAAGTCCTGAGCTGATGTGCTTCTCGTGTGAGTGTTCAGTGTCCCCGTCTTTCCAGTCAATTACGTGCCAGTCAAAAGACTTTACCCGTCCGTTTATGAGGAATGGGAATGGCTTTTCGGTGTTTATTCCATTGTCCCTTGCGGTTTGTTCAATGTGCTTTTCTAAGTCCTGATAGGTTGAAACATTGTCTGGAATGGACAAGGATGCCCATTTGTCAACAGAGGCGTAAACCAGCAGAGTTCCGTTATTGTCGAAGGAGTTACTGATTGACAGGTTTTGGTCTTGTACTGATGAAATGAAGGGTTTGCTGTCAAGGATGAGAATTTCTCCTTTTAAGTTCTCCACCGCACCGAGAGCGTAGAAGTGTTCGGTGTCTTGAAATTCAGTCAGGTCAGCTTGCGCAGAAAGATCACCCTTGTGCATGATGTTTTTCAGTGCTCCTGCATATTCCACTTTGAAATGGTCGTCCGCGTCAGGAGCTGTGGCACAGGAAAATGTTGCAAGAATTGTTAGTGTAAGTATCGTGTGTTTCAATGCTGTCTTTTTCAATATTGCCCAATTCGCGGCTACACTTTCGTGCCAATCTCTCGAATATAAACTTTTCGGCATAAAGTGTAGGTGATGTTATGCTCATTAACATGTAGACAGCAAAGGATATTGGCTTCAATAATTATTGGTTTACATGAGGATGTTCTTCTTTGCTGTAATAGGACTAGGCAGATCTGATTCTTTTAATATTTCTCTTAAATCAATTTCAATTGTTCTACAAAGTGATAGCATTCCGTAGAACACGCGCAATTCACCTTGTTTGTGTCGGTATTTTATTTCTTGTTGGTTGGGGAAAGACTATGGGTTAATTTGATTTGGTACTCATTTCAAACAGTAGTTCTCCACCTTTTATCAGTTCCGAATGCGAGATAGTATTCCCTTGGATTGCTCGTCCGTTCATGGAAACGGTCTTTACGTAAACATGTTCCGATGATTGTCCTTCTGCTTTAATCTTAAGCACTTTGCCATTACCCAATTTCACGGTTGCTTCCTTCAAATTTGGAGACCCCAGTGCATAGTTCGGAGATCCTGGGGTTACAGGATAAAAGCCTAATGCGCTGAATATGTACCAAGCACTCATTTGTCCGGCATCATCATTTCCGCATAGACCATCAACTGTTGACCCGTACATGGTGTCCATAATCATCCGTACACGTTCCTGTGTTTTCTGGGGGTAGTCGGTCCAGTTATACAGGTAAGGGATGTGGTGTCCAGGCTCGTTTCCGTGTACGTAATTCCCTATGATCCCATCGCGGGTAATATCTTCATGTTTTTCAATCAAGGCATCGTCAATTTCCATGGTAAACAATGAGTCGAGTTTGGTGGCAAACAACTTTTTCCCTCCCATCATATCAATCATCGTTTCAATGTTCTGTGGAACATATAAGCCATAATTCCAAGCATTTCCTTCTATGAAACCCTGACCATGTGTATCCATGGGGTCAAAATCTTGTCGGAACTTACCATCGGATAGTTTGGGTCTCATGAAACCAATGTTCGGGTCATAAACGTGTTTGTAGTTCTCCGATCGCGACAAGAACTGTTTCTTGAGAGCATCATCCCCAATCCTTTCAGCCATTTGCGCTATACACCAGTCGTTGTAGGAATATTCCAACGTTTTAGAAACAGAAGAATGGCTCTTGTCATCTGGTACATAGCCGTATTTTATGTAGTCCCCAAGACCATCGAAATATTCAACCGAAGCCGTATTGACCGATGCTTGAAGAGCGCGATGTTGGTCAAAATTGCCCACACCTTTTGCCATAGCATCTGCAATGACCGATGTTGCGTGATAACCAATCATACACCAGTTCTCGTTAGCATAATGACTCCAAATAGGTAACATCTTGTGCACACTCTGGTCGTGATGCGCCAGCATGGACTTGACCATATCATTGTTGCGTTGAGGTTGGGTGATGTTGAAAAGCGGATGAAGCGCACGGTAGGTGTCCCAAAGCGAGAATATGGTGTAATTCACGAAACCATCTGAATGATAAATGTTCTGATCTAATCCCCGATAGCGACCATCCACATCCTCGTAGAGGATTGGAGATAAATTGGTGTGATACAGTGCTGTGTAGAAAGTAATTAGGTCCTGTTCAGTAATCGTCTTAACATCGATCTTGCCCAGTTCCTTATTCCACTTTTTTCTTGTTTCCTCTCGGGTTTTATCAAAATCCCAATGAGGTATTTCGGTCTTTAGGTTGTTTAGCGCTCCATTGGTACTTACAGCTGATAGTGCGAATTTGACTTTGATCTGCTCGCCCTCCTTCGTGTCGAAGTTAAAGTACGCGCGCAGGTCTTTGCCAGCTATCTCCGGAAAGTTTTTTTCCTGATTGAACCTTCGGTAGAAACCATCATACTTAACATCATCGTACTTCTTGTGGCCGTAGCTATTGAATGGTTTCGAGAATTCCATGGCGAAGAATACCTTCTTGGTTCGCGCCCAGCCCTTCGTTTGCCGGTACCCGGTTACCAATGAATCATTCTCAATTCTCAGAAATGTCCAAACGTTTTTGTTCTGGTGATGATAAATGTTGTAAACCATATCAAGGATAATGTGTGAGCTATCCGACTCAGGAAAGGTGTATTGATGAAAACCCACACGGTCGCTTGCCGTAAGTTCTGCAATGATGCTATAGTCGTCCAACTCAACTTTATAATATCCGGGTGAGGCTTCTTCCTTATCGTGAGAGAAGGTTGAGTAAAATCCTTTCTCACCACCTATAGTTTCAAGTGGGTCAAGGACGAGTTGACCAATGGTGGGCATTACCAGAAAGTCCCCAAGGTCTGAATGTCCGGTGCCACTGAAGTTGGTGTGCGCAAAGCCAATGATGGTTGTATCACGAAATTGATATCCCGCACAGTATTCATATGTGGTTCCATTGTAGCTTCCGTCCTCGTTAAACATCACCTCAAAATTAGTCTGAGGGCTCAATTGCACCATACCGAACGGTGCAGTGGCTCCGGGAAAAACGTGGCCCATACGGCTGGTGCCAATCAGCGGGTCAACGTAATGGCTAAAGTCTTTTTCTGAGGAGGATGCCGGCTCATTAATTGCATCGTCGGTACCGCATGCAGCCATAAGTACTATAAAAGCGGGGTACAGCGGTAATCTCATGCTTATTTGATATTGCGCATAACGCTCTAGCTAAACTGCGCTTTAATGCAGTTTAGGGTTTGTTATGAGCTGGTTATCCATTGCCCATCTCTTGACATTCCTTGCTAGAATATAGCATGTCGTAACCTTTAAATGTGATAGTGTTTTGATCTGAACTAGTTTGAATCAATAATTTTCCAGTTAAATATTGTGCTCCTTCGCCAGCACATTTGCCATAAATAATTCCATCAAATGTAACCACATAATCACTATTAGAATATACCCTTCTAGCTTTTGAGGAATGCTGTTTTTGCATTTTTAGTATCACCTCCTTATCATTCAACTTCATTCTTATATATGATCCCTCACTATCGTTTTCGTCATAAGAATCAAGCGCGATAATCTCATTGTTTATTGTATATTCTAAGGCAGGCATACCATCATAATCAATGGATTGAGGAAGTAATGTTTTATTTGTCTCAAGATTATTTGTTTGATTGACCTGAGATAGCTCATGATTATTTGTTTGATCGTCTTGAGATTTACTAATAGCCTTTACTTCATTTCCAGAAAGCTTTTTATCTATAAAAATTTCTTTTAGTTTAATGTATTGTTCAACTTCAAGTTTTATACTTCCTTGGAAAGACCAATTCGCACTACTCGCCATTACATAAGTCAACTCGTAATCAACACTATCAAGTACAAACCAGATATTTCCTGAACCTGAACCATCAGTAATTGCTCCATCATTTATCGAGGCCTTAAGGCCCTCTGCGCTACCATAAAGATATATGTCTTCGTAATCTCGAGTGTTATTTAGACTTAAACCATCTATCTTGGCAGATTTTCGCTTTAATTCAGTTATAGTATAAGTTTCATCAACTTTATCGGCCTTACCTTGATAATAATTATTTATTTGATATCGAAGTTTGGCTATGTTATCTCCTTGAGAATTGCTTGTTAGGACCATATAGCAAGGTCCATCTAACGAACCTACAAAAGCATTTCCTTCAAATTGATTCAAATTTTGAGTTAGGCTTAATAGGTCATTAAACAACTTGGACTCTTTATGTAGTTCCTGTTCTTTTACTTGATCATCAATTACGTTTGATTCATTGTCTTCTATTTCGCTATTGGAGTTTTTATTTCCATTCGAACAGCCTGCTATAGAAGCAGCAAATAATAATATTGCTAAAATTCTCAACTGATTTTTCATTTTCTATTGATTTTGTTTTTTGTCAACTCGCCCATAACGGTTTGGTTAAACTGCGTTTTAATGCAGTTTAGGTTTTGTTGACGATAGTTTTTCTTTTCTTTATCTCAAATTCATAAACACAGCAAATGAAACCAAAAGAAATTGCATCCATCTTCACGGATTACATAGAAGATGGAACAACTCCTAAAGGAATAAAAATTCAATCATTTTTCGGTCACTTACCAATTTCGCAGAAGCTCCTGGTTGCTCAGAACATTTCAAAAGCTTTCGCGGCTCACCAGGAAGAGGAAAAAGAAAAACTGGAATTAAGGAAGAAGAAAAAACAAGAAATATCCAAACTCAAGAAAAGGGCGAAAGAACTGGGTTTGATTGTTAGTGAGGCTTGAACTTTGGATACATCTAACTGAACTATGCCAATTGGTGTAATCCATTTCAATTAGCGCCAACGGTTTGCAGCTACCCGAAGGGCGGGATTTTTAGCACTAAACTTCATTCGGAGAACTGAACTTTCGGCTACCACAAATGTGTCTACGAAGCACGAAACCCCGCCTTTTGGGTAGGTGCTGTTATAGGCTGTTCTTCTTCTGTCCGTCATATTGCTATTGCTTTTAGGCTAATGTCAGGCGTTGCAAATTGCATAAAATCATTGTCGCTCAACCAAAGTTTTTCTGTCTGTGGTGTCACTATCAACTCGAGTTCCTCAAACAATTCTCTTTTAATGGAGTCGAAAGAATGCTCATTCTTTTTCACCTTCCCACCTGGAAACTCCCATTTACCGTAGTTATTTTCATCACTACGTTGGGTAATTAAAATTCTTTCCTTGTGTGTAACCACGCCACAAACGACATCAACCTTTTCCATTCATTATTTTCCTGTGCCTGCTCAGATATTGTTTCATACCATCAGTAATTGGAATTATTGCTTTGGTCGAAATACCTAACCTTTCCAAATCTGATTGAGTTATCGAATTTGAAGTCAGTATTTCTCCGCTATCACTAAATGAAATTAAATGTTTATCAAATAAGGAATCAACATTGGGCGATAATAGAATCCCATTTTCCACATCTAACCTCTCATCATCGTTGCATTCAGACCAAGGAACTATATGGGATGAAATCAAGACCTCAATTA
>Ga0209252_1001087_pt1 | contig 18620 bp, 17 predicted proteins | sample SaaInlV_135m_DNA_3_FD_184673 | JGI IMG/M metagenome (GOLD analysis project Ga0209252, IMG submission 184673) | Marine microbial communities from expanding oxygen minimum zones in the Saanich Inlet - Saanich Inlet SI074_LV_100m_DNA (SPAdes) (version 2) | ecosystem: Environmental > Aquatic >... | reverse complement strand
TTTTGGAAACACACCCTAATCCTTCTAAAGCGAAATCTGATGGATCAAATATGTTAGAATTAGATAAATTGGAAGAACTTCTTGTAAAACTAGTAAAGATTAGAAAAGTAATTTAATCTACTACTTCCCCATACAGGTCATAATGATCAGACTTAATGATTTTAATATTAGCAAAATCTCCTAATCTAACATAATAGTCCTTTGCGTGTACAATAACCTCATTATCTACATCTGGTGAATCAAATTCTGTTCTTCCAATAAAATAATCTCCTTCTTTCCTATCAAATAATACTTTGTAAATTTTACCAATTCTTTTTTGATTTAATTCATAGGAAATAGAAGATTGAAGATCCATAACTTCTTCTGCTCTTTGATGTTTTACTGCCATAGGAACATCATCTTTCAAATTAAAAGCATGGGTGTTTTCCTCATGAGAGTAAGAAAATACCCCTAATCTATCAAACTTACTTTCCTCAACAAAATCTAATAACTCCTGAAATTCTTTTTCTGTTTCTCCAGGATAGCCAACAATTAAGGAAGTACGAATAGTTATTCCAGGAACTTCTTTTCTAAATTTAGTTATTAGATCTTTTGTTTTTTTCATAGTTGTACCTCTCCTCATGGAAGAAAGTAAATTGTCCGAAACATGCTGAAGTGGAATATCCATATAAGTACATACTTTAGGATTTGTTCTAATTACTTCTAATACATCTTCTGGAAAGGCAGTAGGAAAAGCATAATGGATCCTAATCCATTCTACTCCTTCTACTTCTGATAGTTTCGTGATTAACTCTGACAGCCTTCTTTCTTTATATAAATCTAGTCCATAATAAGTTAAGTCTTGAGCTATTAATATCAGTTCTTTTATCCCTTTAGCTGCCAGTTTTTCTGTTTCTGTTACTAAATCCTCAATAGGAGTTGATTTATGTCCTCCTCTCATAAGAGGAATTGCACAAAAGGAGCATTTTCTATCACAACCTTCAGAAATTTTTAGATAAGCGTAATGTGATGGTGTGGTAGTTAACCTCTCTCCTACTAGTTCGTGTTTATAATCTGCTCCGAGAGATTTTAATAGATTTGGTAGATCTTTTGTGCCAAAAAACTCATCAACATTTGGCATTTCCTTCTCTAAATCCGGTTTATATCTTTCTGAAAGGCATCCGGTAACAAAAAGTTTGTCAATTTTTCCTTCTTCTTTTCTTTGTATTTGTTCTAATATAGTATTTACAGATTCTTCTTTTGCATTATCTATAAATCCGCAAGTATTTACTACAACTATATTTGCATCATCAGAAGTTTCGTGTTTTACATCCATCTGATTTGCTTTTAGTTGCCCCATCAAAATTTCAGAATCATACACGTTTTTAGAACATCCTAGAGTGATTACATTTATTGTGTTCTTTTTATGGCTCTTTACTCTCATCTAATTAAAAAGGGAGTCTACAAATTCTTTCTTATTAAAACTCTGTAAATCTTCCATTCCCTCCCCGACTCCAATATACCGTACAGGAATTTGAAACTGATCAGAAATACCGATAACAACTCCTCCTTTAGCTGTTCCATCTAATTTCGTAAGAACTATAGAATCAACTTCTGTTGCAGCTGTAAATTGAGTTGCTTGTTCTATTGCATTTTGTCCGGTAGAAGCATCTAAAACTAACATAACATCATGAGGAGAATTAGAAATTACCTTTTCCATTACATTCCTGATTTTTCCAAGTTCTCTCATTAGATTGACATTATTATGTAATCTTCCTGCAGTATCAATAATAACAACATCAGCATCACTAGCTTTTGCTGATTGAAGAGTATCAAAAGCTACAGATGCTGGATCTGAACCCATATCTTGCTTTACAATATCAACTCCAACTCTTTCTGACCAAATAACTAGCTGATCAACAGCAGCAGCTCTAAAAGTATCAGAAGCTCCTAAAACTACTTTTTTTCCTTCTTTTTTAAATTGATGAGCTAATTTACCAATTGTTGTAGTTTTTCCTACTCCATTTACTCCAACTATCATAATCACATAAGGACCATCTACTTCAGGAATATTGTCATAACTATCCTTCATTAAATTTGATATTTCCTCTTTTAACAAATTATTTAAGTCCGATGAATTAATGTATTTATCTCTTTCAACTCTTTCTTCTAGTTTCTCAATTATTTTAATGGTAGTATCCACCCCAATATCAGAGGTAATTAAAGCTTCCTCAATATCATCAAGTGCTAATTCATCAATTTTAGACTTACCAGCTACCGCTTTTGTAATTCTACTAAAAAAATTATCTTTTGTTTTCTTTAAACCTGAATCAAGTTTTGTATTTGTCTTTTCTTGATCAAGACTTTCTTTTATTTTAATCTCAGGTTCCGGCTCAGGCTCAGGTTCTGGATCAGGTTCCGGCTCAGGTTCTGGTTCCGGCTCAGGTTCTGGCTCAGGTTCTGGTTCCGGCTCAGGCTCAGACTCAGGTTCTGGATCTGGTTCCGGATCAGGTTCCGGATCAGGTTCTGGTTCCGGATCAGGTTCTGGTTCCGGCTCAGGTTCTGGTTCCGGCTCAGGCTCAGGCTCTGGTTCCGGCTCAGGCTCAGGTTCTGGATCTGGTTCCGGATCAGGTTCTGGTTCCGGCTCAGGTTCTGGCTCTGGTTCTGGTTCCGGCTCAGGCTCAGGCTCAGGTTCTGGATCTGGTTCTGGATCAGGTTCTAATTGTTTTATTAAAGATTCTTTTTCTAGTTTCTCTTGTTCTAATTTATCTTGATCCTCTTTTTTAAAAAGTTTTTTTATTTTATCAAATATTCCCATAGTATAAAAAATAGAAAAAGCTCCTTTCGATTTAATGAAAGAAGCTTTAAGTTAAAAAAATAGTGAAAAATTATTTCTTTGCGAAAAAATCGTTTACTTTATCTTTAGGTACAATTTCGGATTTAAATGAATAAGAACCATTTCCGTTCTTCACCATTTTTATTGCCTTTGTAAAAGCTTTTGCTCCTTTCTTTTGTAATGATGCTACTGTCTTTTTTGCCATTGTTTCCTATTTTATTTCTTTATGAACAGTCATTTTCTTTAATCTAGAATTGAATTTTTTCAATTCCATTCTGTCAGGAGTGTTCTTTTTGTTTTTTGTAGTAATATATCTAGATGTTCCTGGCACACCTGAAGATTTATGCTCTGTACACTCTAAAATTACCTGAACTCTATTTCCTTTCTTTGCCATTTTATCTTTATTTTTCGGATGCGCAAATTTAGTCAAATAATCTTAAAAACAAATATTATTTTACTTTTTTAATGTCTAGTAAGAATAACTCTTCTTTTACTAAAAACTCACGAGAATCAATCTTTCCTAAACTCATCTCTTTCCAACTATTATTAGGATATATCCAGAAATCTTCATTGCCAGAATTTACAAGTAATGGCATATCAAACATATCAATTGATTCCCATCTGTATTTTATAGTGGTATTTCTCCCTTCTTTTATTAGCTGATACTGAAATTCTGGGAGCTTAGCATTATTTAAATATTGTGAGAAAAAGACAGTTAAATCTTTTTCTGTTCTTTGCATAATAAACGTCATTATATCAGAAGCATTAATAGTTTTATATTTATATTTATCAGAAATCTCTCTAATAATGGAAAACCATAATTGGTCATCTTTAATTAAAGTACGGAGAGTATGTAACATTACAGATGCTTTTTGATACATATCTCCACTTCCTTGATGATTAACATGATAACAGCCAACAATAGGACTTTTATTTCTAATAAATCGTTTTTGATTATTTACATACTCTAGCATTTGATCGTACCCATATATACATTCTACATAAAGAGCTTCTGAATACGTACAAAAACCCTCATGTATCCACATATCAGCAATATCATTTGTAGTGATGGAATTTCCCCACCATTCGTGTCCAGTTTCATGAATTATTATATAATCAAATTCTAATCCTCCAGAATACCCTAAACTTCCACGATATCCAGGTAAATAGTCGTTTCCGTAAGCAATTGCAGATTGATGTTCCATTCCTAAGTATGGAGTTTCTACAAGAGCATATCCATCATCCCAAAACGGATATTTTCCAAGAAAACGTTCAAAACATCCCATCATAGGTTTTACTTGTCGAAAGTGTTCTCTTGCTTTTTCTTCATTGTATGAAAGAACATAATAACTCAAATCAAGAGTGTCTTTACCACTAATATATTGATCCTGAAAATGAACATAATCTCCAATATTTAAAGTAACATTATAATTATTTATCGGATAAGACACAAACCACTCTGAACGATTTAATGAATCCTGAAGATAATTACTCCAAATTGTTGTTTCACTTCTAAGGTTTCCATTACAAATTATTTGTAAAGGTTTTCTAGCGGAAACGGTAATTCTCATGCTATCAGGCTCATCTGACTGATGATCTTTACATGGCCACCAAACACTCGCTCCTAATCCTTGACAAGAAACTCCAATCCATGGATTATTATTTTTATCTTTTTTCCAAGAAAAACCACCATCCCAAGGAGCGTTCACTGCTTTCCTTGGATGACCATCATACCAAACTTTAATTTTTGATTCTTCTCCTGCTTTTAATAATCTGGGGAAATCAATAAAAACAGCATCAAATTCTCTAGTGTAATCTAATTCCTGATCTTCAAATTGGATAAGAAGAATTTCCATATTCAAAGCTAAGTCAATTTGCAATGTTTGAAAATCTGATTTTACAACAAAAGAAATTTCGTTAAATGATCGTTCAATAAATTTCTCTTTATCATCTATTGTAACGTTCAAGTTGTAAAAAGTTACATCATAACATGTTCTGAAATTAGTCAACTCTCCTCTTAAAGAATCTTTTTTAGTGAAATCCTGAGAAAAAGTAAAATTAACTATAAAAATTGAAAATATTATAAGAAGATATTTTCTCATAAAAACCGTAAAATTAATTTCTATTTACTTAACTCAACAGAACAGTCGACAGAATAAGATCCAACTACAGGAATCTCAAAAGAATATTTTAAATTCATATTCCCTGTATTATCTAAAGATACATTACCATCACCTTCAATTTCTACATCTAAAGGAAATCCTAATCCTGGATCAATCTGAACTGTTTGAGGATTTACAGTAATATTACCCATATTATCAATATCACCTGAAACTTGTGTTCCATCAATATCTATAAACAATGAATTATCACCAGCTCCTTGCACTTCAATAGATTCTGGTAATTGGTCATCAAGTGATATTGTTCCAATAACAGGTATACTTAATTCTTCACAATCAGGATTAATATTCCATGTTCCTTGAGCTATATCATAAGCGTAAACACAAGAACCGTCATCTTTTTTAGCTTCTGAATTATACGTCATAGAATTTGGATCCATACATCCTGGTTCCTTTGTACAAGATGAAAAAATTAATAAAACAGAACAAACAGAGAATAAGGTTATCTTGATATTAGTCTTCATAATTAATTTAATAGATTTATAAATAAAAAAGTTGCCATCAAAGATAACAACTTTTTTTAGATTATAAGTTGAGAAGGAGTTAAACTAAAACGTTTCCGTTAGCTGTTGCTTCTGCCAAAACTGCAGAAATTCCTTTTTTATTAATTGTTCTCAGTGCATTTGTAGAAACTTTTAACACAACCCACTCACCAGTTTCTGGTACAAAGAATTTTTTAGTTTGTAAATTCGGATAGAATTTTCTTTTTGTATGATTCTTTGCATGAGAAACATTGTTCCCTACCATCACTTTTTTTCCTGTTATTTCACAAATTCTTGACATCTTACTTTATTTATTTTCAGGTCGCAAATATAATTAGTTTCTTTTATATATCCTCAGAAATAAATAATTTTATTTTATCTAATAAAATCTGTAAACTCTGATTGATTATTTGATCGGTAATTTCCTCTCTATTCCCATAAAGTTTTAACTCTCTTACATCAGTTGTTTTTGGGGTTTTTACAGATATAAATACTTTACCAATATCTTTTCCTAAAGGCCCCGCATATCCTGTTGTAGAAACAGAAAAGTCAGAATTAAATTTTTTAGATATTCCTTCCGACATTTGTATAGCAACTTCTTTACTTACTTCAGTAAAGTTCTGTATACTCTCCTGAGAAACTCCTAAATCTCTTATTTTACTCTGATTCGAATAAGCTACTATTCCTCCTAAAAAATAATTAGAACTACCAGAAACGGAGCATATTTTGGAAGAAACACCTCCAGCAGAACAGCTTTCTGCAACAGATAATTTTAGATTGTGTAAACTTAGCAACTCTCCTATCTCAAGCTCTGTGGATTGCATTTAAAATGCCGTTGTTGGTTTTCTTCTATGAGCTCTTGCTTTAGGATGAATACTCATAACTGGAATGTCAGAATTGTAGATTACAGAACGAGCAGTAACAGACAAATTATCTGAAATTGATTCTTCCTTTTTTGTCATAATCATAATTAAATCTGACTGAAATCTTTTTTCGTAATCTAAAACAGCTTCTGATAATGAAATTTTCTTTTCTGCTTCTAGTAATTCGGCAGTACATTTTACACCAGCATTGGTAATAAAATCTTCTACTAATTTTAGGTTCTTAATCAACTGATTTCGGACACTCTCATTATCTTTTAATAGAACAGAGACAATACGAACGGTAGAATTCCAATACCTAGCATACTCTAAAGCGTACGCAACTTTTTCTTTTGTTTGTTTCTCTAAATCTAGAGGCAAAATAATATTATCACAACCATCTTTATGATTTTTTCCTTTTATAGTAATAACCGGACACTTTGCAGAACGGACTACTTTTTCGGCATTAGAACCGATAAATCTTTTTGTAATCCCCTTAGGAGCTCCATTTGTTCCCATCACGATTAAATCTGAACTTATCATATCGGCAACCTCACATACCTTTTCATAAACAGATCCTTTTGCAACCATAGAATCTACTTCTACCCCATATTTGTTAGAATATTCTGAAGCAATTTCTTTTAATTTACTCAGTACTTTCCCCTTCATTTTCTCATATTCAATCTCGTTAGCAGTAAAAATATCGAACATTGAATGATGACCTTCTATAACAGAAAGGATAACAACTTCTGAATTTTTAATCTTTGCTAAATTAAACGCTTGTCCCAACGCTACCATTGATTGTTCAGAAAAACCGATAGGAACTAATATTTTACTTGCTGTATTACTCATAATTTACTATTTTTGGTTTTGCAAAATTACACAATATTAGATGAAAGCCATACAAGACACGGAATTAATAATTACTAAAGATAAAAAGATTTATCATCTGAATTTAGACAAAAAACAAATTGCAGATGATATTATTTTAGTTGGAGATCAAGACAGAGTTTCGCAGATTAGTAAATACTTTGACGAGATAACTGACAAGATACAACATAGAGAGTTTCTAACTCATACAGGAATTTATAAAGGAAAAAGGATTACAGCTCTATCTACCGGAATTGGTTGCGATAATATTGATATTGTAGTAAATGAATTAGACGCATTGGTAAATATAGATTTTGAAAATAGAATCATTAATTCTGAGAAGAAGAAACTAAACTTGATAAGATTAGGGACGTCTGGAGCTTTGCAATCCGATATTCCAGTTGATTTTTTTTTGATGAGCAAATATGCACTAGGATTTGATGGGTTAGCACATTTTCATGAGGATGATAGATATATTGACAAGAAACTTACTGAATCATTTAATTTACATGCAAATTGGCCAAAGAATCTTGCAAAACCATATATTGTAAAAGCATCCGAAAATTTACTTGAAAAATTTAATGGATTTACAGAAGGTATTACTGCAACTGCTTCGGGATTTTACGCTCCACAGGGGAGAGAAGTTAGATTAAAATCATCCATTGATAATATGCACGAAACTTTAACTAGTTTTAATTATGATGGTAATAAAATTACAAATTTTGAGATGGAAAGTTCTGCACTTTATTATTTAGGACAAACATTAGGACATAATACACTTACTATTTGTGCAATAATTGGGAATAGAATAAATAAAACTCAATCTTCAGATTATAAATCTACTATAGACAAACTAATCATTGAGGTATTAGAAAGAATATAACTCCTTTTTTTCCTACTTTTTAGCTGTTATTTATTCAAATGGATTTGTAGCCCAAATATTAAGCTCATTAATAAAGCCTCTATCATCCATTTCAATTGCGGAAATTATTGAATGAGATATTTCCTTTGAAGTTAACTTATTGTCTACATTTTCTCTCTCTACTCTTTCAGAGTTACCAAATGCAGTTGTAACTTCACTAGGATTTACTTGGCAAACTCTAATATTATGAGGTCTTAATTCGGCTTGCCAACACTGAGTTAAACATCTAACAGCAAATTTTGAAGATGAGTAAATACTACCGTTCTTATATCCTTTTAAACTTGCTGTAGAACCAATATTAATAATAGTTCCATAAGATTCTTTAATCATATGAGGAATGATTTCTTTAGTAAATAATGCAAGTCCAAAAACATTTACATTAAATACTTTTAAAAAATCTTCTATATTTAATTCCTCAACAGATCTTCTAACTCCAATACCTGCATTATTTATTAGAACATCTACCCTTCCTTCTAAAATATCGATACATTTTACTGCATTATCAGAAATGTTTTCATGATCAGAAATATCAAATTCAATAATCTTAGCTCCAGTATAACGTTTAGCTTCAATTAATCTACTTTCTGACCTTCCAGTAATCAACACATTCGCTCCTTTCTCAACGAGAGTTCTTGCTGTTTCCTTCCCAATTCCAAGACTACCTCCAGTTATTATAATGTTTTTTCCTTTTACATTCATGTCTTAATTATTCAAGATGAAAACTTACTCAGACAAGTAGGTTTTTATTTATTCAATAATTATTTTTTTCTCCACTGTGCCATCATCATAAATGTAAACTAACGTAGTTTTATCTATTACTTTATCCGGATTAACTTCTCTTCCTAAAAGGTCAGTAATTCGGATAAGTTCTCTATCCCCTATATCTGTATTTTCTACTCTGATAGAATTTGGCTGTGTCCAAATTACTGGTCCATCCCACTGTGGAGATCTATAAGGACCTCCTGATGGATTACACCATGTTCTCCACATTACTCTATAAGTTAAGCCTGGAGTTAAACCATTCTTATCTTTACAAAGTGTTGGAGAATTAACTCCCATTCCTCCAATATTACTAAATGAGGAACCTGGAACATCTTCTCTGTATTTTAGTCTCACAAATGCGTAGGTAGAAACTGTATCCCAACAGAACTGAGTCTTAGTAGTGGTGATTGGTGTAGGAATTATATTGATTACATTATCACATAATGGTAAGGTAGTAAAATTTCCATTTGCATGCCATGTAACAACTGTTCCATCTTGGTACCAAATCTTAAAGTCATACTCATAAGTAGTAGAAGACATCAAGTTAAGTACTAATTTGGAAGTATTTAGACATGGAGCGTTGTTTCCAACTGGAGCACCCATTGTTTTAGTAGAATAAGCAGACGTTCCAACTTCTCTGTAACGAATTCTAATTTGATCTACTGTACCACAAACAGAATTCATATCATCCCAGTTAAAAGTCACTCTATCATGTATAAGATCAGTTAGGTTAACTCCTGTGATTGGACCTAGTGAGCAATAAACACATGAACCATCATCAACAGTAGCAGTAGAATCATAATTAAATGCTGTAGAATCAGTACAGCCAAAAACTGGAGGGTGATGTGCAATTATAACACCTTTCATTCCTAACTGAGCATGAGGCTGACAAACATAATAAAAGTGATGACAATCATCTGGAACATAATAACCAGTAGATCCATATCCAAAATTAAAACCACCAATTAATGGTGTGTTACCTCCAACTATCCATGTGCTATCACTAACCTCTACAGCATTATGACCTGGACCTAAAATAAAATTAATTGTATCTCCTACATCACAAATGATAGTATCAGGCATAAAAGACATACCTACTGTTTCTATTGTATAAGAACTATAGTCACAACTTCCATCGTCTAAGTTAGCAAGACTATCATAATTAAGAGCCATAGGGTCTGTACATCCAAGATTTGGTGGCCAATAAGATATTGCAGTATTAAGTTTTGATTCAATAGTACTAGAAGAATTTGCCGTCACACAATTGTATCCGCAAATTGTAGTATATGAACGATCAGGATATACAACATAATAAGTTGGTGTACCATATAACATATAACCAATACCAGAAGGAGAGATATTATTTGCAATTGGAAAAGAAGCTCCATATGTATTAGCAAAATAGGAAATTGCTGTACTATCAGTAGAAGCATTTACTTCTAAACCTAAGAATCTAGCTGCATTACTCCCACTTGGGCCATTTGTTATATATGAATTCTCAGTACCTGCTGCATGCTGTATACAATGTCCGCAACTTACACTCATTAGTTCCAATACCATTACATAACCACTATCTAAGTAGTTATACAAGCTATGTGAGACTCCATTTATATCAGAAACTGTAAAATCTGGAGCATACCCAACTGCTGAATTCATTGCTGTCTGTGCATTTGAAAAAGTAAATACGAATACACTAATTAATAATAATAATTTCTTCATGTTAATTTATTTTATTGTAAAATTATTTTCTTTTTATAAAATCCTAATTCAGTTTGTAACTCTATAAGATATATTCCTTTAGAGAATTCTGAAAGATCAATATTTTTGGAAGATTCTCCAATTATTAACTCCTCAGAAAACACTATATTTCCAATAGAATTTACAATACTTATATTAGAATTTTTCTCTGTAACCCTTTTAAATTCTATTGTAAACATTCCAGATGAAGGATTTGGATATATAGAAATATTAGATAATATTTCAGAATCAATTCCAGTTGCACATGTGTCAACATAAACCCATATATCTTCTTGAACTGAACAACCATAAACATCTATTGCTTTTAGTAAATACCAGAAATCTTGAGATGGAGAAAGCTCTATTTGTTGATTTTGTCCAATGACTGCATTCTCAGAAATCCAGTAATATTGATCAAATCCTGTAGAACCCTCCAAAGTAATAGTATCTCCTAAACAAATTTCTGCAGGATCAGGAACTGACTGTATAGAAAGTGTTATAGTTGGATAATAATCTAAATTTATATACACTAGACTATCACATAAATTAGATGAAATAAAAGTATCTACATATATTCCAGGAGTATCATATGTATTTGGTCCTATCTGAACACTATCTCCATCACAAATCACTGTATCAATATATGAGGAATGTGGCATAATTTCTAAATCATAATAGAAATAATAATATTGATCACCAGCGCCAGAAGATGTAATATCTACCTCACCTATATTAAAGGGATAGGCAATTGAGTTTCCATTTCCAGCATTATTTCTATATAAACCAGAATTTCCTCCAGCTATTCCTAATTGATAGTCTATTCCTGACGGAATTAAGAAGTTAAAAATTAAACTCTGAGATCCTGGATAAACTGTATGTGTTACATTGTCTAAAACAACTCCATTATTATCTCTCAGCTCAAAAGTTACAACATTAGTATCTTCAGAATAAACTGTTGCAGATTTTAATAAACTCATTATAGTTGCATCTAATATTAAATAACCGTAATAATTACTAAATTCACCAGGAGCAGAACTAGTATCAGGCAATCCTCCATTTATAGTATTATAATTTGCTGTCACTACATTTAGATATGTAGTCACTACACTATCACATCCATTTATAGATGAAAGAGTATCAGAATAAACTCCTGTGTTAAAATAAGTACTTATGCCAACATTAACACTATCCCCAATACAGATTGTTTGTTGATTTACACTTGATCCGCCTACAATACTATCAATTACCAAAATAGTTGTAACTATACTATCGCAACCATACATTGTTGATAATGTATCATAATAAATTCCAGTAGAATCATAAATATTTAAACCAATAGAATAAGTTTCACCACTACAAATTGTTTGATTATTTGTTAAAGATGCATTTGGATGAACCACTAAATTAGTAAACACCAAACTATCGCATCCAATAGATGAAGTTAGACTATCCGTGTAAAGACCTGTTGTGTTATAAACACTTCCAGCAACTACAATACTATCTCCATCACATATTGAATAGTTAGTTGGTTGTGAAGATTGTCTTACTTCAATATCATAAAAGAAATAATAATAATTTCCTCCAGCACTAGATGATGTAACAGCAGCTAACGATCCAAAATTATATGGGTAATTTACTCCAGAATTATGTCTGAATAAATCATTACTACTTCCACTTATTCCTAATTCATAATCTGATCCAGCAGACATATTATAATTAAAGTAAATTCTATGTCCTCCAGGGATGATGTTAGCAGTTACAGAGTCTAATACATTTCCATTATTATCTCTTACTTCAAAAGTTGTTAATGTTGTATCGTCTGCATATATAACTGCAGAAACTAACTCTGAAGGCATGTAACAACTCAATTCTAAACTCTGCTGACCTGAATAAAAATTACCTCCTCCTACTGTGTTGTCTGGAATACCACCAAATATAGAATTAAACTGAGAATATATAGTTAAATTAGTATAAACAATACTATCACATCCTATAGAACTCTGTATAGTGTCTGTGTAACTTCCTCCTACATTATAAACCGAATTACCAACAACTAAGCTGTCTCCGTCACAAATTGTTATATCTTGATATACAGGTGTTTGAACTGTTAAATTTGTTGTAACAGTACTATCGCAGCCAGCAGAGTTAGTTAAGACGTCAACATAAGAACCTGTTGAGTTATACACACTAGAACCTACCACCACACTATCTCCATCGCAAATCGTAACATCATTAACTGTTGAGGAAGCTGACGTACTTAAAACAGTTAATGTAGTAGTAATTATACTATCACATCCATTAAAAGCTAACAAAGTATCTGAATAAATTCCTGTTGAATCATATGTATTATTTCCTACAACTATAGATAATCCGTTACAAATAGTATCTATAATTGAAGTGTAGGAATTAGTAGTACTATCACAAACACAAGCATTATGGAAACCAATATTTGTCCAATCATTTTGTGATAGAACTATCCATTGTGAATTAATAGGATCAATTCCAGCAGCATTTGTCCAAGATGTATCTCCTTGAGATATTGGACATTTCCTAACTAATGTATGGTTTCGTGTTGCAGCTCCAACCCCAGCAACATCCCATCCTTGTCCTGGATCTGCATCCCAATCACCAATCCAATCCAAAATGACATATCCACCAGCTATTGGCCCAATAGGAATTGTTGGTTCTGTACCGTAAACTAAAGCCATTCCATCATCACCATTACTTAAAGATCCATAATCCATATCAGCCTCCGCTATTATAAACGGATCAGCAGATGGATGAACAACAACATAAACATCATGAGGTAATACAACAGCTCCAGTATCAAAATCTACCCAAAACTCATATACACCATTATAATTTGTTGAAGAACTATTTACCCTAGCAAAAGCATAATTAGTTAAATCTACAGTATCAGAAGTTGGATTATATATTTCAAAATATTTATTATTACTACTTCCTTCTGCATATTCTGAAAAGAATAGATTCTCAGCTGGAGGTAATGGATATGTACAAGTTCCATCATCTATAGTTGCCAAAAGGTTATAATTTGTAGCTGTTGAATCTGTACATCCATATATAGGAAAAGAATTAACAATAATCACTCCTTTCATGCCCATAGTTACATGAGGTTGGCATACATAGTAGTAGGTTTGAGATAATGTAGGAATAACTGTATCTATAGTACCAAATCCAATGTCAAACCCTCCATTAGAGGTGTCTCCATTAGATATATATGTAGTTTGATCTACTTCTACTGCATTATGACTAATTCCTAAATTAAAAATAATTGTATCTCCTAAAGTACAAGTTACAGTATCTGGTAAGAATGTATTACCAATAGTATTAATTGTTTGTATTTGTGAAAATGAAGTAAAGCAAGTAAATAATAAGATAGTTAAAAAATGTAGTCGTAGTTTCATAGTTTTAAATTTTATTTTGGGTGGTAAATATACAAAAAAAATCCCAACGATTTCTCAAAGGGATTCTTCTAAAAAGTAATTAAAATATATAGTCTACTTAGCGTATGATATTGCCCTAGTTTCTCTAATAACAGTAACTTTAACCTGTCCAGGATAAGTCATGTCATTTTGTATCTTTTCTGATATCAGGAAAGATAATTTATCTGCATCCGAATCAGTTACCTTCTCACTCTCTACAACAACTCTAAGTTCCCTACCTGCTTGTATTGCATAAGATTTTACCACTCCAGGAAAGGAAAGAGCAGTTTCCTCTAACTCCTTAATTCTACTAATGTACGAATCTAAGATCTGTCTTCTAGCTCCCGGCCTAGCTCCTGATACAGCATCACATACTTGTATCAGAGGTGAGATTAAAGACGTCATTTCAATTTCATCATGGTGAGCACCAATAGCATTACAAACTTCAGGTTTCTCTCCATATTTCTCGGCAAGTTGCATGCCTAATAATGCATGAGGAGTTTCAGCATTATCTTCTGGAACTTTACCAATATCATGCAACAAACCAGCTCTTTTTGCTGCTTTACTATCTAATCCTAATTCGGAAGCCATAGTAGCGCACAAATTAGCTGTTTCACGAGAATGTTGTAAAAGATTTTGTCCGTAAGAAGAACGATATCTCATTCTTCCAACCATACGAATAAGTTCAGGATGTAAACCATGAATACCTAAATCAATAGTAGTTTTCTTACCTATTTCAATAATTTCATCATTTATCTCTTTAGTTGTTTTCTTAACAACCTCTTCAATTCTAGCAGGATGAATTCTTCCATCTGTAACTAATTTATGAAGAGAAAGACGAGCAATTTCTCTCCTTACAGAATCAAAACAAGAAATGATAATTGCTTCAGGAGTGTCATCAACAATAACATCTACCCCAGTTGCCTCTTCAAAAGCACGGATATTTCTACCCTCTCTACCAATAATCCTACCTTTTATATCATCCGACTCTATATTAAAAACAGACACAGCATTCTCAATTGCATGTTCAGTAGCAGTTCTTTGTATTGTCTGTATCACAATTTTTTTCGCTTCCTGGTTTGCAGTAAGTTTCGCTTCTTCAATGGTATTCTGAATTATTGTTAAAGCTTCCGTTTTCGCCTCATCTTTCAGAGTTTCTATAAGTTCTTTCTTAGCTTCTTCTGCACTTAAATTTGATATTTCCTCTAATTGCTGAATCTGTTTTTGCTTGTTAGAATCAAGATCTTCTTGCTTTTTTACAACAGCAGATTTTTGTTTTTCTAGGATAGATTTTTCTTCCGTAAGATCTTTCTCTTTACGATTCATCTCTCCTAATCTCTGATTAAGTTTTGTTTCTTTTTCTTTAACCCTATTTTGAGACTTATTAAATTCTCGGTTTTTTTCATTTATAGATTTATCATGCTGTGATTTCAATTCTATAAACTTCTCTTTAGCTTGTAATATTTTTTCCTTTTTAATTCTTTCTGCCTCTTTTTCAGCATCTTTAAGTAGACTTTTACTCTTTGCTAAATCAAGATTCTTAATAATGAAAAAAGTGATTACAGATCCTAACAACAGGGCTACAAGCCCAATAATAATTGTAATTGGTTCCATTTATTTAGTTTAATTTGGTTAATAAAAAAACCCGCAATAGTTCTGTTAAATTCCTAATTAAATAGGGATAAAGATGCCAGTCAATCTCAAACGTCCACTGTTCTCATTAAAGAGAAACCCTAATGGGTTGAGGCCTGTTTTTAAAAAACCGAGTCATACTCTAATTTCTTATCTGTTGAATTTAACAATTCTAACTAATGCGGGTAATTAATTTTTATGTAAAAGAACTATATAATTTCTGACAAAGCAGATTCGATAGACGATAATTTTATCTCAATATCATTATTATCTTTTGTGTCACTATCATTTACAGATTCTAGTTTTGTAGCTATTTCAATCAGACACATTGCTAGTAAATCTTGCCGATCTTTTATAGCATAATTCTTTTCGTAGAATTTCAGTCGCTCTTCAATCTTTTTCACCGATTTACGTATATTTTCTTCCGCATCTCGATTTATAGTCATAGGATATATCCTGTTTGCTATATTTATTTTTATCTTTAACGACATCTTATTTTAGATTCTGACTACTTGTTCAAAAGTGCAATGCACTTATCTATCTCCCGCACGTACTCATTTATTTTCTGTCGGCTTTCTTTGTTTTTTTCATCATCCTGAGTACTTACCGACTTTGTTATTCTTAATAACTTTATCTTTTCTTCTAAACTATTTATTATTTTGTCTTTATCAGATAAATCTGATATTAACTGATTATTCTCTGTCAGAGTCTCCTCTTTTTCTTTCTGAGCAGATTGATATAATTGTATTAGTTTATTGACTTTCTTCTCAATATTTTTAACTAAATTTTTCATACCAATTAATTTGTTACAAACTTATAGATTTTATAGCAATTTCTAATATAGTTTGATGTTATATTTGTAAATCTTATTAAAATAATTCCATGAAAAGGTTTTGTACACTCCTATTTACCCTTATATCAATTAGTTCAATCTCTCAGAATTATATTTCACCCTTCGATTTTCCGTTATTACTTTCAGGAACTTTTGGAGAATTAAGAAGTAATCACTTTCATACTGGAATTGATATAAAAACTGAAAGCGTAGAAGGTAAAGAGATTAGATCAATTGCTGATGGGTACATTAGCAGAATAAAAGTTTCTACTTGGGGATATGGTAAAGTAATTTACATAGTTCATCCTGAAACAGGGCATACATCTGTATACGCACATATGCAGATTTTTAATGATGAGATAAAGAAAATAATAAACCAACAACAATATAAAAAAGAAAGTTTTGAAATAAATTACTATCCAGCAAGAAACACTCTTTCAGTAAAACAAGGAGATGTTATTGGTTTATCGGGAAACTCAGGAGGAAGCGGTGGGCCTCACTTACATTTTGAGATTAGAGACACAAAAACAGAGCACACATTAAACCCTCTCTTTTTTGGTTTTGAAGTTGATGACAATATAAATCCAGTACTATCAGAGATAAAGATCTATACTCATAACAACTCAACAATAAATAATAAAAATAAAGATCTTAGAATCTCTTTAAAGAAAGATGAGGAGGGGTATTTATTGAATAATAATTCTGAGATAACAGTACATGGAGATATTTCATTTGGTATTTCTACAATTGATAGGCAAAACGGAGCTCCTAACAACAAAAATGGAGTGTATGCAATAAAATTATTTATTGATGATAATCTAATTCATCATTTTGAAGTTGATGAACTTAATTTTTCGGAAAAAAGATTTATCAATTCTCATATTGATTACGGATGTTATATTGATCAGTCAATCAGATTTAACAGATGTTATACACTTCCCTATAATAAATTGTCTAATTACAAGAAAAACATAAATAAAGGAATTATAAATTTTACCGATAGTTTACTTCATAAAATAAGATTTGAAGTATCCGATATTAAAGGAAACACATCTACATTAAATTTTAATATCCAATCTAAAGAAAGTAAAAACAAATTTAATAAGACTGAACAAGACAATCAATTTATTTATAATCAAGAAAATATTTATTCTTCTTTAAATTTTGAAGCACATTTAGAAAGATACAGTCTGTATGAAAACTGTGATATTTCTTATTCTGAGACACCGAAAACTAATAATACCTTATCTGAAATTCATAATTTTATGAATAAAAACATTCCTTTACATAAAGAATATGTGGTTTCTATAAAATCAGACATTCCTAATAACCTGAAAGATAAAGTTTATATTGCACAAGTTATAGATGATGGAACTTTTAAATACAAAGGGAAAACCTGGAAAGATGGAAATCTACTTGCAAAAACTAGAGAATTTGGATCTTTTACTATTATAGCTGACACTTTAAACCCTATCATTTCTAATTATAATTTTACATATAATACAAATGATAATTACTCGGGAAATATTTCAGTAAAAATATCAGATAATGAAAGTGGCATTTCTTTTTATAGAGGAGAAATAGATAGTAAATGGATTTTGATGGAATACGATTTTAAAACCAACTTACTTGTTTATTACATAGAAAGAGAAAAACTAAAAAAAGGAGAACACACTTTAAAAGTAGTAGTAAAAGATAAATTAAATAACGAAACTACTTTTATACAAAATTTTACTACTGATTTTTAGATCAAGAGATTATCATTTGCAAATTGTTCCATAAATTGCTTTAGATCATTAGTTACATCAGAATATACTTTGATCAACTCTTCTTTAGTACCTCTTGCTTTCGCTGGATCTAAGAAACTATTATGTATCATTTTAGAAGCAGATGGGAAGATGGGGCAAAGTTCTTGTGCGTTATCACAAACTGTAATGACAAAGTTAAATTTTACATCTTTATATTCATCAACATGATTAGATTTATTAGAGGAAATATCTATTCCTTCTATACTCATTACTTTTACAGCATACGGATTTACCACTTCTGGTTTTGTACCTGCAGAGTAAACTTCTACATTCTCTG
>Ga0209252_1001072_pt1 | contig 18781 bp, 18 predicted proteins | sample SaaInlV_135m_DNA_3_FD_184673 | JGI IMG/M metagenome (GOLD analysis project Ga0209252, IMG submission 184673) | Marine microbial communities from expanding oxygen minimum zones in the Saanich Inlet - Saanich Inlet SI074_LV_100m_DNA (SPAdes) (version 2) | ecosystem: Environmental > Aquatic >... | reverse complement strand
ATTAAATCTTCGTCTTTTCTGACGAATCGAGCATAAGCGAACAAGTTATTTCTCAAATCGAACAATGTGACAAGGTTTTTAGATTTAGATTGGTATGAGTGTGCATAAAGGGCAAAAGATGAAATTCCATATACCGGAATTTGTGCAAACGAACCAAAACTATTTGCTGTTGCGATTCCAACCCTAAGTGATGAAAGGTTTCCAGGTCCTACGTTCACTCTAATTTGCTGAACATCATTTAGATTAAATGGAATGCTTTCAAATAGGTCTTTAATTAAAGGTGAGAGAAGCTCGCAATGATTTGGCCTTTCAGAATCTACATTTAGGATATTTTTAATCTGATTATGATCTGAAAGTGAAACACTTGTTAAGTTCCTGGAAGTTTCAATATTTAAGGACAACATAGAATAATTATTTCGAGCTGATTTTTTCTCTAACTTCTTTTTCTAATTTAAGACCTAAGTCTGCATTAGTTTGAAGAAATTTCTGAGCATTATCTTTTCCTTGCCCTATTCTTTCCCCAGAATATGAAAACCAAGCTCCAGCCTTCTCAACAAGTCCGAACTCTACTCCAAGATCAATCAATTCTCCAAACTTAGAGATTCCTCGTCCAAAGATTATATCCATTTCAGCTTCTCGGAAAGGAGGTGCAACTTTATTCTTAACAACCTTTACCCTAACCCTATTACCTATAACACTTTCTGAAGTTTTCAAAGAAGCTATTCTTCTAACATCAAGCCTAACAGAGCAGTAAAATTTTAATGCATTACCTCCTGAGGTTGTTTCTGGGCTCATATAAGAAGGAACACCAATCTTCATTCTAAGTTGGTTTATGAAAATAACGGTTGTCTTAGATTTAGAAACAGTTGCTGTAATCTTACGTAACGCCTGTGACATCAATCTAGCTTGAAGACCAACATGAGTATCACCCATTTCACCATCTAATTCAGCCTTGGGGGTTAAGGCTGCTACAGAGTCAATTACAACCATATCCACAGCTGAACTTCTAATTAATTGGTCAACTATCTCCAAAGCCTGCTCTCCGTAATCTGGTTGTGAAATTAATAAATCCTCATTCTTTATCCCTAAACCTTTCGCATAAGTTGGATCAAATGCATGTTCTGCATCAACAAAAGCCGTAATACCACCACTCCTTTGTGTCTCAGCGATAGCATGAAGTGCCAAGGTGGTTTTTCCTGAAGCTTCAGGGCCATAAACTTCGATAACTCTTCCTCTAGGGAAGCCACCTACACCCAATGCATGATCCAAGGCGATAGAGCCAGTTGAAATAGCTTCTACGTTTTTAACCGAAGATTCATTGTCTAAACGCATAATAGAACCTTTACCAAATTGCTTTTCAATGGTCGAGATGGTTGCGTCTAAAGCTTTTTGTTTATTTTCGTCAGCATCTTTTGAGGGTACTTTTTTCTTATTTTCAGTCAAATGACTACTCCTTTAAAATATATGAAATAATATAAATACTATACTTAATCTAACATATTCTACCTATTAGTTTGATTTTAAAGAAATAAATCTTCTAACTATATCCAAGCAAGATAAAGAAGTTCTAAGTTTGAACATTTCCCTAGAGCCAGGGAAAAAATATCTCTTTACAGATGTCTTATCTTTATATGAAACTCCAATAAAAACAGTTCCTACAGGCTTATCCTTTGACCCTCCAGTCGGGCCAGCTATTCCTGAAACAGCGACAGCTATATTAGACCCTGAAATCTTTTTAGATTTTACTGCCATTTCTTTAACACATTGACTACTAACAGCTCCATATCTTGAAATAGTTGAACTATTAACACCGAGAATTTTTTCCTTAGCATTATTTCCGTATGTTACAAATCCGTAATGAAAACAAGCGGAAGATCCTGGTACATTAGTAATCATGCTACTTAAGAGTCCCCCAGTGCAAGATTCAGCTGTAGAAATCAATAAGTTCTTTTTTAATAGTAACTTTACCACTTCAGAGGCTAGAGAAGTCTCACTATCCGAATAGATATAAGCACCAATAACTTTTCTAATCTTCATTTCTAAAAGTTTATTATCTTTCTTTGCAGATGAAATCTTATCACTACTTGATATTAACCTAATATGAATCTCATAATTATGAGGCCTATAGCCTATATATGATTCTTTAGATGCAAAGCGTTCAATTCTATCTGCAACTTCAGATTCTGACAAACCAAAGACTTTCAACATTTTAGAAGAAACAACTTTTGTGGATTTCTTCTGCTCTTTTTTTAAATCTACAAAGAAAGTTCTTTTAACCATTTCTTTAAATTCTCTAGGTACGCCTGGAAAAAAATAATTTTTTGAATCTCCCTCTGTAATTATAAATCCAGGAGCAGTTCCCAAAGAATTTAGAACAATTTCTGCTCCTTTAGGGAAAAAAGCTTGTTTCTGATTTAATTTACTATATCTTCGCTTTCTAACCTTAAATAGATTTCTAATATTGGTTTCTTCTTTTTTATTTAAAATAAGTTGTTTATTAAAGAAAAGAGAAGCCCCCTCTCTTGTTAAGTCATCGCTAGTAGGACCAAGGCCACCTGTAACTAAAACATAGTCGGACCTACTATTTGCAACTCTTAAAGCGTTAGCTATATCTTCTAGTGAATCACCAATGCATTGCTGGTAATTGACCTTGAAACCATAGCTAAAAACTTCTTTAGCAAACCAAAAGAAATTAGTATCTTGAGTTATACCCGAAAGGAGCTCTTCGCCGGTAGTTATTATTTCAATAGTTATATTTTTCATCTAATATCCTTATGATACCTTGAATATAATAATGTAATACGTAAACTCTCTATAAAGAAAATAATTTAATTAGGAGTAAGTATGAAAATTGATAATTGGTTAGAAGGTCATTGGGCATTAGTTCTTGGAGCATCTAGTGGTTTTGGTGCCGAAGTCTCTCAAAAGCTGTCTGAATATGGAGTCAACATCATTGGAGTTCATTTAGATAGGAAGGGAACGATGGCTAACGTAGAGAAAATTATTTCTAGAATTGAATCGAATGGAGCTAAGGCGAAGTTTTTTAATATTAATGCTGCTGATGAAGAAAAAAGAGACAAGGTACTTGATGAAATATCTTCGTTAATTTCGAAGGATGAGAAAAAGATTAAAATACTTCTTCATTCACTAGCTTTCGGATCGTTAAAGCCTTATCTCGATCATGACTCTTCCTCTAATGTAACCCAGAAAAACATGGAAATGACTATCGATGTAATGGCTAACTCAATTGTCTATTGGACTCAGGGAGTTGTAAAAAGATCTCTTTTTAGTCCTAATGCGCGAATTTATGGAATGACAAGCGCTGGCAGTAGAAAAATATGGCCAACTTATGGTCCTGTCTCTGCGGCGAAGTCTGCACTTGAATCTCATATACGACAAATGGCTGTAGAGCTTGCTCCACAAAGAATAACTGCAAACTCTCTTTGTGCTGGTGTAACACTAACCCCTGCTCTTGATAAAATTCCTGGGAATAATGATATTATAGATGAAGCAACAAAAAACAACCCTAGCAACAGACTGACCCTTACTAGCGACATTTCAGGAAGTATAATAGCCCTATCTCATCCAGGTGCTGATTGGATAACCGGAAATGTAATAATGGTTGATGGTGGAGAAGAATTAACTTAATGAATAAAGATTTATATATATTTAATTCTTTAACTAGTAAAAAGGAACTCTTTAAAAGTATTATACCAAATCAAGTTTCTTTATATGTTTGCGGACCAACAGTTTATAGCAGTTCACACATGGGGCATGCTAGGTCAGCTATAGTATTTGATTCTATTGTAAGATTTTTAAAATATATTGGTCTAAAAACTAAGTATGTGAGGAATTTTACAGATATAGACGACAAAATCATTGCTAGGGCTAACGAAGAAGGAAGAAAACCTGAGGAAATTTCTGAGAAATACAAATTAGAATACATACAAGACATGAAGAGTCTTGGCTGTAATGACCCTGATCATCAACCATCTGTGTCTGAGAATATCCCAGAAATAATAAACTTAATTAAGGATATAATAGAGAAAAAATTCGGATACGAAAGCAATGGGGATGTATATTTTAATGTTCAGAAATTTAAAGAATATGGAAAACTTTCAAATCAAAGCATCGATTCTATTCTTTCAAATACAAGACTAGAAATAAATCCTAATAAAAACTATGAACTTGATTTCGCCCTGTGGAAGGAAGCAAAACCAAATGAGCCATATTGGGAAAGTCCTTGGGGGAATGGCAGGCCTGGATGGCATATTGAATGCTCTGCAATGAGTAGAAAGTATCTAGGAGAAAACTTTGACATTCATGGTGGAGGTAGAGATCTAATATTCCCTCATCATGAGAATGAAATAGCACAATCAGAATGTATCTCCGGTAAGAAATTTGCAAATTATTGGATTCATAATGGTCTAATTAACATAAATAAAGAAAAAATGTCTAAATCAATTGGCAATATAGTTAATATAAAAGAAGGGTTAAAGGTTTGGGATAAAAATATCTTTAGAATCCTATTCCTAACTCATCACTATAGGACTCCGGTTGACTTATCAAATAAAAAACTAGCAGAAGTTGGAAAAAGTTTACTAAATTTAAAGAAGAAGCTTGAAATAAATGAATCCTCATCTAGCAATTTTAAAGAGCTTTGGGTTTCTGCGATGCTTGATGACTTTAATACAGCAAAAGCTTTAGGATACTATTTTAAATTTATCAATGATGGAAAACTCTCTAATAAATCGACTGTTGAGCTAGAGGAATTTGAAGAAACGATGGGAATCTCAGGTTGGAGGAATGATATTTCAAATCCTACAGATAAAAACCCTATAAACAAAGAAGAAATAGAGGAATTAATAATAGAAAGAAATAAAGCAAGAAGTGAGAAAGATTGGGTTAAGGCTGACAAACTTAGAGAAAGAGCCGAAGAACTTGGTATCAAATTATTAGATAACGATGAAGGTACTATTTGGGAATAAGACAACCTAATTAGATTAAATCTTAAATATAAATTAAACTCCTATCAGCTCTCGTCCCTTTGCAATTACCGGAGCTTGAGTTTCACCTCTACATCCAAACCAACATGTTGTACAATTGGTCTTTGTAAAGTAATTAGGCTCATAGTCTGTATAATGACAAACTGCGGGCATCTCAGAACACCTCTTAATGTGTCCATCTGGAGTAGCCGTCAAGAAAGAAGAGCCCGCGTTACATGGAGGTCCATAACCATTTCTAAAAAAGATTGGAATCTGACTTAAATAATATTCGCTAGAAACTATAGTATCTCCCCAATGTTTCTTTAATGAAATCAATTCTTTTACAACCTCAGAAACTTTCTTCGTCTCATCAGAAATAAAATGCTCCTCATTGTTTGCCTTCATAACTGAGTAAGAGCTAAATGAGATATTGGCACCCCACTCTTTGGCTCTTTTAGCCATATCAACAATTTGCTCCAAATTATCATCCATAATTATGGTGTTAATAGAGATTGTTCTCTTTAACTCAGTAGATATTTTGGGAATCAGTTGCGAAACATGATTCCACAAACCATTTACACCTCTATTTTCGGAATGTCTGTCCCCTAAGAAATCTAAAGATATTGCGATTTGGTCTATCCCTGCAGCATATAAAGCCTTAGCTTTATCTATATCTAGCATGTCACCTTTTGTTATTATGCCAGTATAAGTAAAATAGGATGCTGCTTTAATTTGACTAATAATATCAACAATATCCTTTCTCATCATAGGTTCACCACCAGTAACCATAACAACTAATGGATTAATCTTTTTAATCAGATCAGTATAATCATCAAGCCTTTCTTCATGCTGTGTCTGCCAATAATCACAAAAGTCACATCTTGCATTACACTTCTTAGTAACTTCTAAGTTTACAAGTTTTGGGGAATTGGTAATCTTAGTTTCTACTAACTTGGTCAAACCTAGCAAAGCAAAATTAAATGACTCGATATAGGATTTGTTCCTATCTAGCATAACTTAGAGATAAATTCCTGTAAAAGCATCAATCATAAAGTGATTGTAATTTATTAATTTTTATAGTCAATTAAGGAAAATCCTTAACTTTTATGGATTATTTAAATAATAATATTTGAATGAGAATCCAGTTGGTTTATGATTTTTATTATGAAGTTAGCTAATTCGAAGCAAATTAAAGAAATCGATAGATTGTCATCACATAAGTATGGAATTTCGAGTCAGATTAGAATGGAAGTGGCTGGGCTTAGATCTTATGAGATAATCAATCAAGAATATGCCCCAAAGAACACTCTCCTAATTATAGGTACAGGCAATAATGGAGGTGACGGCTTAGTCATAGCAAGATACCTTAAACTCAATAACCACAAATGTTCTATATTTATAGTTAATACTTCTAAAATAAAATCTAAGGATTTCATAGATAATCTCTCAATAGCAAAGAAGCTAGGTGTAGAAGTGGTTAAAAATTGGAAGGATATAAAGTTAAAGAGGTATGATCTAATTGTAGATTCAATCTTTGGCGTTGGATTAAGCAGGCCTATAGAAGGTGTTATAAAGAAAATAATTAGCAGACTGAATAAATCTGAAACACCAATATGTTCAATTGATATCCCATCAGGGCTAAATCCAGATAATGGTCAAATTTTTTCAACATGTATAGTCTCAGATTCTACGATTACTTATGACTTTGCTAAGCCTGGACTTCTAACAGACCCAGGAACTAAATTCTCCAGAAAGGTTTTTATAGTAAAGCTACCAACCCCAGATATCCTGGCAAAAGATCTTGATAATCATTTTGTTGAAGAAAGTTACTTTACAAATTTCTTCAAAACCAGAGAGAATTCTTCAAACAAGGGTACTTTTGGTCACGTAATGATAATTGGAGGCTCAAAAAATATGTCAGGAGCAGTAGCTCTATCCGCACTTGCTGCTTATAAATCTGGAAGTGGTCTTGTAACACTTTGTGTACCAAGAAGTATCAGCAACACTTTAAAAAATAAACTCCCTGAAGCTATAATCTTAGATATTCCAAATTCGTTAGATGCTCAAACCATGGATGAAAATAAATTCTTAAGAAGCTTGAAGGATAACATCAGAAAAAAACCATCTTCAGTCGTTATTGGCCCAGGACTTGGTAATCGTAAGGGTTTATTAAAAGTTATTGAGGATTCACTAAGCTTCTTCGACTGTCCTATAATTATTGATGCAGATGGTCTAAATTTAATTTCTAAAAATCTTGATATTATAGGTAAATATAAGAATAGAATTATAATCACCCCTCATCCAGGTGAGATGTCAAAACTATCAAAGAAGTCAACTAGATTCGTTCAAGAAAATAGAATCAAAACTGCTATAAGAATATCTTTAGAAATGAAATGTATATCTATACTAAAAGGATATAGGACAGTAACCTCTAACCCTCTAGGGGAAGTTTATATAAATAGTTCGGGGAATGTGGGTATGGCAACTGGTGGAATGGGAGATGCATTAACTGGAATAATAGCAAGCTTTATTGGACAGGGTTATTCAACTATAGATTCATCAATTCTGGGAGTCTTTGTTCATGGAAAGGCAGGTGATAGAATCGCAAATAAAAATTCAAAACGTGGGATTCTTGCCACCCAAGTAATTAAAGAGCTACCCAAAATAATATCTTCTCTTGAAAAAAATAATACTGTTCCAGAGTTAACGAAAATATATAATGAATAAAAATATTAAAAAATTCGGAATTGAAGATACACAGCTTTTAGCTTCTAAGATATCTAAAAGAATTACCGAAGGTAGTTTAATCCTTCTAAATGGTGAAATGGGATCTGGTAAAACACAATTTGTTCGATTCTTGTGCGACAGTTTAGGAGTTATAAGCAACGTATCTAGTCCAAGTTTCTTGATTTTGAACAAATATGACACTAAGACCAACTTGGAAATATTCCACTTCGACTTCTATAGGATAAAAGATTCTCGAGATTTAGAAGAGATAGGATTTTTTGAAATCCTTGAATCTAACAAAGGTGTTGTGATAGTTGAGTGGGCACATATCTTCAAGGAGCTATTTTCAAATAAAAAAAATATAATAGATATTTATTTTAATTTTATAAAGGATAATATAAATCTTAGGGAGATTGTCGTTAAAGGATAAAAAAAGGTATGGATCTAGTAGTACAAAAGTATGGTGGTACAAGCGTTGGAAGCGTTAAAAAAATTAATTTTATTGCACAGAATATCCGCAAGCTTAGAAAACAAAAAAAATCTGTTGTTGTAGTTGTTTCTGCTATGGCTGGAGAAACAGACAGGCTAGATAAAATAACTAAGAAGATTTCTAAGATTCCTGACGAGAAAGAATATGATCAAGTAATTTCAACCGGTGAAAAAATATCTGCTGGACTCTTAAGCATTGCATTGATAGAAATGAACGTTAAAGCTATTTCTTTAGATCCATCTAAATTCAACTTGCTAACAGACGACTTACATTCAAAGGCGCAAATCTTATCAGTGGGGACTGAAAGAATTAAAAATCTTCTAAAGAAAGGTTTTGTGGTGGTTGTGCCTGGGTTTCAAGGTGTAAATTCAAAAGGTGATGTTACTACACTAGGAAGGGGAGGGTCTGATTTAACTGCTGTTGCTTTAGCCTCTGCATTAAAAGCCACGCACTGTGAATTATTAAAAGATGATGTGGATGGAATCTACACTACAGACCCTAGGCTTTACAAAGGGGCAAAAAAAATAAATTATATCTCTTATCCTGAAATGTTGGAGATGTCGAGTTTAGGATCTAAGGTATTACAGGCAAAGGCTGTAGAGTATGCAAACAATTTGCAAGTTAAATTGTATGTTAAGTCTACTAGTAAAACATCAACTAGAGGAACATGGGTCATGGATGAAAAGAATATACCAATAAAAGAAAAGAGAATTATTACCGGGATTACTCATGATTTAAAACAATCTAAAATTACAGTATCTGGGATAGAGGATATACCTGGTGTTGCTTCCAAAATTTTTAAACCTATTGGGTCTGCAGGAATCGTTGTTGATATGATTGTTCAAAACATAAGTACTAATAAAAAGACTGACTTAACCTTCACCATACCTAAGGATGATTTGAATAAAACAGTTAAAATTTTAAAATCAAATATGACAAAAATTAATTATAAAAAAATTATACAAGACAAGAATATCGCTTTAATCTCAATTGTTGGGGCTGGGATGAAGACTCATACAGGTATTGCTACTCGTATGTTTGATTCTTTATCAAAATCGAAAATTAATATAAGCATGATTAGTACTTCGGAAATAAAAATTTCATGTGTAATTGAACAAACAAAATGCAAGAAAGCAATTCAGTCTCTTCATAAGGAATTCAAGCTAGGATAACTTATGTCTAAAAAGGTTGTAATATATGATGTAACACTAAGAGATGGGACCCAAGGTGAAGGGATTTCTTTTTCTGTTCTAGACAAAATTAAAATAAGCCATGAGATCGATGAACTAGGGGTTGAATACATTGAAGGTGGTTGGCCTGGTTCTAACGAGAGAGATGAAGGTTTCTTTAATCAAGCCAAAGACGAGAAGTATGTTAATTCTAAAATTGTGGCATTTGGTAGCACTAGAAGAGCAAAAAGTTCATGTGATGAAGATTTAAACATTCAGGCTCTATTAAGATCAGCAACATCAGCTGTAACAATAGTCGGAAAGACTTGGGATTTTCATGTATCAGAAGCCCTAAGAATCACAAATGATCAAAATCTGGAGCTTATTTCAGATTCAATAAGTTACCTATCAAAACGAACAGATGAAGTTTTCTTTGATGCAGAACATTTTTTTGATGGATTCAAGGCGAACCCCAAATTTACTTTAGATTGTATTAATTCTGCTGTCGAGAGTGGCGCAAAAGGCGTAGTACTTTGCGATACAAACGGTGGTACAACTCCATGGGAAATTACTAAAATTGTTTCAAAGATAAAAGATACTCATAGTAAAATAGTTCTTGGAATCCATACTCACAATGACTCTGGCCTAGGAGTCGCAAATGCATTAGCTGCAGTTCAAGCAGGAGCCAATCAAGTGCAAGGTACAATAAATGGTTACGGAGAAAGGTGCGGAAACGCTAATTTGTGTACCATTATTGCCAATCTTAAACTTAAAATGGGAATTGACTCTATAAGTGACGAACAACTAGAAAAGCTATATGGAGTTTCAAATTTTATTAGCGAAATGGCGAACATATCCAACGATAATAAGGCTCCATTTATAGGCAGAAGCGCTTTTGCTCATAAAGGTGGTATTCATGTTAGTGCGATAGTAAAAAATAATCTCACATATGAACATGTCTCACCCGAAAAAATAGGAAACTCAAGAAGAATTCTTATCTCGGACTTGGCAGGTAAGAGTAATATTCTATATAAGCTAAAAGAACTAAAAATAGCTGAAGGTGTTAGTGATGAGAATATCACAGAAATCTTATCTAGACTTAAAAAATTAGAAAATGATGGATACGAATTTGAAGGAGTAGATGCTTCTTTTGAATTACTTGTTAAAACAATTTCATCACAATATAGACCTAAAATTGAACTCATAGAAACTGAAATCAATACACGCCAGATTGTTCCTTCAAATGAGTCTTCTGCAAGAGTTGTAATAAGAATTGACAATGAAGTGATTGAGAATACCGCCTCTGGATCAGGTCCTGTCAATGCCTTAGACCTTGCTCTAAGAGGTGCTATGGTGGACAAATATCCTTTCTTAAATGAAGTTGTACTTACGGACTATAGAGTTAGGGTTGTTGGAGGAAACAAGGGGACTGAATCATTGGTTAGAGTAATTATCAAATCAAGTGACAAGTCCAACACATGGTCTACTATTGGTGTTTCATCAGACATTGTGGATGCAAGCTGGAAAGCTCTAATAGATAGTATTGAATTTAAGCTGATGAAGATTTCTTCTTAGACTTCATGTATGAATCCAAAGAAGTTCTAAACTCACTTTGTACTTTTTTACTAGCTTTCTTAATTGGTCCTACAACCATGCTGTCATAAGTTTCGTAGGCTGAATCTTCTAAAACTTTATCTTTAGAGGTTCTTGCTAATTTTAAGCAAATAACAGTAATGTAGAAGATAGACTTAAAAAGGGATTTCCTAGCCTCATTAACATTATATTTTTCTAAATATTCGTTGGATTTAAGAAGAGCTGTGAATCCTTGTCCTGCGAACAAGCTCATTATTTTTGACAATTCTTTAGAATTCTTAGTCTCTATCACTCTAATCAAAGGCGCCTCTAGTGCCGCTGAAAGCTGATCTGAGCCCTCTGTTAAAACTTTAGCTAATTCCTTCAACTTACCCTTATCTTGAGTTGCTAGCATTTCCTGAATTGAATTTTTAACATAATCAAGAGCATAAGTATCTCTAATCTCATCAATCTCTAGACCTTTCTTTTTTAGCTTTTTAATCTCAATTATTTTTTGGAGAGTATCATGAGGATATAATATTTCTGGTGATGAAGCATCAGAATCAAGCACTTTAAATTTTGCAGGAGGTATGAGTCCTAATTCAGAATACATACTAATGGTTTCTTTCGGATTTGGTCCCAAATCAACTTTTTTCTTTTGTAGAGAAACTATGAGGTCGTGTAAATTTATTTTCTTCATTTATACAATTATTCACCTATCAAAAATAAAGTCAAAGGAATGTAGCTAATTTCTAGAAAGAAATCCTACCCAACAAATATTCGACATAGTCTTGCCCCAAAAAGGAACATACGACTTCAATGAATAATCAACAACTTCATGAGAAAAAGAAATGTCAAATTTTTCCTTTGAGACATATTTAGACTCGCAAGATGCTTCTATAGCTTGGTCTAAAAAGAGAGGTTTTAACTTTTCTTTTAAGAAATAGTCCTCCAGAATATCAACTTCTATCATTAAGATTTCTTTATACAATAGGAAATCCTTACAATTAGGAAGAATGAAAGTCTTATTTAGCCTATTGCCGATATTTAAAACACAATACGGCTTACTTCCTAATATATAATATCTAAATTCCATCATTCTAATTACTTTCTTTCTATGTAATTTACTATTCCATTAAGAACTAAGCTTGTGTGGTATTCGTAATCTTCGAAAGCATCTAAAAATAGGTTAGAAATTCCACCAGTAATTAATATCTTAAATTTTAGCCTAGATGAATCTCTTATTTCTTTAACAATTCCTTTAATCATATGGACTTGACCGTTAATAAAGCCTGAAGATAAAGATTCACTTGTTGAACAACCCAGCAGCTTATTGGTTAATATAATTTCTTGGCTTCTTATCATGGAAGTATTCTTTATTAAAGAATAATGTGCGGTCAATGCCCCAGGTAGGATTATACCACCTATATGTGTAAGCTTTTTGTCTATTACGTCGAAAGTAGTAGCAGTTCCCATATCGATAATAATTAAGTTATTTTCTGGATATAAAAGATTCCCGCCTATGCAATTAAAGAATCTATCTAAACCAAACGTTGCGGGATTCTTATAACTAGACTTAAAGTTTTTAAACTTCCTCTTTCTTAGGAACTTAATGGGGACTTTATTGAAAACATCGATTAAGATTTTCTGTAATATTGGCTCTATTTCTTTATTTACACTAACTATAAATATTCCTCTTATTGGGAAAAGTTTCTTAAGCTGTTTAACTTTGAATTTTAAGTTTGACATGAATAATGAATCACTCGAATGGTCAATTGAATAGACTTCCTCTATAATTGAGCCATCACTAAAGGCTAGTTTCACACTAGAATTTCCGCAATCAATCAATAAGTTCACACAGATATTATATCATTGACAAAGGTATTTATTTAGTATTCAATTACCTTCTAACGGAGGATTCTTATGAATGAAAAAGTAGATAGAATTTGCTGGGACTGTCCAGATCAACCAGTCAATAAATGGGAAGTCAAAACAGCAGAGAAGAAAAGGGAAGGATGTTTGTATACAATCTCTTGCTCTAAGTGCAGCAAAGAATCTCAAGTTTTCGGTTGGATGATAGGCTGCGATTGTGATTCTTGCAAAAATCAAATGGTTGGCGCAGCTAAGTAAAATAAAAAATAAAAACTGAGGTTATACATAATGGATAATAGATCTATTGATAAGTTTGATTTAAGACTTAGAAAACAATTTATAGAGAATGAAAGTCTGTCTGTCAAAGAAATAGACACATATATTGAATCTCTAGAAGACCAGTCTGACAATATCGAAGAAATTATCATTGAAGAAAAAAAAGAATCAGCGGAGTAATCTGAATGCAATTTCAATATAAGGTCTTAAACATTTCTGACTTTACCGCAGGTAATGATGAATCGTCTCATGAATTAATGATTGAAGAAAGTGCTCAAAAAGTTCAAGCTAAGAAACATTCTAAACATACTCAAACTAAATTAAATGAGCTTGGCCGAGAGGGTTGGGAGCTAATTTCTATTACTAACGAAAGGCTTTTTTTTAAAAGAGCGGGTTAATTATTCTTTTTCTTGTAAAACTTTTTCAATTTCACTTGCAAGGTCAGGATCAACTTTTTCAACCTCTTTCCACGTATAAAAATTATTCTTTACATTCATGGCAATATTATTAAGATGAGCATCATAGACTTTTTTAGCGCCTTCAGCAACTTGCCTAAAATCCTCTTTTTTATCATCTGAAAGATTTGGGGACTCAAGTTTTTTAGTAATTTCAACTTTATCTTTTTTTAATTTAAGCCAAATTTCTCTTAATTGAATAATAATATTTGTCTTTGGGTCCATAAATAGATATTACCTTAATAAACAAAAAAAAATCTTATTTTACTTTTCTAATTGTTACTGCCCTAAGCTTGATATCCGAATCAGTCACTTTCGCTTTAAAGACATGTATCCAAATGGCTTTTAATTTCTTAGCCGAGGCATTCTGTTTCAAAGAAAAGATAAAATTTTCTTTCTTTCTAAATGACTTGCCCCATTGAGTTATATTAAAATCATAAAAATTACTATCTGAACCTAATTCATTGTTACTTATAATCTTAATCTTGTAATCACCCTTCTTTAAAGTACTATGAACCGCTATTGAAAGAATGGGACCGACATAATCCTTTTGTATTATCATCTCACCATTTGACCATTTTACTTCGGGGTAAGTATTAATTTTATCGTTAGAATAGTAAAAAAACTCTTTATTGTTTATGTTTTTGACATCACAGCCTTTACTCTCGTAAACTCCGCTCTTATTTAACTCATTCAATATAAATTTCCTTTGAATTAAACATGGAGACGGAAAGAGCCTTGTAATATTGTCAACTTCTTTGTCTCGAAATGTTTTTGATGCAAGAATCTTATTTATTGGATTACCTTCAACTGGTTCAATTCTTATAGAGTTGTGTTTTTTATTTTCAGATTTTATATTAAAATAAGCATATTCACCAAAATAGGAACTTGCTCTACTCTGAACTAAAGGTTCTAATCCCAACTTTTCATTTAAATCATTTATAATTTTTGCACCATTATCTAGATAACCTTTTTTATTAACTATTACTCCTGTGTATCCATAATAAGAAGCATATTTGATCATTTCTTCAACATTACTACTCATTGAACTTATTTGACTATTAATCACACAAGCGGTCCCCTCTTTGAATGCCATCCAGCTAAACCTAGTCTTTTTATCTATCATTAGATAAGACCAAAGGTCACCATAATAAGAGCCATTAGCATGTCTTGTTTCTGGGAAGCATCGATAGGGTATCTTTAAAATCATATCATCATCATCAATTTTTGAATTAAGCTCTTGATAAAATTCCTTCTGTGGATGATATACAGTTGCAAGATTGCCTGCGATTGGTTTAATAGCAAAAGGAGCAGAGGTCCCTCTAAAATCTAAAAGAGATAATGCAATCAGACTGATAAAGAAAATAGTAAAAATTGTTCTAGAATAAAAATATAATACTGGATTATTCTGTAAATTATTCCAACCATTAGTCAAATTATAATTTATTCTAACTCGATCAAGTATAATTGCCCCGACAATTAAAGATATGCAGCTTACCCAAGGGGCGACTCTATAATGTGAACCAAGTACCATAAAATCAGTGAACAAATAAAAGGCGGTCATTAAACCACCTCTATAAAAAAATAGAAAAATGACTATTAAAAAGATTCCAAGAAATCTTACTTTCCTTCCAAAGACATCATCCTTTTGTATATCTTTGAATGAATAGAATATTGCAGTACAGAAAGAAATAATCCCTAAGATGCCTAAGTAAGAGGAGAGAAAGTTTACTTTTATCGTTGTATTGTCCATATAAAGTCTACTTAAAAATCTAAAGTGGGAGATTAGATGGTCTAAAACAGGAGTGAAAAATTCTACAATTGAGATTCCATATACTGTAGAATGACCAAAATTTCTTGTCATATAATCATACGTAAAATGCGCATTAGACTTGAAAATTAGATGAGGATAAATATTAAAAAATAAGGTTAAGATTCCAACGAGAAAGAACAATGAGAAGACATAGACCCTGGAAAGATTTCTACTAGATGAAATGAGTTCTTTTAAAATAAAAAATATTAAGAATAGAGATGTATAAAAAGTATTATATACACTCAATGACATTCCAAAGAAAATAATAATCAAGCCAACAAATACTTCACGTGATATAAGACTTTTCTTAAGAGACACTTTAGGAAATTCTTTATTGTAAAAATGATAAATAAGTCCTATCAACAAAGGTATGCCAATACTATTTATTAAGACTGAAGTGTGCACGTTGTGAACAGTCATGAATGGAATAAATGAATATAGGACTCCAAAACCAAGAGCAATCAATATTGATGTTTTAAAATAGAATCTTAGAGACAGATACATTGCAAGTGAACAAATAGGGAATAATACATAGTAGTAAGTTTTGTATACTCCAAGAATATCTCCCTTAAAAAGACCTATGATAAAATAAAACAGTCCAAGTACAGTTTGCCTCCATGGCCAAAAATCACTACTAATTGAAAGTGGAGCGCCCATATCTGGATTCGAATAAACACTCTTAAAAATGCCCTCAGAAAACAGCTTCATGTAAGTCAATTCCCATGCGGCATCAGAGTGAAGAGAGTATTCAAGAAAATACTCACCAACCATATATCCAGTTAATAATATTGCCAACAATGGGGCTAAAACTATTCCTGAAACTTCATAAAATTTCGAAAGAATGATTGCTCTACTGGATATCATTTATTTACCTCAATCTTTCTGATAGTAATTGACCTAATAACGATATCTTTTTCTGAAATATTTTTCCTAACAGAAATAGTTAATGGACTTAGCTTTGTCCCTTTAACCTTCTCTGTTAAAGTAAAAACTAAATTCCCATCAGAAAGAAAACTTTTACCCCATTTTGTTACAAGAATAGAGAAAAGGTTCTTATTGTTAATTGTTCCATTATTACTCTTAATAAAGACCTGATAGGATCCTGGATTAACAGGGATACCTATATTAACTGACAAGGCATTCCCAGAATATTTATTCTGAAGATTTATTAATCCATTTTGCATTGTTATACCAGGTGCGGTTGATATTGTATCATCAGAGAAATGAAAAAAATCTTTATTGTACATGCTATTTGCATTGCAATTGATAGAGTTAAAAATTATATAGTTCTCTAATCTTGTAGATGCTTTTGGATTATCAAGAATTTGAGACGCGCTTTCGTCAACACAAGGACTTGGGAATAATTGCACAATTTTTTTAATTTCATTAGCTATAAGATTTTTACTTGTATAAGATCTTATACTTTGGATAGGATTACTATGTGAAGGAAGAATATTTATAATACTAAACTCCGTTTTTAAATTTCTAATATCATAATATAAATAGCTCATATTAATTAACGGTTCTAAATTAAATCTTTTCTTAATGTCCGCTGCAATACTTTCTCCCTTATCGCTAAATCCTCTTTTTTCAACCATAAGACCTGTGTAACCATAATAAATGGCATGCTTAATCATCTCACTTACATTTTTAGACATAGAGCTTAATTGGCTATTGATATTACAAGGAATCCCTTCTCTCATAGCCATTGCTGCGAATCTAACATCTTTATTAATTAACAGATAGGGCCATAAATTTCTGTAGCTTGTACCAAGTATGTCTTTTGTTTCCTGAAAACAAACATATGGAACCTGAAGGATCATATCCTTTTCATCTATTATCTTATCTAGCTCTTCAAAGAATAATTTTTCTTCTTCATAAATTGAACCTTCACTTGGTATATTTTTTTTATTAAAGTGTGGCTTGCTACCTCTCATATCGATTAAAGAAAAGGACACAACAACTAAAAATAATAAAACTGACAAAGCATTTAAGTAAGGTTTAGTAAATTCTTTAATCAGAAAGTTATTTCGCTTAGACATGCTATATAAAAGTTCTAATATAATTGCCCCACTCATTAATGATAAGCAGAGAATCCATGGGGTTATCCTGTAATTTGATCCTAGAACCAAAAAATCAAAATATAAATAAAAACTGGTTAAGAAACCACCTCTTACAAATACTAGTATAAGAAATATTATTAGCCCACCGATAAATGCGATTCTCTTAAGAGGTGAATCATCCGAACTAAACTTCTTAAAGAAACATATAATCGAAAAAAGAAAACAGGATATTCCAAATAGTCCTATATATGAAATATTAAAGAAATCTCTTATCTGGGTTCCTTGAGAATAAAGTTGAGAATAAAACTTAAAGGAATCAAAAACATGGTTTTTTACTGGAACAAAGAAGTCCACTATTGAGACAGAATAAAGAGTAGTATGGATAAAATTACGTGTCATATAATTAAACGTAAAATGCGAATCCAATCTAAATAATAAATGTGGATAAATATTAAATAAAATTGCTAGTAAATTAATTCCAATAAAAAATAAAATTAATCTCATTTTTATAAAATCTTTTTGCTCCACAATTAATTGCTTGATAAGCAAGAAAGATAACAATATCAAGGTATAAAAAGCACTAAAAAGACTTAATGTAACGCTTAGAAAAAGGATAGTCGCAATAAAGATAGTTTGCTTAGATTTTAACAAATTTATAAAATTAAAATTTCTAAAATCTTTAAAATTTATATAAAAAATGGAACCTAGAACTAAAGGAACAAATATGACACCTACAAGAACAGTTGCATGATGTATGTTGTGCACAAACATAAAGGGCATAAATGAATAAATTAAGCTGATACCCAGTGAAACTAAGTTCGAGACTTTAATAAAATGTCTTAAGGAGATAAACATTGAAAGAGCTGATAGCGGAAAAAGCGAATAATAAAAGATTCTATATATCTCTAATAAATCATTCTCAAATAAACTTATTATGAAATAATAAGACCCTATTCCAATGTTTCGCCATGGCCAATAATTTTGATCAGATATCAATGGAGCTCCCATATGGGGATTCTCAAAAATATGATTGGTAAGACCAGATGTATACAATTTTAAATAAGAAAGTTCAATTGTAGTATCAGAATGTCCACTAGCAAGCAAAACATAGTCTAAGAAATGACTACCAGCAATATGTTCAGATAACAAAATCGTGATTATAGGTACAAGAAAATAACAAATCTGAGTTGCATATCTCTGAATGAACCTTTGCATACTGCAAATATACCACATTGAATTTATTGATTAAGCTTTAATTCTTATAGTAGAAAAAGCTTCTAGAGCTCTATCTCTTGACTTGGTTAGTTCAACTATAGGTTCGGGATAATCAGATCCCAATTCAATGTTTGCCTCGCTAAG
>Ga0209252_1001071_pt1 | contig 18788 bp, 20 predicted proteins | sample SaaInlV_135m_DNA_3_FD_184673 | JGI IMG/M metagenome (GOLD analysis project Ga0209252, IMG submission 184673) | Marine microbial communities from expanding oxygen minimum zones in the Saanich Inlet - Saanich Inlet SI074_LV_100m_DNA (SPAdes) (version 2) | ecosystem: Environmental > Aquatic >... | reverse complement strand
ACTGCAGAAGGTGCCAGGGCTCTTATTAAAGCTGGCGCTGACTCAATCAAGGTTGGTGTCGGACCTGGATCTATATGTACAACTAGAATTATAGCTGGCATTGGTGTACCACAGCTGACAGCAATTTTAGATGTTTGTTCTGTAGCAAGCAAGAATAACATTCCTGTAATAGCTGATGGAGGAATAAAATACTCTGGAGATATTACAAAAGCTTTAGCAGCTGGTGCTAGTTGCGTAATGATTGGAAATCTATTGGCAGGAACTGATGAAGCACCAGGTGAGATTGTTTTATATCAAGGAAGAACTTTTAAGACTTATAGAGGAATGGGATCTATCGAAGCAATGAAGGAGGGCAGTAAAGATCGATATTACCAAGATGATATTATTGATTCTAAACTTGTTCCAGAAGGAATCGAAGGTCGTGTTTCTTATAGAGGCCCAATAAATAAAGTTGTCTTTCAGTTAGTTGGAGGACTTAAGGCTGGTATGGGATATACAGGCTCTAAAAATCTAGATTCATTGAGAAACGCTAAGTTTCTAAAATTAACGAGCGCAGGCTTAAAAGAAAGCCATGTGCATGATATCTCTATTAGTAGGGAAGCCCCGAATTATTCATTAGACTAAATATTATGATCTATAGCAAAGTACTAATTTTAGATTTTGGTTCACAAGTTACAAAGTTAATAGCGAGGAAAATAAGAGAATTAAATATTTACTCTGAGATTCTACCTTACAAGACGAGTTTTAAAAAAATAATAGAGATAGAGCCTGACTGCATAATCCTTTCTGGAAGTCCTGCAAGTGTTCACGATAAAAAAGCTCCAGAGCCAGACTTAAGAATCTTAGATTTGAATATACCTATAATGGGTATATGCTATGGAGCCCAGTTTCTCTCAAAAGTTTTAGGTGGAAAAGTTGCAAAGTCAAAGACTAGAGAATTCGGTCCTTCAAAATTAAATAAAATATCAAATTCTAGACTACTAAAGAATATTAAGAATAATGAAATTTCATGGATGTCCCACGGTGATACAGTTGTTAAATTACCAAGCACATTAAAAGTAATAGCAAAATCAGAGTTTGGGGCAATCTCCCTGTTTTCATCTAATGATTCTAGGATAGTTGGTACCCAGTTTCACCCAGAAGTTGTTCATACTAAATTTGGCAAACAATTTTTGAAAAATTTCTTAGTTGATATTGTAGGATGTAAACAAAACTGGAGGCCAGGAAAGCTCATAAAGCAAAAGATTGAAGAAGTTAAAAAACTTGTGGGAGGGAATGTTGCTATATCTGCAATTTCTGGTGGTGTTGATTCTAGTGTTTCATCAGTGCTCGTTAGTAAAGCAATAGGGAATAAACTTAAATGCTTTATTGTCGACACAGGATTAATGAGAGATAACGAAGTAAAAGAAATAGTCCCAGTACTTAGAAGTCTTGGAGTCAAACCAAAAGTTATAAATGCAGGGAGTCTTTTTCTTGGAAGACTAAAAGGTGTCGTTGACCCCGAGAAGAAAAGAAAAATAATTGGTAAAACATTTATTGAATTATTTGATAAAGAATCAAAAAAAGTTTCAAACGCAAAGTTTTTAGTACAAGGAACTTTGTATCCTGATGTAATTGAGAGTGTTAATGTTAGTGGCCCTTCTGCTGTAATTAAATCCCATCATAATGTTGGTGGACTCCCTAAAAACATGAAGTTCTCATTGGTCGAGCCCTTAAGAGATCTCTTTAAGGATGAAGTCAGAGACCTAGGCAGAGCTTTAAGAATTAAAAAAACTCTGATTGGTAGACATCCTTTCCCTGGCCCTGGACTTGCAATAAGAATTATAGGTGAGGTAACAAAAAATAGAGTTAAGCTATTACAAGCAGCTGACAAAATTTTTATAGATATCTTAAAAGAAAAAAACCTTTATGATGAAATTTGGCAAGCATTTTGCGTACTTATTCCTATTAAGACAGTTGGTGTAATGGGCGATGAAAGAACCTATGAAAACACAATTGCAATAAGAGCAGTAAATAGCGTTGATGGTATGACTGCAAATTGGTCAAGAATACCTTTTGATATTTTAGATTTGATATCCTCTGAAATTATTAATAATGTTAAGGGTATAAATAAAGTTGTCTTTGATATTTCAAATAAACCACCTTCTACAATAGAGTGGGAATGAAGAATGTATGATTCTGGAAGAGAAGTTTCTGGAAAATGGAAAGACGATAAATTTATTAAATAAAAAACACACAATACTAATATTTGATATAATTAACTTTAGTACATTCTAGGTTAGTCTTCGGTTGTATTAATCTTTTCCAAACTTGATGCGAATTCATTTGAAATATTCTTAATTAATTCATTATAAAGTTCAGTTAGTCCTGGATCCTCCTGCCAATTTTTATATATATCCTTAATTCCAGTGTCAATATTAATATCCAACGAACCTTTACTTGCAAAATATCTCAAAGTTTTCTCATGTTCATCAAGAAAATTTTTCGGCAACGGTGCCAATTTTTTTCCATTTCTGTCTTTTCCATCTAATCTATTTTGAATTGCCAGTGCAATTACTTCTAACTTATCACCTATTTCTTCAAAATCTGGAATTTTTATTTTCATTTTCTTTAATTGGGTATTTAAATAGAACACCAATATGCTTGCATACATTGTCTTCATATAAATGTCATTTAATCTTAATGACTCATAGTAAAGATTTGATATAAGACTTATTGTCGCTAAATTGTTCCCCTTAATTCTCTCATAATCTGCTAATTTACGAATGTTTTTTTCTTTCATATTAAACAAAGATTCATCATCTGGAATCATAGAAAGCGCATTCTTTATACAATTTATTGCTTCATCAATATCGGTCTTCTTTAATGAGGTTGCTTTCTTGATGAGTGAATTATATTCATCGTATTTTGGAAAAGAACTATATAAAAAATCGTTTGTAGACATAACCATATTTTATCAGATTTCTTCTATGAATAAACAATTTTTATAAAGTTTTGAAGCTCACTCTAAAACACCTATGGATAGGGATAATATACTTTTGCAGATGGTGAAGAATATGTAGGTGAATTTAAAGATGGTAAGTATCACGTACAGGGAACTTTGACTTATCCAGATGGTAGTCGATATGAAGGTCCTTGGGTAGAAGGAGAATTCAAAGGAGATTTTTGACTAGGTAAAAACTAGGAAATCCCCTCAAAATCAATCCGTCCTCATATTCCCCAGTATTAACAGGTGGTATAAGAGGTGATTTGCCCCTATACTTGTAACTGGGAGTAGACTTCCTTCATTGTTCAAAAGAGCCCAAAATTATTACAAAAACAATTTTTTTGTTAATAGGTATATTAACTATTTAATAGTGTTTTAATCTTATGAAATTATTTTTTATACTTGGTAATCAACTCTTTCCACTAAAGTTCTTGAGTCGCTTCAAAAAAGACCATGTTTTTTTTATAGCAGAAGACAACGACTTATGCACCTATGAAAAACATCACAAGCAAAAAATATTGCTATTCTTATCCTCTATGCGATCCTATGCTGACAAACTTAAAAAGAACAAATATAAGCTAGATTATTTAAACATAGAAGATAAAGACTTTAAAGATAATTATTTCAAAAAATTAAAAAAAATAATTACTGAAAAAAAAATAACCCAAATTACTAGTTTTGAAGTTGAAGATAAAACTTTTGAAAAAAAAATCTCACAATTTTTACTAAAAGAAAAAATTCCTTGGAATATCATTCAAACACCAATGTTTTTAAATTCGAGAAATGAATTCAGAGACTACTTGGGGAGATACAAAAAACCTATAATGGCAACATTTTATAAAGAAATTAGGAAAAAGTATGGATTTTTAATGAGCACTGATGGAAAACCAGTTGGCGGAAAATGGAGCTTTGATGAAGACAATAGAAAGAAGCTACCAAAGGACATTTTAGTTCCAAAATTTCCAAAAATTCATGAAACTAATCATACTAAGAAATTAAAGCCAATCATTGAAAAATTATTCAAGGACCACCCTGGTAGTACAAATAATTTTTGGCTAGCAACAGAGCATGATGATGTAGTTAAACTTTTACAGTTTTTTATAAAGGAAAAATTGAACCTATTTGGCGACTTTGAAGATGCTGTTGATCAAAAAGATAATATTTTGTTCCATAGTGCATTAAGCCCCTATATTAATTTGGGTCTGATAACACCTGATTTTATCATTGAACAAGTTTTTGATTTTAATAAAAAAAATGAAATAAGAATTAACTCACTCGAGGGCTATATTCGTCAAATAATTGGCTGGAGAGAATTCATGCGTGGAATTTACCAAAATTATTCAAATGAAATGGAAACCAGAAACTTTTTTAAACATAATAGAAAAATGAATAACTCTTGGTACGAAGGAACAACTGGTTTGCCACCCCTGGACTATGCAATTAAAAACTCATTAAATTATGGTTGGTCTCATCACATCGAAAGATTAATGATTTTATCAAATATAATGAACCTCTGTGAAGTTAAGCCAATCTATGTCTATAAGTGGTTTATGGAAATGTTTGTAGATTCATCAGACTGGGTTATGGCTCCTAATGTTTATGGGATGGGCTTATTTAGCGACGGAGGAATTTTCGCAACTAAACCATATATCTGTGGCTCAAGCTATTTATTGAAGATGATGGATTTTAAAAAGGGTGAATGGTGCAATACTATGGATGGTCTTTATTGGAGATTTATTGATAAAAATAGAGAATTTTTTCTAAAGAATCCAAGATTATCAATGATGGTTAGAGTTTTTGATAAGATGCAAGACCAAAGAAAAAGAATGATCTTGCTTGAAGCTGATAAATTTATTAAACAAAATACAACTTAACTTATTACTAAAATTTAATATCTTTATCAATTATGGACCTACAATGTCCACATAAGTAACCTAAAATATTGACTTTTTTTCAAATATAGTTAGCTTTATAGTATGGAAGCAAAAATTGTTCAAAAATCTCCATTTCCTGTAGAAGTTGAGAGTGGTAAAACTTATTATTATTGCACTTGTGGCCTTAGCGAAAACCAACCTTTTTGTAATGGTTCCCACAAAGGAACAGGTTTCAGTCCCTTGAAGTATGAAGCCAAAGAAAACAAAAAAGTTTATTTTTGCGGCTGCAAGAACTCATCTAATGATGGTCTATGCGATGGAACACATTCAAGTTTATAAAGCTTAGTATATTTATATTATGAAAAAAGTTTTTAAAATTTGTCTTGTTTGTCACAGAGAGTTTTCTAACCGGAAGAAGTGGAAGGGAATCTGGGACAGTGTCATGTATTGCAGTAAGAATTGTAGATATATAAAAAACAAAAAGAAACTCTGATAATCATATTTCATAATTTTATTATGTTTGATACAATCTTATTATGAGAAACTTAACGATTTTCTTGTCTTTCTTCTTTTTGTTTGTTGTTGACTCATATTCTCTCCCAAAATGTGAAGGGGAAGACACCACTAAATGGACAGACTGCTTTGGAACTATCATGCTCAAAACCGGGAGCAAGTATGTCGGAGAGCTTAAGGACGGACAAGGTCATGGAAAAGGTACCTTTATCTATTCTGAAGGTTCAAAATATATAGGTGAGTTTAAAAAAGGACTAAGGAATGGCAAAGGAGTTTACACTTATTCCGATGGGAGAAAGTACCTAGGTTTATTTAAGAACGATAAGATGCACGGAAGAGGTATATTTACTTTTCCAGATGGCAGGAAGTATGTTGGTAATTATTTAGATGGTTTGCCTAATGGACAGGGTACTGAAACTTTCCCCAGCGGAGCTAAATACGTTGGAGCCTATAAAGATGGTAAGATGCATGGCAAAGGCACTCTTACTTTGGCAGATGGCATGGAATATCAAGGAGAATTCAAAGATTCAAAGATGCATGGAAAAGGAGTTATTACTCACAAAAATGGTAGAAAGTTCGTAGGGGAATTTAAGAATAATTTAAAGCACGGTAAAGGAACATTAACTCTTTCAAATGGTTCAAAGTTTACAGGTAATTTCAAAGAGGGACTACCAGATGGTAAAGGCAAACTTACATTGCCGGATGGTAAAGAAGTTAATGGTAAATGGAAAAACGGCAAGATTGTTAAATGAGCTAATATTCAACTGGTAAAGGGTCAATGCTTCTCCACATGTACCAAGTTGCAACACTGCAGTAAGGGCTCCATCTTTTTTTAAATTTTTCAAGCTCAGTTTCTGACGGAGGGTAAAGAGTTTTATAGTTTTTTGATATAGCTTTTAACAGACCAATATCTTGAATCGGGAATATATTTTGCCTATTTTGATTAAAAATTAGAAACATTTCGGCGGTCCATTTTCCAATGCCTTTATTAATGCAAAGATATGCAATAGCCTGATCGTCATCAAGGTTTTTTAACTTTGAAGTCTTAAAATTTTTATTCATAAAGTTTAATGAAAGAAGCTTAATATATTCACTTTTTTGTCTTGATAATCCACAATCCAAAAGATCTTGTTTGCCCAGTTTATTAATATTTCTGGGTGATATCCTACTGCATCTTTTTACTAGCTTCCTCCAAACAGAATCTGCAGACTGGACAGATATTTGCTGTCCCACTATTGATTTACACAAGGAGTAGAATGGGTCTTTCTTGGTGCTTAGATGACCATCATGTGAGCTTATAATCTTGCTGAGCCTCTTATCTTTTTTGCAAAGGTATTTTTTAGCTTTCGACCAGTATAATGGTTCAATCATTCTAATATTTTAGCTAATTAAATTAATTTAGACATAAATTAGTTATATTTTACCAAGTGAGTGTTAATAATCATGTAGCTATTTTTTGGTTCCGACAAGACCTTAGAATCAAAGATAACCCAGCTTTAATTAAGTCTTTAAAGTTCAACAAAGTTGTGCCTATATATATTCTAGATGACGTTAACAGTAAAGATTTTGCTATGGGTGCAGCAAGTCGCTGGTGGCTCCATAATTCTTTAAAAAACTTAAATAAAAAATTAGATAATAAATTATCTTTTTATAAAGGGGATCCCTTAAAGATTTTAAAAGATTTATCTGAAAGATTTGACGTTAAGGCGATATTTTGGAATAGATGTTACGAACCATGGAGGATAACCCGAGATAAAATTATTAAAGAGGAACTTGTTAAACTACGAGTCAATGTCGAGACTTCTAATGGGTCACTGCTATGGGAGCCCTGGGAAGTTTTGAAGGCAGATGAAACTCCTTATAAAGTTTTTACCCCCTTTTATAAGAAAGGGTGCTTAAATGCTAATCCCCCAAGAATACCTTTAAGTGAACCAAGTATAGAATCACTGATTAAGGTAAAAAGTCATGATAGTCTAGACAGTCTTGAACTACTTCCAAAATTCAATTGGTACAATGAAATGGAAAAGATTTGGATTCCAGGTGAAGAAGGCGCTAGAGAGAAGCTGGATATCTTCTTAGATTCTGGGCTAGATAATTATAAAGATGGAAGGAATTTCCCATCAAAGAAAAATGTTTCACAGTTGTCACCTTACATTCATTTTGGTGAAATTTCTCCGAATATGGTTTGGCATGAAGCAAAGTCTAAGTATTCAAGCTCTAATTCTAATGAAGATTTAAATCATTTTCTTAGTGAGCTTGGATGGCGTGAGTTTTCTTATAATTTGCTTTACCATTTTCCTAGTTTACCGCAACATAATTTACAAAAAAAATTTGATAATTTCCCCTGGAACACAAATAAGAACTATTTAGACAAATGGAAGAAAGGTCTAACTGGATACCCTATAGTTGATGCAGGAATGAGAGAGCTTTGGCAAACAGGCTATATGCATAATCGTGTTCGAATGATAGTTGGCTCTTTTTTGGTAAAAAACCTTTTGCTTCACTGGCACGAAGGTGAGAGATGGTTCTGGGATTGCTTAATAGATGCAGATTTAGCAAGTAATAGTGCAAGTTGGCAATGGGTTGCTGGCTCAGGAGCCGATGCAGCACCATTTTTTCGTATTTTTAACCCAATAATCCAAGGACTTAAGTTTGACCCTGAAGGTTCGTACACAAGGAAGTATGTTCCTGAATTAGAAAGTATTCCAGATAAATTTTTATTTAACCCGTGGGAGGCGCCTAGCGATGTCTTAGAATCTGCAAATATTGTTTTAGGACAGGATTACCCTTATCCAATAGTAGATTTAAGGGAATCTAGGGATAAAGCATTAGAAGCTTACTCTTTTATAAAAAATTAGGATAATATAATTATATGAGTCAAAAACAAGAGATAATAAAACAATTAGAAGCTATTTGGTTAAAGCTGAAAGGAGATAAAGAAAATTTTGAAAATCTTCTTGATTCTAATGACCTCAGTGACCAAGAAAAAGAAGATCTAAAGAGCTCGCTTGAAGGGGCGACTATGGTTTATAACGCACATGTAAAAAATGTTGCTATGAATGTAAAAAATAATTTCTATTCTTGGTCTGACGTTGACGAAGTCAATAAAGAGCTTTCCGTTGAAATAGAAAAAGTATTACAAGAATAACTATTAAAGTTTTATACAGCTCTCTTCAGAAATAAACTTGAATTTGAAACGTTGATTAGTTCCCATCCATCCTTTCCAAGTTCATTAAGTTTGGCTTCTGTGATTTTGGTATTCTCTTTTTCTTTACCATTCTGAGCAGATTCCTCTATAAGGAGCTCGTGAGACGAGTCTTCTGATTTAATAAAATCTGCTAGATTAATAATTTTGTATTCAAATTTCAATTTCACTACTCCGTTTCAGCTTCTTCTGTATCTTCAAAAATGATTTCTTCCATATTTTCAGACTGATCTGTTAAAGAATCATTGTGTTTATCAATTTCTTTTTGGGAAAGGCTTTTGTTGTCCACAAGAAAACTTCTAATGCGTAAATCATATTTATCAATAGATCTATTGTCCATTCTAAAAACTCCTAATTGTTTATTTAAAGCTTAGTTACTTAGCTGCACCAACCATTTGGTTTTTGCAGGTATCACAATCACACCCAATCATCCAACCAAAAACTTGCGACTCTTTGCTGCATTTGGAACATGAAATTGTAAAAAGACATCCTTCTCTCTTTTGTTGAGATGTTTTGACTTCCCATTTATTCACTGGTTCACCAGGACAATCCCAGCATATTCTATCAACTTTATTATCCATAAAAATCTCCTAAATTAAGATAATTGAATACTAAATAAATACCTTTGTCAATGCTATACTAAATCCAGTGAATTTGTTAATAGATTGTGGTAATTCAAGTTTAAAATTAGCCTTGTCAAAGGACCTGGTCATTGATGAGTCTTATTCTATTGAATTTAGACAAATTAGAACTTTTAAAGATAATGTGAAGAGGCTGCTCACTAGAATTAAGAGACAAAATAAATTAGATGGAATATATATAATTTATGTTAATAAAGAAATGAAAGACCTAATAACACCAATACTTTTGGATATTCTTGTTAAAACACCTATTAAATTACTTAACAGAAGATCTTTTAAAACTTTCAATTTAAAATATAAGAACTTAAGTTCCTTCGGTATTGATAGGTTCTATAATTGCCTAGGTGGCAAAGCGCTTTATAAAAGTTCAAATTTAATTTTAGTTGACATGGGTACAGCCACCACAATTGACGTAATTAGTAAAGAATTTAATTATTTGGGTGGGATTATCTTGCCTGGTTCTTTAACAGCCCACTCTTCCTTAATCAATAAAACTTCATTAATAGGAAACCATTCAATCCTAGTTGATGACAAGCTGCTAGGCTTTTCAACTAAAGAGTGTCTGTCCTCTGGCTTCGTTAATGGGCAAGTCCGAATGATAAAGGGCATAATAGATGAGATTAGAAGAACCCATAAGATTAGTTTTAAAGTCATATTTACCGGCGGTGTGTCCAACCTATTTTTAAGCTTCTTCTCAGAATATGAATTTGATAGTAATTTGCTTTTTAAAGGCATGGCCTTTAAATTATTAGAAGACTTATAAAATGTTTGAAATCCAACACTATTCAGATAGAAAGTCTAAGATTATTTTTTTAAAGATTTCTGGTGAAATTCAAAAAAATTTTATTATAAAAAACTTTGAGGAATTTCCTTTTTTAAAACATAAATTGATGATAGAAGTAAGCAAGTTGGATGATTATTTTGATAACAAAAGCTTGATGAGAGAACCGGACAAAGTTAAAAAATTCGATTACCAACTAATTAGTTTTAGCAAAGATAAATTTAGTTTGTTATTTCAGCTAGATGGCAGTTTAAGCAAATTTAGCTCTTACTCACCTTTCTGGGGGAAGATTACAAAAAATAAAATTTGGATTGCTATTTCGTCTTGATTTGTAAAGTTTATATTCTTTGACTTTAATTTTCATAAAGGAATAATTGTATTAATGAAGAAAGTTACTTTACATAATTTAATTGTCTCTCTTCAAAAGAAGAAAATTGATTTAGGGACAGATCCTAAAGCAACCATTAGTATGTATTCTGAATTGGGCCTAATTCCACCTGCTCAATTTGAGGCAAGAGAAGGATCAAATTTAGAACCTGAGATTTACTATTCCCACGATACAATTAAAAAAATTGTTGAAATCAAAAAACTCAAAAAGAAAGGGTTAGAAATTGAGGAGATAAGAGATACTTTCGCTCTAGATTACGTAAAGACTTCAATACAAGATATTTTAAGCACCCAGGATCCTGATAAGCTTGAAGAGCTAGCTAAACTTCTAACTGAAGGAACAGACCAGCTTTCATCGATACTAGAGGCACCCTTAATTAGAGTTATTGAGACGAAGAATTCTAAAGAACTTTCAAAGTTAATGAGTCTGTTTGCTGGACAAAGTTTTTATGCATTACTTGAGTCTAACGAACTATTATCAAAATATAATGTCACTGAGGCTAGAAAGTCATTATTTAAGTCTATCTTTTATATTGCAGTTATATGTTTAAAGCTAGCCCGATCTTCTAAAGATAAAGTATTGGAAGATTCTGCGTTTGAGACTTACGACAACATGGTTGTGGGACCAATTAAGAAAGCTAGTAAAAAAGTCCAGAATGAGTTTAGAACTTCCTTAAAAAGTTATATGAACTCTAAAAAGACAACTTCATAAGTTTGTATTCGATACTATCAATAAGTGCTTTCCAACTAGCATCAATTATATCCGTAGAAACACCTATGGTTGACCAAGAATCAGTATCATCACTTGATTCAATGATTACTCTGACAAGTGATTCTGTACCTTTATTGCTCCCAACCACGCGAACTCGATAATCTGTTAAAACTATATTGTTTAGATCTGCAAATTGTTCAATCAGGGCACCCCTTAGAGCCATATCTAATGCATTTACTGGACCCGATCCACTAGCAATGTTTTCAATCGTCTCATTGTTGATTTTGATTTTAACCCTCGCAGAAGACTTACTTGAAGGGGCAATTTTTCTAGTATTAATCTCAGTTTCAATAAGTTCAATTTTAGGAGTATACTGGCCAGATATTTTCTTAACTAATAACTCAAATGAAGCGTCTACGCCCTCGAACTCATACCCAGAATTTTCTAGTTTTTTTAGTTCATTTAGTATTTCTAGAGTATTCTCTTCACTAACATCATTATTAATACCTAGTTCTTTCATCTTGTAATGAATATTACTTCTACCAGCTAGGTCTGATACAAGTATTCTGCGGAAGTTTCCTACTTGCTCAGGTTCAATATGCTCATAGGTATGACTGTTTTTAACGATTGCGCTAACATGAACTCCACCTTTATGAGCGAACGCACTTTTTCCAATAAAAGGAAGTTTGTTGTTCTTTGGTAAGTTTGCCAATTCATTAATAAAGTTTGAAACCTCATAGAGTTTTTTTAAATTTGAATTAGGTATACACTCAATCCCCATTTTAAGGTTTAAGTTTGCAATGATTGAACAAAGATTAGCGTTTCCACACCTTTCACCGTAGCCATTAATGGTACCTTGAACTTGTGTCGCACCAGACTGAATTGCTGCAAGAGCATTCGCAACTCCTAAGTCTGAATCATTATGAGTATGTATTCCAATAATACATTCTTTATTGATAGCTTTAACTGAAGATACAATTTCGGATATTTCCCATGGCGTGGCCCCGCCATTTGTATCACATAGAATTATTCCATTAACACCAGAATCTATGGCCGCCTTTATGCAGCTTGTAGCGTATACCGGGTTGGCTTTATAGCCATCAAAGAAGTGCTCAGCATCAAAGAATACTTCATCAATTCTTTTTGATAAATACTTTATAGAATCAGATATTAGTTCAACATTTTGATCGTTAGAGATTTTAAGGGCCTCTGAAACATGGAAATCCCAGGTCTTGCCTACTATTGTTACGACTGGCGTAGCAGCTTTTAATAATGATTGAATATTTGAGTCTTCTTCGCAAGTTTTTTTAGCTCTTCTAGTACTTCCGAATGCTGCAATCTTTGCAGAGCTAAAATTTTCTTTTTTTATTTTTTCAAAGAATCCTTCGTCTCTAGCATTTGATCCAGGCCAGCCACCTTCAATGTATCCTACTCCTAACTCATCAATTTTGTGGCTAACTTTTATTTTATCTTCAATAGAAAATGAAACACCCTCGCCCTGTGTTCCGTCTCTTAAAGTAACATCATATGCTAGTACTCTTTCTGTCATTAGCTTCTTTATCCTAACTTAAATTCCTTATGTAGTGATTTAATTGCCTTCTTGCATTTTGACTGATCTATTACGCAAGAGATCTTAATTTCAGAAGTACTGATCATGCTAATATTAATTTTCGACTTTGAAAGCGTATCAAACATTTTTGTAGCGACACCTGTGTGTGTTTTCATTCCAGCACCAACTATTGATATTAGCGCGATATCCTTATTCTCAATCAGTTTATCATAATTTAATTTAGCTCTATTGGTTTTTAAAATTTTTAGAGTCTTGTTTAAATCAACTTTTGGAATTGTGAAAGTTAAATCTGTTTTGTTATCAGTACTTATATTCTGAACTATCATATCTACAACAATACCTGCAGCACCTATAGGTTTAAAAATTCTTGACGCCACACCGGGTTTGTCTTCAATTCCAGATATAGTAATTTTAGATTGTTTTAAGTCGTGCGTTATTCCTGTTACTGCATTTTGTTCCTTAATAGGAATACTCTTTTCATCCATTACCCAAGTTCCTCCTTTAGAGCTATTTGATGTAGATTTAACATGTAATTTAATTTTAAGATTATTAGCATACTCTACAGCTTTAGCTTGTAATACTTTTGAGCCAAGGCTAGACATCTCAAGCATTTCTGCGTATGAAATATAGTTTATTTTCTTTGCATCTTTATAAAGCTTAGGGTCTGTAGTATATATCCCATCAACGTCGTCTTTTAAAAGTTCACAATGAGAAGCCTTTAAGCCTGATGCAAGGGCTACAGCAGTTAAGTCAGAGCCACCTCTTCCAAAAGTTGTAGTGTCACCTTTTGAATTAACTCCTTGAAAACCAGGAACAACTACTACATAGCCTTTTTTAAGGTAATCCTTTATGGCTTTAGTACCGACAGAAAGAATAGTTGCCTTTGAATGTAAGTCATCAGTTAAAAGGCCAAATTTTGCGGGTGCAAGAGAAATAGATTTAACTTTTAAATCCATTAAAGCCATAGCAACAAGACCAGCGGAAACCTTCTCACCTGAAGAAACAATTTCATCATACTCTCTTTCATTCGGAATTTTTGAGATTTTTTCAGTCAAATTGTGAAGCCTATCTGTTTCTCCTGCCATTGCAGATACTACAATTACTATAGATTTATTTTTCTTTTTAAGTTTTGAGACATTCTTTGCAATACTTTTGATTTTTCTTATGTTTGCTACGCTAGTACCACCATATTTCTGAACTATTATATCCATCTTTATATATTTCCTTTAACCACAATCTCTCTTTGATTTATATTATCCTCTATAAAATTAAAATAAATATCAATTATTCTTTTTTCTTTTCCATCGAACAAATTCCTATAAAGGTCAGCCCATTCGATAAGAACAATTCCCTCATTAGATTCTATGATTTCAAAGAATCCTAAATCTTCTAGCTCTTGAATATTCTTAACTCTATAAAAGTCAAAATGGAACATGTCCATATTTTTTTCAGTTGAATATTTATTAAGTATTAAGAAGCTAGGGCTTGTAACAATATCTAATACTTCTAAATGCTCAGCTATAAAACGAACAAACTGAGTTTTACCAGAACCAAGATCTCCATTTAAAAGCAGAATGCTTCCATTCGATATTCTTTTAGTAATTAGTTGTGCAAGTTTCTTCGTTTCTTCTAATGAACTATTAATATAATCCTTAAACATAAGTAATTTCATCTGTATCAAGAAAAGATTCTTTATTCTTCTCAATTGATAAAATAGTTTTTGATATAATTTTGATTATATCAGAAGCTAATATTCCTCTTTTAGATGTTTTTTCAGCAATTATATCTCCAGCTTTTCCATGGGTAAAAACTCCAAATAAAGCAGACTCTTTTGCTGTATAACCTTGAGCTATAAAACTAGCTATGATACCTGTGAGTGCATCTCCCATGCCACCTGTAGCCATACCAGGATTTCCTGATTTATTTATAAATGTTTCTTTCCCTGAGTCTGAAATAACTGTCCTAAATCCTTTTAGTACAGTTATTGTTTTAGTTCTCTTTGATATTTTCTTTGCAATGGCTAGCCTATTTCTCTGAATTTCGCTTATCTTAATTTTAGAAATTCTAGACATTTCGCCTGGATGGGGAGTTAAGATTACTTGGCTTTTACATCTGCTCAATAAACCAAGATTATTTGAGATTAGATTTAAAGCATCGGCATCTATTATGATAGGGCATTTAAAATAGGCAATTGTTTCTTCAACAATACGCAAAAGTCCTTTCCTGCTTCCTAAACCTGGACCTATTACAACTACAGAGGGTTTCTTAGTTAGCCTAGTCTTAATCTCCTTAGCAAAAAGTTCTTCATCCATAGTTGTATTATCTTTCGAATCAGGAACATCGATAATAATTGATTCTGGCAGCTTTTTCTTTAAAACGTTTGATATGTTTTTTGGTGCACAAAGTGTGACAAGGCCACATCCTGTCTTGTAGGATGCTAAACCAGATAGCAAAATTGCACCAGACATATTCTTAGACCCACCAATGATTACAACATGACCAAATGTTCCTTTGTTTGAATTCATATTCCTATCTTTTACTAGAGAGTTACAAAATTTATTGTCAACTAGGAACATATCTAATCCATTAGACAAATTATTTGGTGTTGATAAACTCACATGAAAAAGTTTTTTCGTCATTCTACACCCTGGATCTGTAACCAATCCAGGTTTGATAAAATCATAAGTAATTGTAGCGTCAGCTTTTATGCACTCTGAATATGGAAGACCATTGTCTGCATTCATACCAGATGGTAAATCTAATGAACAAATCTTAACTTTACTTAAATTCATTGCTTTAATTATCTTTTTAATGGAGGTGTTTATATCTCTATTTAAGCCAACACCAAAAATTGCATCAATTATTAAGTCGTGAGTTTCTAAATTAATTTTATTAAAGTTATTCTGGTGTTGGATTTTTAGTTTTTTAATTATTTTTAGGTTCGATGCAAATTGTTTTGTAGGGGTTTTTGATGTCTTTATTATAACGACTCTACAATCTGAACCATTTAAAGCTAGAAATCTTGCGGCGACCAAACCATCAGCTCCATTATTGCCAGTTCCAACAACGATTAATGGTTTTTTTGTAGAGTACCTATTTTTAATTATTTCATAGGACTTAAACCCTGCAAGTTCAACTCTAACATTTTCACTAATCCCATATCTTGATTCAACAAGAGAATCAATTTTCTTTATATCCTTTGTATTTGCAAGCTTCATATTGAAAATCATAAACGAACTATATACTCATTCAAGGGGATAGTTGACGGCTCCATATAGTTTTAGTCAAATGAGATTGCTCCTATTGCAAGTTAAGCATTTTCCTTAATTGACTATAAATAGTGATTAAATTACAATCAAAACATGTTGCCTCTAACCTTAAGGAGCGTTTTTAATAAAAATGCTTGATAGAAATAAAGCCTTTCTAGATTCTTTCAATTTTGCTCTGTTAGGATTATCTAAATTAATTGAGATAAAGATTAAGAATTCTCCTAAACTTTTAAATCTAGAAGTTACGAAGAAGTGTAATGCAAGATGTGATTTTTGTGATTATTGGCAAACTCAACATGAAGAAAGGTTATATGACTATTCTGATTTAATTAAAAAGATCAACCCATTAGTGGTAATGGTTACAGGCGGCGAGCCTATGCTTAGAAAAGATATTGTCGAAATTATAGAGCAGATTAAAAAAACATCTTACTTTATTTATACCGGGATTATAACGAAAGGTGACATGCTAGACTTGGATAAGGCAAAAGCTTTATACGATGTAGGAATTGACCAGATTGCTATATCTCTAGATTTTTTGGGAGATAGACATTCAGAAAATAGAGGTGTAAATGGTTTATGGGATCATGTATCAGAATTGATTCCAACTATTTCTACTGAACTTAAAAAAACAATATCTATAAACACAATAATCATGGACGACAATCTTCATCAGATTGTTGATATGGCTAAAAAGGCCCGTGAGTGGGGGGCTAATATTTCTTTTAGCTCTTACTCTATTATGAAAGCAAATAATCAAGATCACTTCATAAATGATGAAGCACAAAGAATTAATGAAGTAATAAGCGAGTTAGTATCTTTAAAAAAACATTGGAAAGACACAATAGTTTCTAGCGAATATTACTTAAAGCAAATACCAGTTTTCTTTGAAAAAGGACATGGACCTTCTTGTGATGCCGGACATTCTTTTTTAACTGTTACTCCCGATGGATATATTAAGCGTTGCTCCGAAATGCCAGCAGTTTGTCATTATACAGACTATAAGAATGATTATTTCACAAAGACTGATTGTACTACTTGTTGGTTTGGATGTAGGGGTGAAACACAAGCACCTGTCTTAGCAAAGGCTAAAGAGTTAATAGGGGTCTAGTCTTTTCTTTCCCAGGATGTTCCATCTTTTGTATCAAGCAACCTCACTCCTAATTTTTCAGCTTTTAATCTTAACTCATCTGCTTTATCCCAATCCTTTGCATTTCTAGCCAAATTCCTATCTAGGATTATTTGGTTTATTTTTGATTCAGAGTCTTTAGACAATGAGTAATTTAAATTTTCGCTTTCTTGGCTAATTTTGTCTCTCCAATCACTAATGCCCATAGTATTTTCAAATTCTTCAATCGAGCTTATGTCATCGTTAGAAAGAAGCCCATCATTTATGTATTTAAAATAGTAACCAAAAGCTTTAGCCGTATTAAAATCATCGAGCATGGCATTCGTCCACATTTCTTTAAAGTTGCTTTTAATTCCTGATTTTGGATTAGAGTCAATTTTCTTACTAATCTTTAAAAGTAACTTTTTTATTTCTAATAATTTCTCTTCAGAAAGATCCACGGGAGATCTATAGTGATGAGTTAAGAATAAGACTCTAATAACATTTTTATCCCACGACTTTAGTCCTTCTCTAATGTTAATGATGTTTCCGATAGACTTAGACATTTTCTCTTTATTTATGTTTATGAGCCCATTGTGTATCCAGTAATTCGCAAAACTTTTTTTACTTATACATTCAGATTGTGCAACTTCATTTTCATGGTGAGGAAAAATCAAATCTCGACCACCACCATGAATATCAAAAGTTTCACCTAAATACTTACAACTCATAGCAGAGCATTCAATATGCCATCCTGGCCTACCAGTTCCCCACGGGCTATCCCAGGAAGGCTCATCTTCTTTAGCTTTCTTCCAAAGTGCAAAGTCAAGATCATCGTTTTTATTAGGATTTATTTCAAGCCTTGTATTTGAAGTAATTGCTTCAATGCTTTGATTTGATAGTTTTCCATATTCACTAAATTTCTTAACATCAAAATAAACATCCCCACCGTTAACATATGCGTGGCCTGAGTCTATTATTTTGCTAATTAGGGCTATTATTTCATTCATATTCTCGGATACACATGGTTGTAAATCAGGCTCCATACAACCCAGATTGTTCATATCTTCAATATACTCTTGCTTGTAAAAGCTAGAAATATCCCCATGGTTTTTGTTTTCTTCTTTTGCTCTGGCAATTATCTTGTCATCAATATCTGTAAAGTTCCTGACATATTTAGTTTCATATTTAAGAAATTTAAGAAATCTTACAATTGAATCAAATACTATAGCTGATCTAGCGTGCCCCATGTGTGAACTGCTATAAACAGTCGGCCCACAAACATAAAGCCCGATTTTGCCTGGTTCAATTTCTTTAAAAAGCTCTTTCTTGTTAGTTAAAGAATTGTATATGTATAATTCCTCACTCATTAAGTTAATTCTTCTCCGCCATCAACACATATTACATTTCCTGTAATCCAGTCTGCACCAGGGTGAGATAGGGCAATGATACTTCCTGAAACATCTTTAGTTAGAGTCAATCTATTGCTTGGATTATTCTTAGCCGCAGCATCAACAATTTCTTTATTACCAGGGATTTTGTCTAATGCCGGGGTAAGGGTTACACCTGCACAAATTGAATTTGCTGTCACACCTTTGGGGGCCAGCTCAACTGCCATTTGTCTTATGTGAGACTCAAGGGCAGATTTTGCTGCAGAAACTGGGCCATATGTTGGCCAAATCTTTCTACTGCCCGCACTTGTCATTCCATATATTCTTCCGTTTTTACTAAAAAGAGACCTTGAG
>Ga0209252_1001062_pt1 | contig 18915 bp, 23 predicted proteins | sample SaaInlV_135m_DNA_3_FD_184673 | JGI IMG/M metagenome (GOLD analysis project Ga0209252, IMG submission 184673) | Marine microbial communities from expanding oxygen minimum zones in the Saanich Inlet - Saanich Inlet SI074_LV_100m_DNA (SPAdes) (version 2) | ecosystem: Environmental > Aquatic >... | reverse complement strand
CATAAAACGGGGCAGTTCGGCACATTCAATCAGGTAATGCACATGATTGTTCATCAGACACAGTCCATAGATACGACAGGGTATCTTCTGGAGTGCTTTTTTGAGGGTATATAACAACACATCCCGACATTCAGACCGGCCAAGATCAAATACCCGGTTATTGCATCTGACCGTGACATGGTAGGTTGCACTCTTACCTAACTCCTCTCAAGGAGGAACTTCTTGAGAGGTTTAAGCGAATAAAAACCGATGTAATCCTGGCTACACTAGGGGGGGCGTTAGGTAATAACGAGAAGTCAATGATGGGGTCTCAATAATCCTCGACCGGACTACTGGTCTCAGGGGAATCAGATATTCTCAACTGGAAGAGCGCCCGAATAAAGGAATCATAATCGTCCCGAGCGACACTCTTCCTTCGCCCTGAGAAAACTGTTTTTTGAACCTGTAATTGTTTTGCGTATTCACTGCTGGTACGAATAGGTGGAACAATGAGTTGTTCAGGATATCGTTTGGACAAGAGATCAAGCATATCGTGGGCAAGCCTAATTCTTCTGTCGAACTTAGTGTAAAGCACTTTTACGAGTGGAATGGGCAATCCGAATGTTTCACAAATTGCCTTGATTTCCTGAATAGTCAATTCAACAGCTTTCAAGGAGAATTGATCACTGTTAGTCGGAATTACCACCATATTTGCAGCGCAGATTGTCGAGATGACTGCTGTACCAAGAGATGGAGGACAATCAATTACAATCAGGTCGAAGCCGTTTTCAAAAATTGCAGAACACACGTCCCGAACAGCATTTTTCTGGGCATTTGGATTTACCAGCTGCACATCCAAGAGGCTATTATCTAGGCTCGACGGCAGAATCGAGACTCCAGTTGAATGGGCTCGGAGCGCCTGCGGGATGTGTTCACTCGGCTTTTGCCAGACATCAACAAACACTGCATCATCTTCGTTGGGTAGAACACCTAGTGCTAGCGATGCTGAACCTTGAGAATCCAAATCGAGAATGCACGGGCGAAAACCATAATCCACTGCCCGCACCGCAGTGGTCACACTAGAAGTTGTTTTACCAGTCCCGCCCTTGAGGCTGGTGTATGCCATGATGCGAGGGGAATAATCCACACCATGGCTTTTTAGAAGCCTGCGGACACCTGCGGGATTCAGCTGGCATTGCCCAAGATCCAAATGATTGAGCTCGGACTGATCGAAACTACCCGCCAGTTTTTCGGGTGTTACACCTTGAATATTAAGCGCCTCTAAATAGGAAAGCATAATGGCCAGAAGTATTTTAGATTTTCTCGATTAACTCACATTAATCGCTCAATCCCTGATTTATCCGGTAACTTTCAGAAGAATCGATCAAGGCCTCAAGTTTATCTTGATAACATTTCTTACCAAGGGTGCGAGTTGCTTTTGTCTTGATCAGATCTCGGCACTCAGAAAGGTACTCCTTCAGGTCCCGGCTAACTAGTGGGTTAACATGGCTATATTCCTGCACGTCAGTAATTGTGTCGGCCATCGCATCCGTGTTTGTCTCATTGGTCGGCGCCACTGAGTAATTTGCAGTCAGCGCGAATGGGAACTCTTTGACGTTCCCCGAAAATGCAATCGAAGGGGCAACTATGACAGCGGCGCACCAGAAACAATTGATCCTCATCTAATTCTTTCCAGTCAATATCATCGCAATAATTTCTTGCTGAATCTCAAATCACCCTGATTCACGATGTTCAGTTTAGATCTTGATCGTATACTATTTTAGGGATAACCGCACAGGTAATTAATCAAGATCAAACAGATTATAATTTGATTTAATCTGAATATGATTTGCATGATATCGTGCTACTAATTAGTTATACGCGAAACCCCCTATCTCTTTTTTCAGGGCAAGACTAATTTCTTTTACAAAAAAGTTGAGTTGATTGTTGCCCATTTCGGAAAACACATAATAGAATGATGTTGAGCTCAGATATATCTCAACGTGAGAAGCGCCTGAAAAGAGGAATTTACTACGCCGCCTGGAGTCTGAGGGATCGCGATCTTCCCTGAGGCTATACAGAGTCTTGGCTTCAGGATTTTATTAAGAGGTGCTTCTCTAACTTCCGATTGAATCAATTCAGTCAAATTAAATTCACCGCTGATGACTGATTCAAAACTGTCCGATAATCGACTAAGGAACAAAAAATGCTGACTTCGTTCGAGTTACAACAGATTTACCACAAAGCGCTATCTCTGCAAGAGCGCTTTAAAGACGCTGACAAGAAGAAGAACATTGTTGGCAAAGACTTCGATGAGAGAATTCTTGCCCGAATGAACAAATGGCGCCAGTTATCAGCGGATGGTGACCAAGCGCTGTTCGAACGCCGGCTATCAATAGCTGGTCTTAAAATTGAACAGCTAGACGATATTCTTGCCGACAAAGAGCCCTCAGAAATTCCCACACCTAAATGGACGGATATGCTCAAAGAGGTTCTAGAAGCGGTTGGCAAATTTCCGCAAGAATCGATAACACAGGATAATCCAGAGGGTTGGGGATTTTTAAAAGAGGACGCCCCCATCCCATTCCAGGACCTTTTTGTCCCTATCGTCCAATTTGCTAGAGCTAAAGCTTCGGCGACTATCAAAGAAGGGTATTCCCCAATTCTTGATACGGCTAACTCAGATTTGGACAGGCTTTTGTTATCCCGTCTCGCCGAGTCATGTGGCCGAGTCCTGGAAGTCGAGTTCAATACTTACCTAGCGCTGCTTCAACTAGAAGGTCTGGACTACCGGGAGATTATCAGCAATTCAGATTCAACACAGTACTACCAGAATTTTATTAATCGATTATTCGATGGCGGATTAGAAACAATCTGCTGCGAATATCCGGTTTTTGCTCGTCATCTAGTCCATCGCGTTGGGCAATGGATAGAGATAACTATCGAGTTTGGCGAGAGGCTGTCGACGGATATAGAAGATCTGAGAGATCAGCTAGGTATCCCGGAAAACTCTCGGGTCTCGCACCTAAAGCCCGGCTTGTCTGATCCCCATGACAACGGAAGAACCGTGATAGTCGTTGAGTTTGAAACAGCACATAAAGTGGCCTACAAACCCAAAGATCTCGGTCCAGACGCTGGATACTTTGATCTGGCACGATGGTTGAATGAAAAGGGGGCACCCTATGATTTCAAGTTACTGCATATTGTCCAAAGACTCGATTATGGCTGGATAGAATTTGCGAAACAGGATCCCATCAAGGATGAGCAGGGGGCTTCTCGTTTTTACTTAAGGTCTGGGTCGTTACTCGCCTTGCTTTATTCGCTGGATGGCCTTGATTTTCATCATGAAAACATAATTGCATGCAATGAATACCCGACACCAATCGATTTCGAAACGATAGTGCAGCATGAAGCCAAATTATCCAATAAGGACGAGGAAATGATTAGTGCTGCCCAGAAGTCGATTGGTCGCTCAGTACTGAAAACACACTTTCTACCGCAACTTTATAAAATTCGGGGAAACTATGTCGATATCTCAGGCATGGGGGCAGGTGCCAACAAAGAAATCTCCATGGAAGTTCTAAAGTGGTCGAACATTAATTCTGATGCAATGAGCTATAAGATAGAGAAACATAGTCCTTCATTTGATTCTGAGCATGCTCCGAAAATCGGCGATACAGCACTGAATCCGGAAGACTATACAGAAGAGATCATTCTAGGCTTTTCGGACACTTATCGATTCATTTGTGCCATACAAGACGAACTTCTCGATCACGAATCTCCGTTTACCCAGATTTTTCGACAGCCTGTTCGTTACCTTAATCGAGCCACACAGCTCTATGGATCTGTACTAAGTAGAATTGCACATCCCAGCTTCCAGCGAGACGGAATCGAGTTGGGAATTGAGCTGGAGGTGTTGTATCGCCCGTATTTATCTCTGGAAGAACTCAGTCCTTTACATCCCCTGATCGAAATAGAACTAGCGGAGTTGAATCGCCTCGATATCCCAAAATTTATGGCAAATGCAGACAGTGAATCCATCGAACTTACTGATGGTACGCTAGTTCGATCATGTTTTAAGGGCTCGCCATTAGATACAGCATCTCGCAAGGTTCGTGCATTCTGTGAGGCGGATCTATTATGGCAGACCGAACTTATACGCAGCTCAATGGCTGTCCGCACAACAATAGAAATCCGGGAGGAATTCGGTCGATCTGATGAACAACAGCCAAGCGTGGAAGGACCATTACTTGATCGCGGGCAAATTCTAGATATCGCTGAGGGTATTGCTGACAAAATCCGAAATCGAGCAATAATGTCTGATAAAGGCGAGCCAAGTTGGGTAACCATAAGTCCATCGGAAGACGAAAAACAGTTCTATCTGGATGACATGAAGCTTGATTTATACCAAGGAAATATTGGTGTTGGTGTTTTCTTTGCGGCAATGGAGAAACTAAATCCTGGCAAGGGTTATGGTGATTTTGTTTATTCAACGATCAGCATGTCTAGACGATGGATCGCGAGGGCGAGACCCTTAGATATAGAGATTATGGGTATCGGAGGCGTGTCCGGCCTAGGGTCGGTTATTTATGGTTTGACATCGATCTCGTCTATTCTCGACGATCAACCTCTGCTAGAAGATGCCATTCAAGCCGCAAAATTGATTACTGAAAAAGCGATCAATGACGACACTGTTCTGGATATTTTAGCTGGGACCGCTGGCATGTTATCTGCTTTGCTTGCATTATTCCGAGCGACAGGTGACCGAAGCATTCTAGACAAAGCATTGCAATGCGGACATCACCTGGTAGGGAAACGACAAGATATCGGCGATGGTTTAATTGCCTGGAAACCTACTGATGATTCACCAGCACTGACAGGCTTCTCCCATGGTACTGCCGGTATAGCCTACGCCCTGTTATCGCTCTACCGGGAAACGCAGGAGCTTGTATTTTACCAGGCAGCAGAAGAGGCGATTGCATTCGAAGACACGCAATACAATGCAAAAGTGGGAAACTGGGCTGACAATAGAGTGGACCCGACGAATCCAGATGAAAACAGAGAGAATGCCTTTATGTGGGGCTGGTGCAATGGAGCACCCGGTATCGCTTTGGCTAGAATAGGCACACTCGACGTTTTTGACAATAAAACAGTAAGAGCCCAGATTGAGACTTCTGTTAATGCTACCGCTAGCCAACCTCACTTGCGGTCTGACCATCTTTGCTGTGGCAACGCCAGTCTCGGTGAGGTGCTGTTATCGGCTGGTGAAAAATATCAGCATCCAAGTTGGAAGCGGGCGGCACTCAAAACCACTTCTACAACAATTTCTCGGCACACTTCAGAAGGTGGGTTCACACCGCATTCAGTCTTTAACGAACTATTTAACCCAAGTCTATTCCAAGGAAGCAGTGGCTTCGGTTATCATTTGCTAAGATTGCTAGAACCTGCTGATTTACCTAACATTCTACTTCTTGAATAGAGTATTCATCGAAATGGGTGTGTAACAATTCCATCACGTTAATGTACAGAAATTGCAGAACTGTCTGATTAAGATAATGTGTTAGATCAATAACGCTAGAGTAGGAAGCCATGAACTTAGATAGCAAAGTGCAGATAATTGATGAGGACGAGTTGAAGAAGGTGTTGCCTGACATTTTTAAGCGCGCCCAAACATCGGATGAATTCCGTCAATTATGTCTAGAAAGTCCTGAAAAAGCAGTGTTTGAGGTTACAGGGAAGCGGTTACCAGACGGGGCCAATTTATCATTTTCTAATGATGATCAGGCGAGTGGCACCTAACCAAGTCAGTGACCATAATGTAGTCAACAAGATATACTAGCGTTTATTGGTGCGTTAACATTAATTCGCTTATTCTTCAAACTTGGAGATCCTAAGATGACTGATAACCCTGAGCAAGCTACGGCTGATAACGAGAATACCTCAGAAGAGGAATTACCAAATGAAACGTCAGAGACTCCTGAGGGTGACGAATCCATCGACTCAGAGGCCCGCGCAATAGTAACAAATTATTGTGTCGCAAGTGCTGCGATAGGCTTTATACCAGTGCCTCTGGTTGATTTGGCTGCGTTGACTGGAGTGCAGCTGAAGATGCTTCATACCCTGGCTCGAGTATATGACGTACCATTCAAAAGTTCGTGGGGCAGGTCGGCTATAGCGTCGCTGGTTGGTGGCTCAACTCCACTCCTGGCAAGTCGGGGCACGATCAGTTTGTTGAAAACCGTTCCAGGTATAGGAACTGGACTTGCGATGATCGCCCAGCCAACTTTGTCTAGCGCTTGCACATATGCTGTTGGAAAAGTCTTCATCCAGCACTTCAGCTCAGGGGGGACTTTCCTGACATTTAGTCCAGCTCGCGTTCGGGAATACTTCGGTCAATTATTTGCTGAAAAAACCGCGACTGAAGCTCAGTAACGAACACCCTTCAAAGAGCAGGGACATGGGCCCCCTGCGAATCGCGTACCTGGATGTCAATCAGGTAGTCGCAAGCCACGAGTTGAGGTCGACCCTGACATAGTGCTGACGCATGCTTGCATTGGTTGGGCAGGGCTTTGATTTCTAAAACGGTTAACGTTGCAATAAATGGCACTTTTTTACAGTACATAAAAGTACTGCCACTGACAATCTATACTTACCTCATCCACAGTCGCTGAGTTGGTTTCTAATCACGTATTAAGGTCATCATAGTTGGATTTTACAAAATTAAAATCGGTTCCAAAGTGGCTGCCTGTCAACGAACTCTTACAACTGATTTATTTTGAGTCGGAGCGGCCTAAACTCCGATTGGCCACCTTAACTGTAATTTCTGGAGCATCAAACACGCTGCTGCTGGCAATAATCAACAGCGCCTCCCATAAATCCGCCGACTCGGCTGTAAAGGCCGAGACTTCTACATTTTTTATTTTCGCAGTTATGCTTTTACTCTTCGCTTATTCGAAGCGCTATACCCTATCTCAGGGGACCATAATGGTTGAAGAGATAATGCGAAAGCTGCGCGTTCGGATAATTGAAAAGTTGGGTCGCACCGATCTTCGTTTTATCGAAACGATAGGCAGAGGCTTTCTATTCAATCGCTTAACCCAAGATACGGCGCTTGTATCCAGTACCGCTCTACTATTGTTTGCTTCAATGGAGTCAGCTGTTATGTTGTTCGGAGCCATGGTGTATCTGGCATGGCTTGATTTTACAGGAGCATTGATGACACTTGTTGCTCTAGCTTTGGGCACGGTCTATTACCTGAAAAAACGACGACAAATAATGCTCAACTTCACAAATGCTACCCAACAGGAAACTGAATTTTTTGATTACTTCCTACAACAAATAAATGGATTCAAGGAAATCAAGATCAATCGACGCAAAGCCGTCGCTCTTTTAGCAATTCAGGTAGAAAAAGCGAAAGCGGTGGAATCAGAAAAAGTAAAGGCCGGGGTGAGCACGACAACAGTGATCGTTTTCTATCAGGTCTTTTTCTATGTTCTATTGGGCGTGATTATATTTGTGCTTCCAAATTTGGGTAACACAAGCATTGATAACGTCATCAAATTGACAACCGCTATTCTGTTCATTATTGGTCCGGTCGAGATGTTGGTCGGCTCATTACCAACATATATGAGGACCAACGTGGCAATTGCCCGTTTGAATGAACTGGAGTCAATGGTTGATGAAGCGATTTCAGTAGAGGTGCAAAGTGACATCGTCGAGTCAGATATTGGCTTTGGAGAAGTCCAATTTAGAAACGTCTATTTTTCCTACCGAGAAGAGAGCAAGGAAACCGCGACGAGTGATGATGGATCAGCCGGGCAGAAGAGAAAACGCCGCTTGTACGATCCTCCTACAGGCAAGCAAGAGCAAATTGGCTTCACTATTGGACCTTTGAACCTCTCGATTGGGCGTGGTGAGATAATATTTCTGATTGGTGGGAATGGCTCCGGTAAAACGACATTGTTAAAATTACTCACCGGATTGTACAGGCCGGATTCTGGAACTATCCGCGCGTTTGATGAGTCGATCAGTACAGAAAATTATCAGCAATACCGGGAGCTCTACACTACAATCTTCTCTGATTTTTATCTTTTTAAGGAACTTTTTGGTGTGAAGGATTTAGATAAAAAGCAACTTGACAATTGGCTTGAGTTGATGGGATTGAGTGAGATGACAGCACTTGAAGACAAGCGTTGGACAAATACTGAACTTTCAACTGGCCAACGAAAACGACTTGCTTATATCAATTCGTTGATTGATGATAAGCAAATATATGTATTTGATGAACTTGCGGCTGATCAGGATCCGGAATTCAGGAAATTCCTTTATCGGACTCTCCTCCCCGATTTACGCAACAGTGGTAAAACCATATTCGCTGCAACGCATGATGATCACTATTTTGATGCTGCAGACAGAGTCCTCAAGCTAGACAAAGATCTAGGGCTTATCGAACTTCCTGCGGCTTGAAAGTAGGCGTCACGAGTTCGACTAGTAATCTGTTATCCCCTGTGAGATGAAATTAAGGCGTAGAGTTCTTGCGTCAATGCCGTAACTGTGGCTCCTCCTTTTGGTTCGGAAAAGCACAAGCGTGGTGTGCGCTGCAGACCGCAGTCGACTCGACTAATAGCCGCGTTTTTTCTTGGACGTTAAAAGCAAAAGAAGGCCAATGACCGGTGTCAAGAAAATCGACGTTAGAAATAGACCCCAAAATCCCAATATCTTTTTACGTCCCATCAGGCCTACAATCCAGCAGGTCAAGACGTAGAGTGCAACTATCCCCAGCAACGGCATATACTACCCTCCCTTTTTGGCTTCATCCTCAGTACGAAATTGTAGCTCTCCGGAATCAGTTCTGACGAGTCGGTTAAAGAAATATTTTCGGTGTTTATTAACCCCATTTTCTAAAAAACCGAAGATGCCCGATGCTCCAGTCCAAGGCGGCATGGTATATCGAAGGGCCAATGATACATGCAGGGGTTTGCTACTATTCGCCTTCTCCATTGCCTCATTAAGCAAGTAAACACTGTCGTATCCAAGGGCTGCACTGGCATCTGGATACGCGCCTCCCGTGTACTTCACAAATCGTTTAGAAAACTGTCGAAAAAAATGCGTCGTTTCATCGATCGAAGTCGGCATAACTGTCCCGATCCCGAGTTCCCCAACATCAGAGATAAATCTTTCGGTTGCTGTCGCCGGCATCACTATAAAGGGAAGTTTGAAACCAAAGTCTTTCGACCCTTTAATGATACTAGCGGCTATAGCCACATCAGATACGATCAATACTGAGTCAATTTTTTTGTCGTTGGCGGCCTTTGTGAGGCTCGCTACTATTGATGTAGTATCAAAGTCGGACCAGTCTCCACCCCTAAGGTATCGATTTGGAACGGATTGCTGGTGTATTACAACTGAAGTTGAGCTACGGTGAATGCTCTTTTGTAGAAATTCTACAAAATTGGCACTTTTCCTGTCTCGACTAAAAAGCACAAGCATGTTCTTAAAATTTCTACTGATGATGTAATCGGCCATTTGCTCCGCGAGCCAATTATCGGGCGAGCTCAACTGAAAGGTAAGTGGCGAATCGAGGTGAGCCATTTGAGGATCAGTAGAGGCAGACGAGAAAAAGAGTATGCCGTTGTCCTGATAGGAGAGCGCTGCAGGTAGCGCGGTGTTGTACTTGTCGGAATGACCGATAACAGCAACAATATCGGGATCTAAGCTAAACTCTTGTGTCAAGCGTTTCGCTAGCCGTTGAGAAGCATTCCTGTACTTGCCCTCGCTCAAGCGGTCGAAACCCGACAGGGTTGAATACTTATTCTCGTTGACAACAACTAATCGATATCGAAACTCCTTACCCTCTTTCTCTGCGTTGATTTCCTCTACTGCGAGACGTGCTCCTTCGACGAATTTACCATCGCCAGCTGACCAAACAACACCAACCACTAACTCTCTTGGGGTCTCAGATTGATTTAACTCCTCAAACTTTACGCCCCTATCGGCAGGCGCCCTGAAATTAGTTGATTCCTCGCACCCTATCAATGCCAAGCAAAAAACAAGGATAAGTAACAGCGATGACCGACTCAACTTAAAGACGAACTCCATTGAAAACAATCATTGATTCCCAAGTATGATTGGCAGACCTTGTTCGCCCGAGCCAATAACGACAACTTTGGAGTTCTCTGATTTTGCAATTTCTAAGGTTGCCTGTATTCCCTGCCAGCGCAGTAAATTCTCATCCAAAGTTGATGAAATAATATCTTGGTAGACCATAATTCCCAGCGCTTCGATTCGCTTACGCTCAGCCTCTTGCTTTTCCTGCTCTAACCGGAACTTATAAGCCAGGTGTCGCTGTTCATATATGAGTTTTTCTTCTATTGCCGTTCTTACCGGTTTAGGCAACTCTACCGTCCGTATGATGATCTCATCTACTTCTACGAACTTCTGTCCAACCTCCTCGATTGCCAATGCGATAATGTTACTTAAGACACCCTCTTTGTTGGTATAGATTTCCTCCGGTGAGTGCTGGCCTATGCGTCGACGTAGTACGGACTCTATTTGTGGCAGTATTATTTTTTTTGGATAGTCAACTCCCACTTGCTGATGTAGCACACCCACAAGCTCGTAAATGGGTCTAAAGCGGATAGCAAGTTTCAATGTAATGGGTAAGCCGCGATTAGTAAGCACAGTGAAGTCATGTTGAATAACCTGCACCCTCGTATCATAGATTGTCATTTTGTTTAACGGGAATAACACCTGTAGACCTTCCGGGTATACGTAGTCGGTAACAGTTCCCGACGTGAGCGGTCGATAAAGTGCCCCTGCTTGGCCGGGACCAATCACGACAAAAATCCGATTCCAAAAATAAAGGATCAACAGCGTCAGCACTAAAACCAGGGTGATCAAATAAGGTAACTTACCTTTTACCCATCGCCAAATCTTTTGAACGAAATTTCCCATAATAGCTTTCTCAAGCCTCGTCATATTTTGGAATCGAAATCTGGGATGTAAAAAAGTAGATTCTTTTCACGTTAGTAGCTTCTGCGTTCTGTAATTAGATCAAAAGCTGTAGGAAATGTTGATAGATGAAGTCATGTCTATATTACCGTCAGATGAATCAGGTGGATCGCCAAAATATGTTATACCAAGAGTCAAATTTAGGGAATACTTTTTGTCGATCGGAAACCAAACAGTATTGTTGCTTGTGGTATACGAATAAGAAGTATCTTCTAGTGAGACACGTGTACGAAGATCGCTGTCAACACTAATCCCAGATTTTGCCGAATACTTAAACGTGGCAAACAATTGGGGAGCTATATAACTGTAGGAATCTGAGCCAGAGATTGACGATACAGTGCCACTTGTATACATGTCTTTTGCCAGAACGAGACCCAAATAACCTCTTAGGCTTAACTTATCAGTCTTCAACAATTGATCCAATATGCCCGCACCAACCCCCAATGAGTAGGCAACCCCGAAGTCGGATAAATCCGTCGTGCCACCTGAAGACGGGTTAAGGTAGTCCGCCATTACAACGACTTCTAAGTTATCTTTGAGCTTTTTGATCGTTTGCATAACATCTGCGTCTATATAAGTTGCATCAGTCGTGTCGTAAACATATCGGGCATAGCCTACACTTAGATCGGTCGGTAATTCATTAAAGCTTTGGTAGGTGATCCCTAAAGTCATATCCCAGTAGTCGTTCATAGTAGAGGTCAAGTCTGCACCGACCGAAATCGAAAATACGTCGGGCTTATCTGCCGACCCACTTTGGTCTTCGAAAGATGATTCGGTTATATCATCGCCTGCTCTGGCGGGAGTCGATGTGCTGACGAACCCAAAGGATAAACCGCTTAGGATGAATAGGACGTAAAGTGGTTTCATGATTTAGCGCTTTCCCCTAGAAAGATATGAATTCCTACCCAATTGATCTATCAACGTACTGCACGGTTAAAAGCCAGCTTCAACTTACTCGCTTTGAATGAGTTCGGCGTGTACGGATATACCTAGTGAGTTCACGCCTGACAGACTTGATATCAAAATCATCCAACGTTCCCCCTTCATTAAAGTGTGTTGAGAGTGCTCGACCAAGCACATAAGTGATACTGGCATTGAGTCCTGCCAAGGAAACAACTGAGACAAGCGGAAATAGCAGTCTTGTCAATACAATCATACTTGTACTTGAAGTGAGCCCCCCAAGTAAAGCGGTAATTAATACGTTTCCTTTGCGCCATGAAAACTTGACACCATATGCATTGGCCATTTCTCGAAGCATCAATAACTGAGCCGTCGAAACAGCGGTCAATTCGACACCCGGGATTGGAATAATCCCATAAATGGCTGAAAATCCGCACCAACGCTTAATAATCTTTTTCGATTGCACTGGGAAGTGTGGCTTACCTGACCCTTGCTCAGGCCCAGCGGGCTTTGTTTCCGTGGCTGAATTATCGGGTATATCACCATCAATGGATGATGATTGATCAGTAGCCTGATAAAGGCGGCGCCGACGCACTTCGCTAGGCATTTATCATTCAGGACCGGTCTATATAGACAAGAGCTTAGGGGTACACAGGTCCCATATTACGATATTAATCATTACTCTTTTGTCTTTCTCAGTTGATCTAGCAAACGAGGTCAGGCGATAGTCGGCGTTACCAGTATATTTTCCTCCACCTTTTTTATTCCCACTAATAGTACCAAAGTGGAAGTCATATCAAAGATGGATGGGTTCATTTTGATTGCCTAGCACTAGTTTCTAACGGCCACTCAGCAATGCATGACTTGCCGATAAGATGACCTTAACATAGAGATTTGAGTAGGGCTACAAGACCATTAAAATCCTATGGTGGCGGATTGTCCTGATGAAAGGCTTTGGCCACAAAATCCCCCATAAGCGGGGTTAAAGACAGGTATCAGTAAGAGCAATGTATACACTGTAACGTAGAGAGGCGCTCTATGCACTGTGTGGTTAGAGGTTGATGTGGTTTTGTATGTAAGGGCTACCCATAAAAATAGCCCACCGTAGTGGGCTATCTTGTGACTGTTAGGAACCTGTCTATCTCATGTCAGAGATGGAGGTTTTCATGGGGTTCGCCTACCCAGCCATCGCAGTAGTAAGAAAGTAGTCCATTCATATCCTTCATCACTTCACTCATCTCCACCAGTGGCGGCAGGATGAAGTTCATATCAAAGATAGATGTTTTCATGGGATTCTCCTAGCAAAAGAGTTTGCCCCTAAATATGGAGCAGAAGTTGTACGAAAAGAAAGGCATCTCCTTCTCCACCTGCACCATCTCCACCATTGGCGGCAGGGTGAAGTTCATATCAAATATGGATGTTTTCATTGTGTTCTCCTAGCAACATTGAGTAGCTTGCGATCCACCAGCATCAGAGTTGTATACAGGAATATCCTTTACAACTTCAGTCATCAAAACCACTGGCGGCAGTACAAAGTTCATATCAAAGATAGAGGTTTTCATGTGTTCTCCTAGTAATTAAGTATTAATAGTCACTCAGCAATGCACTATTTGCCGATAAGGTAACCTTAACATAAGGATATGGGTGGTAGCCCTTACAATAGAGCAGGATGGAAACCCGTAGATAGGCAGGAGATTACAGAAACGTCTGCTATTGAAGATATGTCCGATGAAGAATTACAGGCACAACTGGATTCTTACTTTGAGGCTGAAGTTCAAAAACGTGGTATGAAGTTAGTACAGGCCTGAACAGCACCTATAGGGTGGTAATGCTGTGGTTGTAGTGTTTGGTGGGTTTGAGGTGTTGGGAATGATGTCACACCCATACGCACACACTCCTTACCCACACGTTGTGATTGATTGGTGTCAGGTACAAAAGGGTGCTGAACTGCCTTTATCCGTAACACAGGCGGCCAACACCATTCTTAAAGCCACCGTAGGGTTTATTCGCCTGACTGACCCCAATCTTTATGTTAAGGTTCTCTCATCAGCAAAAAGCGCATTGCTGAGTGATTACTAATAACAATTGTTAGGAGACCTCAATGAAAACATCCATATTTGATATGAACTTCACCCTGCCGCCACTGATTGGGATGCATGAGGTGGAGAAGGATATGCCAATGGCACCGAGGACTGGAATTTTGTTTTACCTATTTACCTGTTAGGAGACCGATATGAAAACATCTATCTTTGATATGACCTTTACCCTGCCGCCGATGTTAGAGATGACTGAGGTGGAGATGAGTGGGGTGGAGAAGGATATGCCCCAGTGGTCATGGGTGGCGCTCTTTAGAATGACTGGGAATTGCTAGGAGAGCGATATGAAAACATCCATATTTGATATGAACTTTGTACTGCCGCCTGTGGTTGAGATGACTCAGGTGATGAAGGATATGCCAATGAATACTAACCTGCTTGGTTGCACTCTGCTGGTTGGCTTTGATTGTTAGGAGACTGATATGAAAACATCCATCTTTGATATGACCTTTGTACTGCCGCCACTGGTTGAGATGCATGAGGTGGAGAAGGATTTGCCCAGTTTCCGCCCAACTGATATGGGTTTACCAAACTGTGCCTTATTAGGTATTGTGATTAGAAAATTAGGAAAGAATCCCTCTCTGACATGAGATAGATGTTCTCAACAGTCACAAGATAGCCCACTACGGTGGGCTATTTTTATGGGTAGCCCATTCTTAAAGCCAATCGGCCACCATAGGGTTTAATAGCCTCACATAAATCCCTGTGTTAAGGTTCTTTTATCAGTAAATAGTGCATTGCTGAGTGACTATTAATACTTAATTACTAGGAGAACACTATGAAAACATCTATCTTTGATATGAACTTTGTACTGCCTCCACTGGTGGAAATGGCGGAGGTGGTAAAGGATACACAAACACTCTCCTGGGTAGCCTTTAACAGTTGTCTGTCTGCCGTTTGATGCTAGGAGAACACATGAAAACATCAATCTTTGATATGAACTTTGTACTGCCGCCTGTGGCGGTGATGACTGAGGTGGAGAAGGATATGCCCCAGTGGTCATGGGTGTGGGCCTTTAAAATGACTGGGAATTGCTAGGAGAGCACATGAAAACATCCGTCTCTGACATGAGATAGATGCTTTCAACAGTCACAAAATAGCCCACTACGGTGGGCTATTTTTTGGATACTCCTTAAACGGCTGTAAACCTTTGTCTCCAAGCTTCGTGTCACCGTTAGGCCGACTTATGAATCAACAGTTTCGGCAAGACGAGAAATTAGGAATCGTGTAATATTTTTTTCACTGAATAGACTCTGTTTCGCGAAAGAATGCAGGGCGCAAGTATCTTGTCATAAAGCCGCTTAGCTTCTGGATTGCTTTTCTGGGCAAACCAGACAGAGTTGGGTATCTCAGTCTCTCGCTGCCGCTTGATTGACGCGAGCAATAAAGAAATAGCCAGCCCTGCGCTTCTGTATGGCCTTCGTACAAAGTAGGACCCATACAGTACCGTATCCGCGCCATATAGGCCGTTGATCATCCATCCGACAATCTCACCATCGATGCGCACGCCAAGACTGGTATTGGGCTCAAAATCCTCTCCAAAAACCAGTGGGGATGCTGGATCAGGCTCGTCACGCCACGAGTCCGGCCCCTCTTCATCTTTGAGTTGGTTTCGTTCATCAGAAGTGAGTTCTTTCCACGGAAACAAGTATTGCTGGTAACGGTATTCCCGGTGCTCTCCGGCCCAAGGTACCGATTCGAAAAACTTTTCAATTGTTGCGCGATAACAGTAAGCGCCGATTTTCGGTTTGCCCCAACCGTTCTTCTTTACAACTTTCAAAACGGCATCGTGATTTTCCTCATTTTCCATGACAGAAAGCTCGAGCAAGTCAAGATCAGCCGAATCGGTTTCGAATTTTTTTAACAACTCCGAACCAATCCCTAAGTTCCTGTACGCTTTGTTCACTTCCAGACGCAACACATATCTAGTTTTCTTGTCGTCGCGCAGAACATCCCGGCCCCAGATAAAGCCTATGGTCCTTGAGTCATTCGTAACGATCCATCCAGAATCTGTCTCAAGTTCGAATTGATCATCTAGCAGATACGGCGGCAGGTAGTTGCTAGCGTAGCGGGCAAACAGGGCTTCATCGAGAGGTTGGTAATTTAAATTCATGCGCGCCATGGGGTAGCGAATATACTTGAGGATCGGTCTTTGGGCTAGGTCAACTCTTTCACCTATCCAATCGGCCACCATAGGGTTTATGAGACCCACCAAAATCCTTATGTTAAGGTTACCTTATCGGCAAATAGTGCATTGCTGAGTGACTATTAATACTTAATTGCTAGGAGAACACATGAAAACTTCAATCTTTGATATGAACTTTATACTGCCGCCAATGTTGGAAATGACTGAGGTGGAAAAGGATAACCCGAAATTGACTGGCCGACATTCAAACTGTAAAGGAGATGGCTGTTAGAAGAACACTATGAAAACATCCATCTCTGGCATGAGATAGATTTTCTCAACAGGTACAAGATAGCCCACTACGGTGGGCTATTTTTATGGGACAGCCCTTACATACGAAACTACATCACTCTCTAAGCACACGGTACATCAAGCGCCCCTGTACGCAACGGCGTGTACCTTGCCCACTCTGATACTTGTCTTATCCCTTATGTGACCCCCATCACATTCAAAAGTTGAGCCACTCCCCTTGTAGCCACCTGGCTTATAGAACGCTCCCATAACGACCTGTCTATCGCGTGGTATCTCATTGTTGGAGCAGCAATCTCATTCCTGTTTATCCTGGACCGCCCGCAAGCCTCTGCCGGATTGAGAATGAATGCTTGTGGCAAACAAAGCTAGAGGTCCCATAGGATTTTTTCCAGATGGATACCAAGAATAGAATCTGAATCAAGAAAAGGGACTCTCCCATACATTTTTGCCGACATGTAACTTGCCAGCGGGACGGACACCATGCGATTACATGACGTCGGGGGGAAGCTTTGGTCTAACTCATCGGTGTCTGGCAACTTAGGCTTGCAATGATAGTTTGCACTTTTATCACGATAAAAAATGTAGGTATTCGGATAGGCAGAAGTTGCGTGGGAAAACATAATCTCGTGACATCCCGCCTCTTCTTCACATATTAGCGGGGTCACAACGCATGCTTTATGCTGATCCGCATCGTAATTACAGTGGATCAGCGTTGTAATTTCCTCACGGTTTCTGAATCTCTTTCTATGCAGGAATCCCATATGAGAAACGTTGAGTTCTGACCCAATCACCTGCGCGATTGGAAGCCCGCTAATTGTCCATTTCTTTGGATTTCGAATAATTTCAACAATAGAGGGTGTGGGAAGCTCCTCAAATAATTCCACCTTAACGGTGTAAGCATCACTGTCGTCATCATTTGTGAAAAAGTGACTTTTAGGTAGGTAAGAAATAGACTGGGTGAGCGGGGAATACCGCGCGAGGTTGCGAGGATAGGCATTAGCAAACCGGTCCGCCATAGCCTCTCCATCAGCTCGTACTTGAACCAACACATGGTTTCTTAACTTCTCGGCCGTCTCGAACTGCTTAGCAAACCATTTGTTACGGGTAATAAGCGCCGATGTAGTTTCTTGCAAATCCACCAAACTACTTGAGTACGTAGGTTCAGTAGTGAACCTAATGCGCCGTAGCTTTGAATTAAGGCTAACGCTCACGAAGTTATTTCGATTGAAATAACTTATCTGGTTGGATTGATTCGCTGCCCCATATTTAACCGCTATAAATTTACGCCTGAAATCTTCCAAAGAATGGCTTTGGACCAAAGCTAGGCCAGATTGCACAAAAGTCTGACAGTTCATTTTATCTATTCGAAATAATGGTAACTCTTTGACGTGGGCGCACCCTCGTATGTCAAAATTGCACCACCGGCCTTCTCCTTCACCGTTACCGTAGGGCGTGTTGAGAAAGCTGCTGACCAGATTCTCCATCAATTCATCTTTGTCTGCACTTTGGGTTTGGTTTTTGCCTGCTATCCAATCAGCAAATTTAGACATGGCAAGGTCTTCTTTCTCCTCAACGTCATATTCCAAAAGGGTGTAGCGCGGCGAAAAGGCCTTAGAAATCTTTTCCATTTTAAAAGAGGGGACATGGATATCTTCTCCGTCAAACTCTGCATGCACCGGGCACGCGAGCAAGGCCAGAAAGATCCACGACAACACATGGTAATAGCTCATAACAGATACAAAGTTCCAGTCTTCGACTACCCAATCAATAGGTGGGAAGCGCTACGGCGCGCTTAGGTATCATGCATTCTTTCACGCGGGGCGAAATGGCTAAAACAAGCAAGAAAATGATGGGCGCGGCAAGGTTTGAACTTGTGACCCCTGCCGTGTGAAGGTAGTCCGTAGTGTTGCCCTCGATATTTCCTGCCCTAGTTTTCTAGGCTGTACTGAACTCTCAGCACCCGAAATCATACTCCGTTTGGAACGGCAATTGTGAACAGGAATTAATAGGCACTGCCCAACCGTTACATATGAAACCACATCAATCTCTAAGCACACGGTACATCAAGCCCCCTTTACGCAACGGCGTGTACCTTACTCACGCTGATACCTGTCTCACCGCTTATGTGACCCCATCATATTTCCCAGTTGAGCCACCCCCCTAACAGGGGTATTCTTGGATCATAACCCAAGGAGAATCCGATGAGCGACTTTCAATCATTCCGTAATGCCGTACTAGAAGATGAAGACCTACAAGAACAAATCATTCTACACATATATGCTCGACGTTAAGCCATTCAAGATAGATGTTCCAGCGGGAACGTTGGATGCTATTAGAGAAAAGGTAATCGCATTCCCATGGCACGAATGTCTGACGTCAGCGCCTATGGGTCCAAATAGCTGCATTTGCTAAGGGAGTGTTGTTGGCTCATCGTAACCACCAAGGAGTGGGCCATGAGACAGACAACGAGAACTGGGGCCAAGTCGTCAGAGA
>Ga0209252_1001055_pt1 | contig 18957 bp, 17 predicted proteins | sample SaaInlV_135m_DNA_3_FD_184673 | JGI IMG/M metagenome (GOLD analysis project Ga0209252, IMG submission 184673) | Marine microbial communities from expanding oxygen minimum zones in the Saanich Inlet - Saanich Inlet SI074_LV_100m_DNA (SPAdes) (version 2) | ecosystem: Environmental > Aquatic >... | reverse complement strand
TCCGCTGAAATTCCAAAAGTAACAGATCGGCACTGGACGAGTAAGTACGATCAATATTTCCGCAAATACTCTAAACGTTTTTTTGGGCCGGCAATGGACTGGCACTGGTTTAAGTCTCAGGGAATTGCTGAGTCCGGATTACGCGGTGATGCCCTCAGCTGGGTCAACGCCAAGGGCATCATGCAGCTGATGCCGAGAACCTTTGCAGAGTTGAAAAAAAAGAATCCTCAACTCAGCAATGTTATGGAGCCGCGCTGGAACATTGCCGCAGGAATTTACTATGACTCAACATTATTTATAAAATGGAAGGAGGATCGTCCGTTTCTCGAGCGGATGCGTTTTATGCTCGCTAGTTACAATGCAGGATTTCGTACCATTCTGAGAGCCCAGAAGGTCAGTAGAGAACATGGTTTTAACGGCAGGGACTGGGAAAGCATTAAATCAGTTGCGCCTAAAGTCTCTAAATGGCGCGAAAAAGAAACCCTTGGTTATATACGAAAAATTGAAATACTGATGGGGGTTCCGCGTTAAATATTTCTTGCAGTTGAAGTTTGAAACATACTGGTAAAATACTGGTAAATAATTGCAGCTATTCTTAAAGATTTTCAAGAATTAAGCTGACACAACACTTGATTTCAACTGAGATAGATTTCATGATGACGTAATTTTGAGTCTACGCTGTGCTAAGCTTTTGCTGGTAAAAGCGGATAATTAGTGTGTCAAACAAATATACCTGAAAAGAGAAAGATGAGCTCAGTAGCAAAAGTCGCCCTTGTTACAGGGGCCGGAACCGGGATTGGCCGGAGTACAACTATTGCGCTGTTAGGGGTAGGTTATTCTGTGGTCCTTGCAGGCCGCCGCAAAGAGCTGCTGGAAACAACGGTCAATGAAGCCGGGTACGAAGATTCACGGACGCTGGTCTTCCCCACAGACGTTGGCAATCCTGATTCGGTAAGAGCATTGTTCGCACAAACCAGGGAAAGCTTCGGACGGCTGGATCTGCTTTTCAACAACGCCGGAATCAGCGCTCCTGCTGTGCCGCTGGAAGAGATAAGCTACGAGCAATGGAAAGCAGTTGTGGACGTAAATCTGACAGGAACCTTTCTCTGTACACAGGAAGCATTTAAGATTATGAAGGATCAAAAACCCAGAGGTGGACGTATCATCAACAACGGTTCAATTTCCGCGCATGCTCCACGTCCTTTTTCGTCGCCTTACACTTCAACAAAACATGCAATAACAGGATTGACACGCTCGACGTCACTTGATGGACGTGCCTATGACATCGCCTGCGGGCAGCTCGACATCGGTAATGCTGCAACTGAAATGACGGCTCGTATGCGGGACGGTATTATTCAGGCCAATGGTGAAACTGCAGTCGAACCGACAATGGATGTCGAGAACGCGGCAAATGCCGTTGTTCACATGGCTGGGCTGCCTTTAGATGCGAACATACTCTTCATGACGGTAATGGCAACCAAAATGCCTTTTGTCGGACGTGGATGAATTTAGTATCATCTTTCAAAAATTCTTTCTTGCTCTAGTTGAATGATCAGATTGAAGTCAGGCTTTTTTGTCGTTTCCTCTGGACTCACCCCTTTTGCGGTATGACATTTAGCTGGAGTATCTTTATTATTGAATCCTAAAATGCTATTCTTATCCAGAGTGGCAGATCCTTTTTAAATCAGTGGATTGGCCTTTGACGATTTTAGTAATTCGGATATTCCTTTTTTTAGACTACTCCCCAAACAACATACTCGATAATAACTCCAACTAAAAACATGAAAAACTCAATGCCTGAACTAGTGCGTCCGGAGTTTTCAGTCAAAGACGCAAGTCTCCTTCTGGAAGAACACTACGGACTTTGTTGTACACTGAAAGAATTTCCGGGAGAGAGGGACCGTAATTTTTTGGCTCAAGAAAAAAATGGTGAAACTTACGTTTTGAAGATTTCAAATTCCTGCGAAACTCTCGAATTTTTGCAGGTTCAGCATGCTGCACTTGAACGTTCCTCAAAGCTGCTTGAACCGGGACGAATACCCATAGTATTTCCGGCTAAAAATGGAGAGTCTCTTTTACGCGTCAGTTCCGCAGATGGCAGTCAGCACTGGATGCGTCTGGTTCGTTATGTTGATGGCTTGCCGATGGCGGAGTACCGTCCGCATACCGGAGAATTTCTGCGGGAGCTAGGCCGAATGTGTGGAATCGTGACAAAGGCGCTTCACGAAATTCCCGCACCGCCACCATCACACACGCTGCTGTGGGAGATGCATAATGTGCAGGAAACTCTGCATGAATATATGCCATGGATCAAGGACGAAAAACTGCTGTGCTGGGTCAAAAAGTCACTCGATTTATACAGCCGGACAATCGAGCCTCTTGAGTCAAAACTAAGGCGCGGCTGGATTCATAATGACTTCAACGATTATAATGTTCTGGCAGTACCAAAAATTAGCGGAATTCCGGATGTAGGATTGATCGATTTTGGTGACATGACTCATTCCTATCTTGCGGCTGAACCTGCTGTAGCCTGTGCTTATGCGATGCTGGACAAGCCGGATCCGCTTGAGGCGGCGGTTATGCTGATACGCGGATTTCATCAGCACTTTCCGCTTGAAGAAAAGGAGCTTGAAATACTGTTTCCGATGATAATGATGCGTCTTTGTCTGAGTCTGACTCTTGGCGCGTTTCAACAGCAGAACGATCCCGAAAATGAATATCTGGGAATCAGCCAGAAACCCGCCCGTAAATTGCTGGAGCAGTTACAGGAAGTAAATCCGCGCTATGCGCATTATCTCTTCAGGGACGCCTGTAATTTAGAAGCTTGTACGGCCTCGTTTGAATTCCGGAACTGGTATCAAAATGCTGAGGGTTCGTTTCACGGTCTGCTGGGAGAAGCCCTTAATCCTGAAAAAACGGCGGTGCTTGATCTTAGCGCAGGCAGTTTTCTTTCTGCAAAAACCGATGGCGTGTCACTGGAAAAACAACAGAACATTCTTGACGAATATTTACGTGAAAATAATGTAGAGATTGGAGTTGGAAAATATACTGAGGCGCGTTCATTCTATGCAGCAAAAGAATTTTTGAATAACTCAATTGATGGTCAAGAAAAGAGAACAATACACCTTGGCATTGACGTTTTTGCGCCTTCCGGGGCTTCCATTTTTGCGCCAATCGATGGTGTAGTACATCAGCTTCAAGATAATCAGAGTCCGCTTGATTACGGACCGACGGTGATCCTAAAACATCAACCGGAAAATGGTCCAGAGTTTTTCACACTTTATGGTCATCTGGGCCGTGAATGTCTGCAGCAACTGCAAATTGGACAAGTGATCAAAGGCGGAATGCCGCTGGCCAAAATCGGCAACTCAAACGAAAACGGAGGTTGGCTTCCTCACGTTCATTTTCAGTTGATCCTCGATCTTTTTGATTTTGACGGTAATTATCCCGGAGTCGCACTGCCTTCTGTAAAAAATGTCTGGAGCAGTATTTGCCCTGGTCCGGGCTTGATGCTGGGTCTTGGCAGCGAAAGCACGGCTGAGGAAATTGATTCCGGAAAACTGTTAAAACGCCGCAAAAATGTATTTGGACCTTCGCTGAGTCTGTCTTATCAAGATCCGTTAATAATTGTTCGGGGCCAGGCTCAGTCGCTGATTGATTCAAGAGGACAATTTTATCTGGACTGCGTCAATAATGTAGCGCATGTAGGTCACTCTCATCCAGACATTGCAAAGGCGCAGAGCAATCAAGCTTATGTTTTGAACACCAATACACGTTACCTAAATCCGCTCAATATTGAGTATGCGGAACGTCTTTGCGCGCTGTTTCCGGAACCGCTCGACACCTGTTTTTTGGTCTGTTCCGGAAGTGAAGCCAACGAACTGGCCATGCGGATTGCTGGCACAGTCAGCGGAGAAAAAGATATGATTGTGCTTGAGGAAGCATATCACGGTAATACAAAGGCGAATATTGATATTAGTCCTTACAAACACGATGGTCCCGGGGGAAAGGGTGCTCCGGAATGGGTGCATGAAATTCCAGTGCCATATCTGTATCGAGGTCTGCACAGGGATCCTGAAACTGCGGGAAAACTTTATGCGGATGAGGTCGAAAAAATCTGTGAAAAACTTTCCACACAGGGAAGAAAACCATCAGCGTTTATTTGTGAATCGATGCTGGGATGCGGCGGACAGGTTCCGCTTCCAGAGGGTTTTCTGGAGCAGTCTTACCAACATGTGAGACGGCACGGCGGGCTCTGCATTGCAGATGAAGTCCAGGTTGGTTTTGCTCGATCAGGAAAGCATTTCTGGTCATTTGAACTACAGGATGTGGTACCGGACATTGTCACTCTCGGCAAGCCGATCGGCAACGGACACCCGCTGGGCGCGGTTATTACTACACGTAAAATTGCGGAAGCATTTGCCAACGGGATGGAATATTTCAATACATTCGGCGGAAACCACGTTTCCTGCTCTGTGGGTATGGCTGTGCTGGATATCATGGAAAAGGAGGGTCTACAGCAAAATGCGCTGGAAACAGGCAACTGGCTGAAAGAGAAACTTGAAGCACTGAAAGAATCTTTTCCACTGATTGGAGATGTACGAGGGGAAGGGTTTTTTCTGGGAGTTGAACTCGTACTTGATCCAGAAACTAGAGAACCTGCACCGCTGCAGGCTGACTACGTTGTTGAAAGAATGAAATCACGGAAGATTCTGCTCAGTACCGAAGGTCCGGGACATAACGTACTCAAATTCAAACCGCCCATGGTTTTCAATCAGCGTGACGCGGAGCATCTGCTTGCGGAACTGGAACAGGTGCTTGGCGAAAGCCCGTTGCAGCAAAATCGTCGAGTTTGAATGTCAAAACGAAAACGAATAGCAATCGGAGGGATTAGTACAGAATGCAGTACTTATTCTCCACTCTTTCAGACAGAGGCGGATTTTGAGCAAGTTCAGGGCTCACCTCTTGTTGATCTGGTGGATTTCCCTTTTGAAAAGTACGAGATAGAAGTAGAACCGCTTTCTTATTATAAAGCTATTCCGGGAGGACTGGTAGAAGCCGATTTTTATGAGAAGACCAAGTGCGGATTTATGGAGCAGATCAGGGATGCTTGTCCACTGGATGGGGTATTATTACTCATGCATGGCGCCATGTATGTTCCCGGAATTGAAGATCCAGAAGGAGATTGGATTAGCGCGGTTCGCAGCCTTGTTGGAGAAAAATGCATAATTTCCGTCTGTTTTGATCTTCATGGAAATGTTACTGACAAAATCATCCAGAACATAGATGTTTTTGCGGCCTACCGTACTGCACCGCACATTGATGAAAAGAAAACATATTATCGCGCAGCCAAACTGCTTGTTACAACCGTGAACGGTGGCCGGAGACCAAAGGTTGTTTGGTCTCCAATTCCGGTTTTGGTGTCAGGTGAGATGTCTTCAACTTGTATAGAACCTTGTAAAAGTATCTACAAACAACTTGAAAACTTTGATCAGCGTGAAGGAATTCTGGATGCAAATCTGTTGATTGGTTATCTCTGGGCAGATAGCGAAACTGCGATTGCATCCACGGTTGTTACGTGTACTGATCTGAAAGCGGGGAGAGAAACCTGTGCTGAAATAGCAGAAACATATTGGCAAAAACGCAATGAGCTGACGTTTGATATGCAGGCAGGTGATCTGAAAGAGGCTATTGCATGGCTGCCCAGTGAGTTCTCTATTCTTGCAGACAGTGGAGATAACCCTACGGCAGGCGGAGTGGGTGATCGTGCGGATGTGCTTGAAGCGCTTATCGATGCAGAAATTGAAGGCGTTTTGGTTGCGGGTATCGCTTCTCCGGGAATCATTAACAAGTTGCAGGGCACAAATAAAACGGCTGTTACTGTCGGCGGTGAATTGGGTGGTGGCGGTCCAAATGTAATATTAAATGCAGAAAAAATTTATTTCAAAAATGAATGTGCGGTTCTTAGCATGAACGGTATTACGACCGTTCTGACAGAAAAGAGACGTCCTTTTCACAAACTGAGTGACTTTACTGAACTTGGAATTGAGCTTAAAGAATACCGCCTCCTTGTAGTAAAATCCGGTTATTTGTCCCCCGAACTACAAAGTCTCTCTGCACCGTCATTCATGATTTTGACAGACGGCGCGGTTTGCCAGCACTTTGCTAATTTAGAAAATAAACATAGACAACGACCGATGTTTCCTTTCCAAAATTCAACTGATTTTGAAATAAATGAGTAGAGTCCCCTTTCATTGTGATCCAGCAATCATTCTGATTGAAACGACTGTTTGTGGATCTTCCCTTGGTTTCCCGCTTTCGAATGAATGATAATTCCGAATAATGAAAAACATCAAAAAATTTACCGCTTGCTGTCATTTTGCATGATGGTAAAAATGCTGGTATAAGATTTGCTTTAATTTTGTTATTTAAATTTACCAGCAAAATTAAAACATGAAACGGAATAAACTCACTGAATCAGCAGTCAAAAAGGCTGAACCTAAAACTAAGCAATTCAAGCTGTCCGATGGCGGAGGTCTTTATCTCCTAGTTCATACAAATGGATCAAAATACTGGAGATTCGATTTTCGATTTGACGGTAAACAAAAATCATCTTCTTTAGGAGTCTGGCCTGAAGTTACACTGGCAGAAGCTAGAACCAAACGTGACCAGGCAAAAAGTAAAATTAAAGAAGGCGTAAATCCAATTCAGGCAAAAAAAGAGAAAATAGCGCTTCAACTGGTGCAAGCTCAGGAAAAAGAAACTGTAGAAAAGCTGAAGGCCCCAATACCTCAGCAAATTTCACAGCAAGAGGAAATTCAACAAGCTCCGCAAGCAACAGAAAAAAATGCTAAATCGGCTGTTACTTTGCTCAAATCACATATTTATCCTGAGCTTGGAGAAAAACCTGTTTCTGAGATTGGTAAAGATGATGTGACGGCAATGCTGAAAAACGCATACTGGAGCAGGAAAGAAGTATTTCAAATTATTTGGGATATTTATCCGGATTATCCTCTTGTACAGTTTGGAGTACTGTTTATTTTGTTATTTGCGGCAATGGATTTCATATCCGCTTTGCTCACTACCAGCTTGTATTTAATTATTACAGTTTGTATTACGATTGGAATTAACGTTTGGAATGATAATAGTGATGGTTCTAGTAGAAACTGCTGAATTCAGTCAACATAAATCGGACAGGTAACAACCTTCTTCGAAGCGGTTGAAATACTCTCCGACCAGAGGGTGCTGAATTGGCTGGGGAGATGGTTCTTCTTCCAGGTTTTGCTCTGCAACGTAAGTCATGGTGTTGGACTTGTCAACTAGAACATGATACCAAGGTTTGTCTCGCGGAGGTTTGCTCTTTGCCATTTCACGGTACCACTCTTCTGATCCCTGAAAGTCGGCATCAACATCGATGATGACACCACGATAATCAAAACGGAGATGATGGATTATTTGTCCAATACTGAATTTGCAGAAGGTGTCCATTAGATTTGTCTTAAAATGATATCTTCAAATTTAAAATTTCATCAAAAATTTGATTAAGAACCATTGGTACACCTGTTACTGATAGGACTCAACTGAAAAGTTGTTCTAATAGTTTTTCTCTGTCCACTCCTTGATGCTCTGCAACTTTCTCCAGAATTGCGGCCAATGTGCCGACGCGCAGTGAGTCATGATTTGGAACAGTTACATGATGCTCACCTTTTTCATGGGTTGTTAGTCTTATGTGACTTCCAGTCTGGCGTGTTACTTCATAGCCGAAACGCCGTAGCCGTCTGATGAGTTTAGTTCCAGACAAATCCCGTGGAATTCTCATGCAGCAAGAACTTCTTCCCGTGTGATATGAAGTCGGATAAGCCCTGGACCCTGTCCTTCATCGAAATGACAGTTCACAGCATCACGCAATTGAACATGTAACGCTTCCAAATCATCTGCTTCAGTGAAAATATCTTCTCCGACTGCACGAGCGACAAAACCCCCTTCCGGAGCATTTTCTACCATAAAATGAATTTCACTCATAATTTCCGTTATTGTATTATTATTAATACCTGTCTAAGCTCAGTACTTTTTCCAGTTTATCACGAACTCATATTCGTGTCTTCTTAAAATAATAGTTGAATTTCGGCGACACTATACTTAGTTCAAAATAACCATAAAATTCATGTCCTCATAATTCTTCAAACGTTTGTTTGAATCAAATTCTCTAGTGCCTCATAAGGTTGTGCCCCCACGAGTCCCTGATTTCCGGAAACGAAGGTTGGCACTCCGGTTACACCAAACTCGTGAGCACGTCGCCAATCGGCATCTACCGCATCCCGGAAAAGGCGCTCCCGGATCACTCCCTCCGCAACTTCACGGGACAACCCAGCGGCTTCAGCCACGTCCAGCAGGACTTCCGGTTCGGCGAGATTTTGCCCCTCAACGAAATATGCCTCAAAGAGTTTCAGGTTTAGGGCTTCACCTTCCGGAAACGATTCGCCCCACTTTGAGAGTTCCTGCGCGAGTCGGCTGTTGTAGGTGTGCCTGCGGTTTCCGTAAGGTAAATTTTCCTCTGCCATCAATCCGGACATGCGCTGCTTCATGGCCTCAATTTCGTAACCACGCCCCCGGAACAGTTCCTCCAGCGAAAGCCCGGAATCCGGAGTTTCCGGATGCAGCGGAAAGTGTGTCCAGCGCACTGTCAGTCCGAATTTCTTTTTCAATCGTTCGACACGCCCGGTGACGAGGTAGCACCATGGTCAGACGAAATCGCTGAAGATTTCCAGAACTTGAGTTGTTTCCATAATTATTTCTACGATTTAAGGGTACACAATACTTTATGCTGAAAAAGTAGACACATCATTTCTCCCATGTTTTGTCATCCCGGACTTGATCCGGGATCCAGCACATCGTTCTGTTTGCAAACTTGTTTTGCGGCAACAGCCCTGGATTCCCGCTGCTGCGGGAATGACAAAATAGACTTTCCTCTAGATCGCCGCTTCTACGGGAAAGAAAAATAGATACTCCCCTAGATTGCCGTTTTCAAGGGAATGATAATAAAAACGAAGATAATTATTTTATATGAATCCACTACCTTCGCTCAATAATTAAACCAACCGTTTAGATCATAAGAAATTCCGGAACCGGAAAAGCCCTCCACAGCCAAAACAAATCCAGTCAGAATGATGCCCAACGCCGAACTGATAACGCTCTGGGTGGCGGCGTAGCCCATCACTTTTGTGGGTTTGTGGATCAACTCATGAAAATTGATGGACTCGTCCACCTGTTGTAACAAGACTTTGGCTTGGCTGAATTGTTTGAATTCCAGGGTTTTGTCCGCATTCTCTGCATCCATTAGTTCTTTTTCCAGAAAAAACAACTCCTTTTGCACCTGATCACGTTGGTCCGAACTAAGAGTTTGCAGTTTGGTCGCCTTGGAAATGGCAAAGACGCAAACGGCAGAAATGGAAAACACAATGATTATGAGTAGCCAGATGGTAGAGACATGATGCCGTGTCTGCGTCCAGGCGATTACATTCAGAAACAACACACATAGAATCGCGTAACTAAGCAGAATGGAAGTGTATGCCTGAATGCGCAGATAAAAGATTTCACCAAAGGAGCGTAGTGTTTTGCGGCAGATCATCCAGGCAAAGACATTCCCCGGCTTCTTTATGTCAATGTAAACATACGGATCATTTGGTTCGCCCGTGCTGGACTCCTGCATCGTGCTTTTTGTGCTTTCTTTGTCCTTCTCCTTTTCCTCCGGATTCGGTTTATGAAATAATAACTCGCTCAAGCGAACACCCGGATACTGGATCAACCGGCCTAGTATTTTGAGGGTAGTCGCCCGTCTGTTGAAATCATGGGCGCATATCATTCCAAAGTTCAGATTGCCTAGACTTCCGAAAAAAAAACCTAACAGGCAACCGATAAAGATGAAAACTTCCAGTGATGCATCGCCGAAAGTATTCAATCCGTAACTTAATCGTATCAAAAATGTGCATAACATTATCGCTAAGGCTAGTATAAGGAAGCTTAAACTGTAAATCGGAGGGAATTTTAGATTGTAAACCGAACTCAGAATTTGATGCAAAATGAAGCCGGTAGTGACTTCATCCTTTTCATTACAGCCCGTTTCCGCCGTAAAAAGCTCATCGGTCGAATGCTTCCGGAGGCGTGAGCTTGTTTCCTTATCCATTTTGAAAGAGATCCCCTGCAGTGCGACATCGTTTTCGTCCATGGCGCAAATCAGTTCATCCTCGATCAGTCCAGGGAAGTTTGCGGGGTTGGTCCAACCACCACCCACTAGGCGGCGGTTGGTTTGAGCCTCAGACCAGTTGGGAGCAGGGCGATGCAGTTGCGCATAATCTTCTGGACGATAATATCCGTATTTGGCGGATACAATCAGAGCCCGCAATGAAAAAAATAGATAGGCAAGACTAATTTGAAACAGATCAACGTTTAGCACAACAGCCTCAGGTGCAAAAAACCTCAGCAACAATGCAAGGGTGATCATCCAGTAAATGGGATAGAAGAAGACCCAGAAAAAAATATGATTGCCGCGTGAATTGTGTTTGCGTGAACACACAAACAGGCAGCGGTGATTCATCACATGCCATGCTCTAGAAAGCGAACGCTCGACCAGTAGCACAGCGAGGGGTGCAATCAGCACCGGAGGCAGGTTTTCATAAAGCATGGTGACCCAGAACTGCCTCCATGAAAATTCAACTGGATTGTGCAGAGTGTGCAGTTTGTCTTCCGGAAGCGCACTCCGTAGTTTGGCTGCGTGAAGGCTGTTCGGAAATTGAGACAGGAGCTTCTCGTCCTCTTCCTTGGAAGGACGCCGTTTATGGAGCTTAGATTCATTTTTATGATGCTTCACTTCCGGAAAAGAAGTTTTTGATACTGCTTGATCCATGCTGCCTCCTTATTAGCTGGTTTCAAATGGGATAAAATCTATGCTTTTCTTTGTCTTGCCCTCGCACTAAATAGCTATGCACGAAAATGAATCTCAACGGATTATATTTACGAATTTTTGTCAATACTTCTATGTTTATTTTGACTCATTAAACCCCTTACATTTGTCATCCCGGACTTGATCCGGGATCCAGCACATCGTTCTGGATGGGAGCAGGAATTCGCAGTAACACCCCTGGATTCCCGTTTTCACGGGAATGACAGCAATGGGCGCATCGTACCTGTTTGCTCCGTCCCCGGATTCCCGCGTTTGCGGGAATGACACTTTTTTTGGACTTTTTACAAGAATATCGGCTTTATATTCTCAGCAATAACGCTCAACTCCGACTATCTGCTCATCCGAGTAGCGGTCACCATGCGCAAAACCAACAGGGAGGATTCGTTCAATTTCCGCTCGGTCTTCGTCGCTGAAATTAATTTCAGCAGCTCCCACCCATTCTTGCAGATGCGCAGCGCTTCGCGTTCCGGGAATCGGCACAAGATGCTCTCCTTGATCAAGAACCCAGGCCAGAGCGGCTTTGGTTGTGCTCCAGCCGCGGGAATGCGCAAAGTCCCGGAAAGCTGAAATCAATTTGCAGTTGGCAGAAAAATTTGGCTCCATAAAGCGCGGCATGTTCTTGCGGAAATCAGTTTCCTCGAAATTCTCCGGAACCGGAAAAGTATCGCTTAACATACCACGAGCCAGTGGAGAAAATGGTACAAAAGCGACTCCGAGTTCGCGGCAGGTCTGCAGCATTCCCAGTTCAGGATAACGCGTCCAGAGTGAATATTCATTTTGTACCGCCGTTACCGGATGCACCGCGTGTGCTCTGCGTAGCGACGAAGGGGCAATTTCCGAAAATCCAAATCCACCGATTTTACCTTCACTTTTGAATTTTGCCAGAGTTGCCGCAACGTCTTCAATCTCAATTGACCAGTCACGGCGGTGAATGTAGTAAAGTTCCACCTGCTCAACCTTGAGTCGTTTCAGCGAGCCTTCAAGTGCTTTGCGAAGTGCCTTTTCCGAATTATCATTTTGACCACGCTTCCCGCCAATAACGATTCCGCCTTTGGTCGCAATACTGAAACGGTGACCTCGGCTTTGCTGGTATTCTCCGATCAATTCTTCGGACAAACCTTTGCCGTACATTTCTGCGGTGTCCAGAAAATTTATGCCATGATCCCGCGCCGAGTCCAAACATGTGAAGCTTTCTGCTTTATTGGTCGAACCGAAAAATCCTGTAAAGCTCATGCAGCCCAGGCCAATCACTGAAACCTCAGGACCGTTGAGACCCAGTTTTCGTGTTTTCATTTATTTGTCCTTATAATTAGGCAGATTAAAGCGGTTGATAATTATTTCTGATAATTCTCTTTCCACTCACCGTATGTCATACCATAGACAAGTTCTTTCGCGGAATCAACCGTGATCTCCTCTCCACGCTCCTCAGCCTCAGCGGAATACCACTTTGCCAGACAGTTACGGCAGAAGCCGGAAAGATTCATCAGCTCGATGTTCTGCACATCCTTGCGCGAATCAAGGTGACTCAGCAACCTGCGGAAAACGGCTGCTTCGATTTCGGTACGTGTCTCTGTTTTCATTATTTCCCTTTGTTAGGATTGTTTTTTGTGGGTTCATTTAATTTCATTATTTTGTCATCCAGGACTTGATCCGGGATCCAGTCTAACGCTCTGCTTGAAAACAGGCTTTGTGGCAACCCCCCTGGATTCCCGCGTTTGCGGGAATGACAAAGAAACGTGACTGAAAGCCATGCGTAAGAATTTTAACTGATCACAAGTTTCTGGTTTATTGAGCAATACGCCTTTCCGCATTTTCTTGACTGACATCGCAAGCTTCACGGATAGTATCCAACTGGCTGTCATATTCAACAAGACAGAAAACAAACTCCTTGCCTTTCCGAAGACGATATTTGACAACATGAATTTCACGTTTGAGGTTTTGATATGGTTTCAGTCCTGGACGTGGTTCGACTTCGCTCTGCTTTTCAAGAACTTCCCAGCCTTGACGCTTCAACTCTAACACATTCCGGATTTCGACGTACTTGTTTGCATAAACGAAATTCAGCTCAGTCCAGTTAAAAATCAGCAAACAGAAGATTAAGGACAGAAACAGTTTTTTCATAATTGCCATTTCTTTTGCAGACCTTCGGAAGCAAAAAGTTTAGCCAGTTGAGCTCCTAATCCATGTTCAGCACCAACGCCGATGATGACTGCTTTTTGCAGATAAGCTCCTTTGATCTTCTCAGAATGCTGAGAAGCTTTTTAAAATTCATGGATTATTAACTAGCGGTCTTAGTCTAAAGATTTTTCCACTGTCAGTTGAAAAATAAAGCCATCCTTGAGGACTTTCTACCAGTGCGCGGATGCGTTCACCAAGTCCTTCCAGTAGTCTATCTTCGGCAACAGCCTTGCCGGAATTGTCAATTTCTACACGATTCAGGTGTGTCAACTTTAAGGCACCCGCAAACAAATTTCCTTTCCAGGCAGGAAAGGCTTTTCCGGAATAGACAATCAAACTCCCGGGTGCAATTGAGGGGACATAGAACTTAATCGACTTTTCCATGCCTTCTTTTTCGGTACCTTCTCCAACTTGAACAGGACCCCAGTATTCCTTGCCGTAGGAAATAACAGGCCAACCGTAATTACGTCCACGCAGGATTAGATTTATTTCATCACCTCCGCGTGGACCATGTTCAATTGACCATAGACGCTGGTGTTTTTTGTCATAGAACATTCCCTGCGGATTGCGGTGTCCATAACTCCAGATTTCCGGCAGGGCGTTTTTCTGCTGCACAAAAGGATTATTTTCAGGCACACTGCCGTCTAGAGTTAAACGTAGAATTGAGCCGGCGTGTGTGGATAAATCCTGACCATTGGGACGTACTCCGCGATCACCAACCGAGAAAAAAAGATGCCCTGTTCCATCAAAGGTAATGCGGCTACCGAAATGTCTACCGGTAGTGCTGGCGGAACGTGTAATCAGCATATCCTGCAATGTAACAAGACGCTTAGCTTTCAGTTTGGCACGAGCCAGTGTGGTAACGCCTTTGCCTTGCTGTGCTTTGCTGTAGCTAAAATAAATCCAGTCTCGCTGTGAATAACCCGGAGGAACCGCAACATCCAGCAAACCGCCCTGTCCGGAATGCATCACTTTCGGTCCGCCTGTGATTCTGGTAATTATGCCGCTTACTGTATCCAGAATTCCAATCTTTCCGTTTCGTTCAGTCAACAAAATCTGCTCCGGACCGATAAAGGCCATACCCCACGGAACCCCGAGTCCATCCGCAACTTTATATAACTGGAAAGGCACGCCCTTGCTGCTTTTCAGCAAAAGTGTTTCAGCCATTACCGACTGACTCAGCCAACAAAACGCTAAGAGCAGTCCCAGAAATTTTAACAGTTGCCTGACAAAATAATTTTGTTTTGCACGAGGCTGTCTGCTGCGTGGTTTCAGCCTATTTTCTTGGAATACGCCCCAGCAGATAAAACTCATCATTTGGCCTCATACTTGTTAAATTTGCCATACGATTGGATAACGCAAAGAAAGCGGAAATTGCGCCAGTGTCCCAGATTTCATCATCAGAAAATCCGTGCTTTCGCATTTCCTCAAAATCAGCATCTTTGATTTCAGCAGAACTCAGAGTGACTTTGACGGCGAAATCGAGCATTGCTATCTGTTTTGGAGTGATATCCGCTTTGCGGTAATTTGTGGCAAGTTGATCTGCGAGGTGCGGACTTTTTTCACGAATACGCACGATCGCACCGTGGGCTACAACACAGTATGTACATTGATTGAGGCCTGAAGTGGCTACCACGATCATTTCGCGTTCACCCTTTGTGAGACCGCCTTCTTTTTCCATCAATGCATCGTGATAGGCGAAAAACGCTCTAAATTCATCCGGGCGTTGAGCCAGCACGAGGAAGACGTTTGGCACAAATCCGGATTTTTCCTGGACCGCAATTATCCTTTCACGGATGTCTTCCGGCAAATCTTTGAGTTCAGGAACTGGAAAACGGCTGATTGGTTTTGTTGACATTAGTTTTTCTTTCTTCAGGGGGTTTTTGAACAATGAATGTTGATCTTCGGGAACAAGTGAGCTGTTCAGGAAAATCACTTTAGCTCCTCAGCTTAACCGTAATTAATTCTGCATGAAAGCTAAAAACAACTTGCCCAATTTAAGCTTTGTTACGGTTGCGTAATGCAGTTTGAATAGAAAGATAACCCGTGAGGATACCATCTTCGTAGTTGAAAAGGGAGTCGGTGGAGAGTTCTGGAAAATCCTGGGGGTTACGGATGTCTTCCGGAGTTGCGTCTGGAATAATTTCGCGGGCAACTCTGAGAACTTTGGTCAGTTGATGCTCGACCATTTCCTCAAGCAGTTGAGTTAATGATGAATTATCATGCGGCATTTCACTTTTAGTAGACAGCTAATCCTCCATACCGTCTCTGGTCATCAAGCGCAGTTTGGCGCGTAACTTGAGGATTGTTTTTGTTCTTATTTGCGATACCCGCGATTCAATAACTCCGAGGATTTCGCCGATTTCCTTCAGGTTCATTTCTTCCTGATAATACAGTGAAAGTACCAATTGTTCGCGTTCCTCAAGTTCAGCAACCGCATCTGCGAGTTTGTTCTTCATCTGCTGCATCGAAAGCAGAACGAATGGATCCTTCTCTCCAGGTTTGGCGAGAATATCCAGTAAACTTACGCTGTCTTCCTGGTTGGAATGTGCTTTAAATTCTTCTACGGAAATTAAAGGTGTCGGGCTCGCTTTGAGAATAAATTCATGATACTCCTCCAAATTCATTTCCAGATGATCCGCCATTTCCTGGTCACTCGGCTCACGTCCATATTCAATGGTCTGGCTACGCCACGCTTTGCCCCACTCATTGGTGGCAGCACGCACTGAACGAGGCACCCAGTCCATGGATCGCAATTCATCAAGGATTGCACCCTTGATGCGAAATTCAGCGTATGTTTTAAATTTAACATCCCGGGTTGGATCAAACTTGTCAACTGCGTCCAGGAGTCCGATCATACCGACTTGATACAGCTCTTGATGGTCCACTCCCGGAGGAAAGCGGGCGGCCATTCTGGTTACCACACGTTTAACCAAAGGGGCATGTTTAATGAGCAGATCTTCTCTACTCTGCTGAGTTTTTTCGTTGTAGGGGTTTTTAGTAGTGGGCATGTTTTCTACTCATTACTCATGTTCCGGAAATGTTCAGTAGTAAATCGACCAAACGTTCCCTTGAGGCGATCTCAAGATCTTCAGGAACTTTCTGTCCTAACGTCAAAAAGGAGAGCGGTTTTTTGAAACGAATAGCATGGTTGAAGAGAGAACCGTAAGTGGCGCTTTCGTCTAGTTTTGTGAAGATAATACTGTCTATCGGCATGCAGCCGAATTTCCTTGTGACTTCATTCATGTCAACGTCTTTGCTTGTCGCGCTAAGTACGAGTGAGTTATGGATACGTCCGCGTTCGTCAAAAATTTCACGCATTTCAAACAATTGAGCGTCATTACGTTGAGAACAACCGTCTGTATCAATGATGATTGAATCATAATCTTCATATTTGCTGATTAGACGATTCAGTTCTGCTTTATCTTTTACAACACTGAATGGGGCTTTTATCATTTTGGCAAAAGAACGTAATTGTTCCGCAGAGGAACGTTGGCTCGTATCAACAGAAATCAGTGCTACTTTTCGTTTGTATTTCCGCATTTGCTCAGCAGCGATTTTGGCGACAGTTGTTGTTTTACCGACACCGGTTGGTCCGAGCAATGCTACTATTCTTTGCGAAGGTTTAAGACCCTCAAGACCTCTGGTTATTTTAATTATTTTCATCAACATCCGGGCCAGGAAAATTTTCACGTAAGCGAAATTTTCAAGATCTTCTTCAGTCATGTTACGCTGAGCTTCCATAACCAGCCGCCGGGCGAACTTTTCTTCTAAACCACTGAATTTCATTTGCTGATATAACAGCAGCAGATTTTCCGGCAGATCCGGATCACTGAGGTTACCCGTCCGTGAAGCTAAAACATGCAGCATGTGCCGCATTTCTCCAAGCTCGTGTTTCAACTCACCGACCAGATGATCGTCAAAAGCATTTGTCTGTGAAGTCAAATCTCCTAAAGTCAGTCGAATTCCCTGCAGCTCTTTTTGTATCGGCAGCATCATGTTACGTGTTTGATCTGTAACCGAAAGTGTGGAATTTTTCTGAGGTCTCATGAATGTATCAGCCAGTGCGTTTTCTACAGTATCTGCACCGCCGCTGTATGCTTCAAGTGCTTTTGTGGCCGGTACTTTTGAGACAGCACTGTTTTTTTTCTTTTCACCTGGTGCAGCAGTTACCTCCAACATTGTTTTACCGAACATTCCAAAAGCACCTTTGCCTTCTTTTACCTGACGGGTAGAAACGATCAGTGCGTCTGGACCCAGATCACGCTTGATGAATTTCAAAGCTTCTTTGATATTATTGACACGGTAGCGCTTGAGATTCATAAGTTTGCTTTTTAACAGATTTTGGTTTTGAGTCTTGAGTTGATTTTTCTACAAAGCAAAACTCAATATTTTTTCGCTTAACCGCTTAATTCAACTACACCGAGTGCTTCAATACGGACATCCTGTGCTACCTCGTTATGTGAAAGTACCACAAGATTAGGAATAAAACGCTCCACCAGCTTTTTAACATGCGGACGAATCAGCGGTGAACAAAGCAAAAGCGGCTGATAATTGTTGATCGTAAATTGCTCCATCATCCCGTCGATTCCATTTATGATCGCCTGTGCCATGTTAGGATTCAAGCCAAGATATGCACCTTGACCAGAATCCTGGATTGCTGTGGCAATTTGATTCTCCAAATCCTGATTCATTGTAATCAGGGGCAGCATCCCGTCCGGTGTTTGATATTGTCTGGTGATCTGTCGTGAAAGACTCTGACGAACGTGTTCTGTGAGCAAATCAGGATCTTTGGTGATTGGAGCAACATCTGCCAGTGTCTCAAGAATCGTATGCAGGTCACGGATAGATACGAGTTCTTTAAGTAAATTTTGCAGAACTTTTTGCACAACACCTAATGATAACAGTGATGGGATCAATTCTTCAACAACTTTTGGTTCGGATTTGGCGTGAGAGTCAATAAGTTTTTGAGTCTCCTGACGTCCGATAAATTCAAATGCATGATTTTTCAGGACTTCTGTCAGATGTGTAGCCAAAACAGTAGGTAGGTCAACAACTGTATATCCGGCAAATTGAGCGCGTTCCTCATCTTCCTCCGCAATCCAGATTGCCGGAAGTCCAAATGCCGGTTCAACTGTGTCAACGCCAGGAATCTCTTCATCCACATCTCCGGTCTTCATGGCAAGGTGGTGGCCCATCATCAGTTCATTACGGGCAATCTCAATACCTTTGATGGTAATTGAATATTCACCTGGAGAGAGTTCAAGATTGTCCTTAATGTGTAGCGGAGGGACGATGTATCCGTAATCAATGGCAATTTGACGACGGATAGCCTTGATCCGTTTCAGCAGTTCACCATCCTGTTCTTCATCCACCAGCGGTATCATTCCGTAACCCAATTCCAGCCCAAGAATGTCAATCGTGAGTAGCGATTCAATATCTTCCGGTTCTTCACTCATTTCTTTTTGTAGACGTGCCTGTTCTTCCTGGTGTTCGTCAGTGGCAATATTCAGATTGGAACGTTTACTCGTTTGCGCCAACGTGAAAGTAGCAAGTGCCAACAGTAAAAACGGAACCACCGGCATGCCCGGGATTAATGAAAAAGTAACAAGAACTGCAGAAACTACATACAATGCCTGAACATTACTGAAAATTTGTTTTTGTAAATCAACAGAAATTTTATTTTCGCCGGAAGCTTTGGTAACGGCAATACCTGCGGCGATTGAAATTATCAGCGCGGGTATTTGCGAGACGAGTCCATCACCAATGGTTAAAGTCGCATAAGCATCAAAAGCATCTCCGGCAGACATATCGTACTG
>Ga0209252_1001042_pt1 | contig 19089 bp, 16 predicted proteins | sample SaaInlV_135m_DNA_3_FD_184673 | JGI IMG/M metagenome (GOLD analysis project Ga0209252, IMG submission 184673) | Marine microbial communities from expanding oxygen minimum zones in the Saanich Inlet - Saanich Inlet SI074_LV_100m_DNA (SPAdes) (version 2) | ecosystem: Environmental > Aquatic >... | reverse complement strand
ATCTGACTGCCAGCCCACCAATGCATCGGTAAGGTTGGGCGTGCGTAGAATTCGTCACGATTAGAGGTAACGATGAGAGGGGCATCGGAATGACTATGAAAAGCTAAAGCAAGTAAACACATGTGCGGAGTATAGCTATTTCTGCTTTTGTCCGTCATCCTTCTTGGCAGTAATGGCCATAAAACGCTATGATCAGCGCACTATTATTTTTGGAGCACTTTCCCCCAATGCTAACTTATCCAACCATTGATCCAGTGGCTTTATCAATTGGTCCATTGCAAGTGCATTGGTACGGCGTGATGTACCTGTTGGCCTTTGTTGTGGCTTGGCGCTTGGCTCTGCGTAATAGCCAGAGGCCGTGGTCTCCTATTAAAAAGAATCAGGTAGAAGACTTAATCGTTTATGGCGCATGGGGCGTTATTGTAGGTGGTCGTCTGGGCTATATATGTTTTTACAGTTTCGACAAATGGCTAGCTGACCCAGCCATGGTGATTCGTATCTGGGAGGGGGGCATGTCCTTTCATGGCGGTTTAATTGGCGTTGCAATAGCCATATTGATTTATAGCCGTAAGTACCAAATTTCATTTCTCGCGTTGACTGATTTTGCAACGCCGCTCGTCCCTGCGGGATTACTGTTCGGCCGATTGGGTAACTTCATTGGGCAAGAACTCTATGGGAGGCCTACTGATTCTCCTTGGGGAATGGTGTTCCCAGCTGATCCAGAGCAACTTGCTCGGCATCCCTCACAGCTTTATGAGGCGGCTTTAGAAGGACTTTTATTGTTTTTGATTATTAATTGGTTTGCTCGTAAGCCTAGGTTATACGGTCACGTGACAGGATTGTTTTTGATTCTCTATGGAATGTTTCGGTTTGCGGTGGAGTTTGTCCGGCAGCCGGACGCACAGTTTTTGGGTCAGTCAGCTCTCGTAGAGTCTTTTAGCTGGATGACGCGCGGGCAGACATTGTGTATTCCTATGATCCTCCTAGGCCTCTGGTTTATGCGCAAAAGTCTCCAGCGGTTGTTCGATAATTCGGTGAGTTCCTCATGAAGCCATATTTAGACTTAATGCGGCATATCCGCGATCATGGCATTAAAAAAGAAGATCGCACGGGAACCGGCACGGTGAGTATTTTTGGCCATCAAATGCGATTTGACTTGGCCGCGGGGTTTCCTTTGGTCACGAGTAAAAAAGTACATCTAAAGTCAATTATTCATGAGCTGCTATGGTTCATCCGTGGTGATACTAACATCCGTTATTTGGTAAACAATGGGGTGGGCATCTGGAATGATTGGCCATACCAAAGCTGGCTGCGAGAGACAGGTGGTGATAAGGATTTAATTATGTACTCGCCCGAATGGACAGCTCAGAAGAGGTTGTTCATTGAGCGCATCAAGACGGATACCGACTTTGCGGATAAATACGGTGACCTAGGCCCTGTCTATGGCAAGCAATGGCGCGATTTCGGTGGCGTTGATCAGCTGGCACAATTAGTTGATGACATTAATGTTAATCCGGACTCTCGACGTTTAATTGTTTCTGCTTGGAATCCCCAGGATATCCCCGTGATGGTCAAATCCGGGTTACCGCCTTGTCATAGTTTGTTTCAATTTTACGTGGTTGAGGGGCGGCTAAGCTGCCAGCTCTATCAGCGTAGCGCCGATGTTTTTCTTGGGGTACCCTTTAACATTGCTTCATACGCGATACTCACGTTAATGATGGCTCAAGTCACAGGCTTAAAGCCCGGAGATTTTGTCCATACTTTTGGAGATGCGCACCTCTATCTTAACCATATGGATCAGGTTAATGAGCAGCTATCCCGTACCACGTTTCCGCTACCGACTCTTAAGATTAATCCGAAGGTGAGCAACCTGTTTGATTTTATTTTTGAGGATTTCGAATTGCAAGGTTATCAATCTCATGATCCCATCTCAGCTCCAGTTGCGGTGTAAATAATGAAACTATCGTTAATAGTGGCTATGAGTCGTAATGGAGTTATTGGCCTGGATAATAGATTACCTTGGCATTTATCTGAGGATCTTAAGTACTTTAAATCAGTAACAATGGGCAAGCCCATTATCATGGGGCGAAAAACATTTGACTCCATTGGTCGGCCGCTCCCTGGTCGCTGCAATATTGTTATTACACGCAACCCGGACTGGATCGAACCGGGTGTCAAAATTGCCCAGACTATAGACCAAGCGATGCTTTTAGGTCAGCAGGCTTGTGAGGAGAGTGGTGGCGAAGAGGTGATGGTGATCGGCGGGGAGCAGATTTATCGAATTGCTCTGACGGTAGCGGATCGCATCTATCTTACCGAGGTCGACGCTGATATTAAAGGAGATGCATTTTTCCCCGAATTTGATAGAAGCGCATGGAGTCAAGTTAAAGTTGAGCACCCCGAAGGGGCGGATAGTCCGGCCTATCGTTTTTTAGTGTTAGAGCGCATTTAACTTTTGATGGATTCATTAAACGGAAGGTGTTACCTTAGGTAACAAAATTGGAACTTCTTGCTTTAAACGTAACGTTTTTGAAACAGTCAAATTGATTCTTTTAGATGAGACTGTTACAAAGGTGCGCTGAGGAAAAAGTAAGGTTTCTCTTATAACGATTGTGCTGATTTCAAGCACTTTTTAGAACACTAATCTGGTAGACCCAAATTGAGGGAACTATGAATAAGCAACCACTAAAAGCATTGGCACTTGTCGCTGCGCTCATCGGTGGTCTGACTGCAAGTGCAGTTCAGGCAGCTGAGGTAAACGACGTGTTAGAAGCTGGAGCCGTCAAGGTTAAAACAGCTGAGGTAAATGACGTGTTAAAAGCTGGAGCTGTCAAGGTTAAAACAGCACAAACAGCGCAGACTAAGGTTGATCGTATTGCTGATCAAACTGATGGACTTCTGCAAGAATTTAAACAGGTCAACAAGCAAATCGAATCACTGCGGGTTTATAACTCTCAGCTAGATCGCCAGATTGTTAGCCAGAAGCAGATGATGGCTGAGCTTCAAGAGTCCATCAAGAACGCTACTGTTATCGAGCGAGGGATTTCCCCGCTAATGGCCAGCATGCTTGACGGGCTGGGCGATTTCATCGAACTGGATATGCCGTTTAAAGTAGAAGCGCGCAGCGACGCGATAGCTGATTTAAATATTAATCTTGATAGTGCTAAGTTTTCTGCCGCCGAAAAATTCCGCCAGATTCTAGAGGTCTATGATATTGAGTCGGCCTACAGTTTATCTTTGGAATCTTATCGGGATATGGTTGATATCAATTCTGATGGTTCAGAAGTAGAGGTAGAAATGCTTCGAATAGGACGAGTTGCACTGATGTATCAAACTAAAGATAAATCTCAGACTGGTGCATGGAACAAGACTACAGGTTCTTGGGAAACGCTTGGTAGTGAGTATCGTCGAGCGGTAAACCAAGGGATTCGGATTGCGAAGAAACTATCGCCTCAGGATGTTATGGAAATGCCAATTACAGCACCGGAGACAGCACAATGAAAATGAAATTTGTTAAAGTTATCATGGCCTTTGCTGCCGCTGCTGCCTTCACTATGCCTGCGATGGCTCAGGATGCAAAAACATTAGATGAGCTGCTGCAGATGATTGAAACTTCTTCAATCTCAGAAACAGCGGATTACCGTAAGCGCGAAGCAGCGTTTAAGAGCGATCAGCGTAAGCAAGCACAGTTGTTGAAGAAAGCCCAAAATACTAAAGCTGCCGAAGAGCGTCGATCAGATCGCCTAGAGCAGAATATTCGCGACAATGACGCACGTATCATCAACTTACGAGAGCAGCGTGATAAGCGTCTTGGTTCTCTAAAAGAGCTATTTGGCCACCTCACGGGTGCTGCTGGCGATATTCGCGCCAATCTTAATCAGTCAATTGTCAGTGCACAGATTCCAGGTCGTACGGAATTTTTGGACGAATTAATTGACAAAATGAGCAGTGACACTCGCTTGCCCTCAATCGAAGATATTGAAAAACTTTGGTATGAGCAGCAACGAGAGATGGTTGAAAGCTCCCGTGTTGTTAGATTTAATCGTTCTGTATTGATGACTAATGGTGAGCAAGCCGAAATGGAAGTCATTCGAGTGGGTACTTACAATTTAGTGTCAGACGGTATGTATTTAGAGTATAGCCCTGAAAGTGGATTGGTATCGCAGTTAGCGCGCCAGCCCAATGCTCACCAGTCATCTGCATCAGATCTTCAAGCTGCAGAATCTGGCTTCACTAAAGTGGGCCTAGACCCAACAGGACCACTAGGCGGAGGTCTACTTAGTGCCTTGATCAACACGCCGACATTAGTTGAGCGGTGGCACTTTGGTGGTATCGTTGGTTATGTCATCACGGCTGTATTTGCGTTTGCCATTGCCCTTGCTATTTGGCGCTTTGTGGTTCTTCAGGGTATGTCAGGTAAAGTAAGCGCTCAGCTTTCAGAGAAGACGCCAGATGTAACTAATCCGCTTGGCCGGGTGTTACAAGTGGGTGCAGATAACTCAGGCTTAGACCCCGAGTCATTGGAGTTAAAGTTACATGAAGCTGTGCTTAAAGAGCGTCCGGAAATTGAGGCAGGCCTAAACCTACTCAAGGTTATCTCCATGGTCGCGCCTTTGATGGGTCTTTTGGGAACGGTAACCGGTATGATTATTACCTTCCAGATGATTACTCTGTACGGTGCTGGTGATCCCAAGGCCATGGCTGGCGGTATCTCTCAGGCATTGATCACTACCGTATTGGGACTTGTTGTGGCTATTCCAACAGTACTAATGCACACACTCGTGAACGGGAAAGCGCAGCGTATCTTGCATGTATTAGAAGAACAGAGCGCTGGCATTGTGGCTGGTTCAGTAGAGGCCCGTTAAGATGTTTTTCGAAGATACGATTGCGGAAGTAGGAAAGTTTATGGACTCAGGCGGCCCGGTCCTTTGGGCTATTGTCGTCCTGCTGTTCGTCATGTGGACTCTTATTTTTGAGCGACTGTGGTATCTCCGAACTAATGTCAGCGATGACGTTCAGGGAGCTATCGATACCTGGGAGGCGCGTAAAGAAAGAAAATCTAAGCACGCGCACCAGGTTCGAGAGAAGATAATCTCTGAGGTTAGCCTTGAGATCAACACCAACATGATGATGATTAAGACGTTGATTGCTTTAGCCCCTTTATTTGGGTTGTTGGGCACGGTCACCGGAATGATCACTGTATTTGATGTCATGGCCTTTACTGGTGGTGGCGATGTCAAGGCAATGGCTGGCGGTGTTTCCCAGGCGACCGTTCCAACTATGTCAGGGATGGTTGCTGCACTGTCTGGTGTATTCGTCATGACTTACGTTGATCGAATGGCTATTCGTGAGCAGCAGCTTCTGGAAGATCATTTGACCATGGATCATTAATTGGTGGTTGCTATATTTATGTTAGTAGCAACACCTATGAGAGACAACTATGCGCAATAGAACAGGTAAATCACAAGATCAGGGGCAGACAATTGATCTGACCCCAATGCTTGATGTGGTTTTCATTATGCTTATCTTTTTCATTGTTACCGCAACATTTATTAAACTTCCCGGCGTGGAAGTCAATAAGATGGACACGGTCACAGAGGACTCTTATAAAAAGGTCCAGATATTAGTGGCGGTGAGCGAAAACAATGAGTTTTGGATTGATAAAAAACGGATCGAGCCATCCGCATTGAAAATCAATCTAACCAGAATGTTTAACGAAAACCCACAGGGCGGCATGGTCATACAAGCCGATAATGAGTCCAATATTGAATCGGTTGCCAAGGTTGCTGATATCGCGCGCGATATCGGTATTTCCCCGGTAGCGATTTCTGTTGAAAACGACTGAGTTAATAGTATGGATGTAATGAGAATTGGAATTTCTGCCGCGCTAGGTTTGTTGGCTACTTTTGGGTTGGTAATGTTGATGTATACATTAATTGACTCAGGTAACAAAGAGCTAGATGAAGGGCCTACCATTAAGATACCTGACTTCTTACATGTTGATCGAGATGTCAGCGAGAATGTAAAGAAGACAGAGGTTGAAAAACCTGAGGATCCGGAGACGCCACCACCGGAAATTCCAGAAGAGAACTTGGAATTCGAAATTCCGGATAATGCTGTGAGTATGGCAGCCCCTAAAGTTGGAGGCGGGATGAAAGTAGGGCTCGGCACTTTTTCTAGGGATTCAGACTATATTCCTGTGTATGTCCCGCAGCCGCAATATCCACGTCGGGCTCAGACCAGAGGCAAAGAAGGCTACGCTGTGGTTGAAGTCATTATTACCTCAACAGGCGGTGTTCGTGATCCTATTATGATAGAAGAACTTCCAGAAGGTTGGGGTTTTGGCCGTGCAGCAGTTAAAGCGGCATTAAAATTGAAATACAACCCGAGAGTAGTCGATGGCGTTGGCCAAGAAGTTCCTGGCGTTTTGTATAAATTCACCTTCCAGATGGCTAAATAATAAGGAGACACCTATGTTTAGTAAATTAAAAGTTCTAGCTGTAGTCGGTGTTACTTTTTTTCTGCCTTTAATGGTGTCGGTTGGTTCGCCAGACTCGATTATGTCGATGAGTGTCGTTGCTGCAGAAAAGAAAGAGCCAAAGTATAAAAACGTAAAAACGCGTAAAAGACAGTCGGTCGGTAAAACCTGCGCAAAGGCTCTAGATAAGGTTCAAGGTGAGAAAGGGCCTATATTTGCAGCTGGGGAATTAGGCGAGAAAGAAGATGACTCCGCGTTATGGTTGGAGGCAAAATCGATGCTTAATAATATCGAAAGACGTCCCAAAATCTGTGCGTCAGATTACGAGCAGAGCCAGGTTTGGAACATGCTTGGTTATGTTTTTTACTCTATGGACGACTTTACGGGAGCGACTGGCTACTACAAAAGAGTGGTTGAAGGCGTTGGAACTCCGCCTGAGATGAAGTTAGACACTCGTTATACTCTGGCTCAATTTTATGCGATGCAAGAAAAATATGCCTTAGCTGTTGAGCAGCTGGAGATATGGATAGATGCAGCCATTATTGTTGGTCTGGACGCGCGTATGCTTATTGCGCAGCTCTACTATCAACTGGAGCGTAAAGCTGACGCTTTAGAAATGGTAGAAATTGCGATCGATGAATCGGAGGCAAAGGATATCTTGCCCAAAGAGACGATGTGGTCGCTGCAGAGGGTACTCTACTATGAGAAAGATGATCTTAAGAGGGTTACCTCTATACTGCAAAAATTGGTTAAGCACTATCCTAAATGGACCTACTGGAAGCAGTTGGGGGGTATGTATGGTTCCCAAGAGCGTGAAATTGATCAGTTGGTGGCCACAGAAATGGTGTATCTCAATGATCAGTTAACGACTGAAAGCCAGGTAATGAGTATGGCCTACATGTATCTAGGTGCCGAAGTACCTTATCGCGCAGCCAAAATTATCGATAAAGGCATGAGTGATAAAATTATTGAGAAGACGGCCAAAAATCTTGAAGTGCTAGGCCAATCTTGGTGGGCCGCCAAAGATTTACCTAACGCGCTTAAAGCGTTTGAAAGTGCGTCCAAAGAGTCCGATAGTGGTGAATTACAATCGCGGATTGCCTCTATTTATCTTGATTTAGGAAACGATAAAAAGGCTTATAGAGCGGCTCAGAAGGCGGCAAAGAAAGGTTCGGTTAAAAATGCATCGTCAAATTACGCCACCATGGGCAGTGCATTGATTAACTTGCATTGTTATAAAGACGCTATCTCTGCGTTTAAAAAATCAGTGAAAGCTGCAAAGACGAAAAAGACCAAGCGTTTTCCTAGGCAATGGATTAAGTTTGCTGATGCGGAAGGCAATAGGTTGCAGAGATTAAGAGATGTGGGTGCAACAGTACCGGGCTGTAACAAGGCATAGATAAAACCTAAGTAAAGGTTTGAGAAATTTAAAAAAGCCCGAGCAACTGCTCGGGCTTTTTTATGTCATGGAGTATTTTAGCTAAGGGGCTATAGCTGAGAGAGATCCCTCACAGCGCCCTTGTCCGCACTAGTGGCTAGTTTGGCGTACGCTTTTAGCGCAGCAGTAACCTTTCTTGGCCGATTCTCGACCGGCTGCCAACCTAGTTGATCTTGTTCTTTACGACGTTCGGCAAGTTCTTGATCGGGCACTAAAATATCGATGGTACGATTGGGGATATCAATTTTAATTCTATCACCATTCTTTACTAAACCAATCGTACCGCCAGCACCAGCCTCAGGTGACACGTGTCCTATCGACAGGCCTGATGTACCTCCTGAGAATCGACCATCCGTAATAAGGGCACAAGCCTTACCTAGGTTCTTTGATTTAATGTAACTGGTTGGATAGAGCATCTCTTGCATGCCCGGTCCTCCGCGAGGGCCCTCATAACGAATGACGACTACGTCACCGGCAACCACCTCGTTATTGAGGATCGCTGCGACAGCGGCATCTTGACTCTCAATGACAAACGCGGGTCCTTCAAAGACATAAATAGACTCGTCGACTCCAGAGGTTTTAACTACACAGCCATCAGGTGCTAAATTGCCCGTCAGGATTGCAAGACCACCTTCCAGGCTAAAGGCATTTTCCAAGTTCCGTATACAGCCGTTCGCTCGATCGACATCAACTGATGGCCAGCGAGTACTTTGACTAAACGCGGTTTGCGTTGGTATTCCGGCTGGGCCGGCTTTATAAAAGGTTTTGACGGCTTCACTCGGTCGGCCTGCAATGTCCCATTTCTCTATGGCTTCTTTCATGGTTGCCGAGTGGACTGTAGGTAGATCCCCATGAATTAGCCCTGCTCGGTCAAGCTCAGCCAGGATCCCCATGATGCCACCGGCACGGTGAACATCTTCCATATGATATTCAGGCGTGCTTGGCGCAACCTTGCACAGTTGTGGCACTACCCTAGAAAGCTGATCAATATGTGAAAGATTGAAGTCTATCCCAGCTTCTTGCACAGCGGCTAATAAGTGCAGAATAGTATTAGTTGAGCCACCCATGCAAATATCCAAGGTCATCGCATTTTCAAAGGCGCGAAAGTTTGCAATTGAGCGAGGCAAGACCGAGTCATAATCATTTTCATAGTGTTGTTTGGCCATTTTAACAATCGTTCGGCCTGCTTCCAAAAATAGCTCACGGCGGTCTGAGTGAGTGGCAAGAACAGTGCCATTTCCTGGCAGCGACAAGCCTAGCGCTTCAGTAAGACAGTTCATGGAGTTCGCTGTAAACATACCGGAACAAGATCCGCAGGTTGGGCATGCTGAGCGTTCGTACTCAGCTACTTTTTCATCACTAGCACTATCATCCACTGCGATGACCATTGCATCGACTAGATCTAGTTTATGATCAGCAAGTTTGGTTTTACCTGCCTCCATCGGTCCGCCTGAGACAAAGATCGCGGGAATATTTAAACGCATTGCTGCCATCAGCATCCCGGGCGTTATTTTGTCGCAGTTAGAAATGCATACCAGAGCATCGGCACAGTGCGCATTAACCATATACTCCACCGAGTCGGCAATAATATCTCGCGAGGGAAGAGAATAGAGCATGCCGTCATGACCCATAGCGATGCCGTCGTCTACCGCTATCGTATGAAATTCTTTGGAAACACCACCTGCTTTAGCGATTTCACTAGCAACCAGATCACCCATATCTTTTAGGTGTACGTGGCCAGGGACGAACTGCGTATAGGAGTTTGCAATAGCAATGATGGGTTTATCAAAATCACCATCTTTCATTCCGGTCGCACGCCAGAGTGCTCGGGCCCCGGCCATATTGCGGCCTTGAGTGGTAGTGTGCGAACGATATTTAGGCATCTTAAAGTCTCATGCTATAGTTTTAGATCTTACTTTCATTGGGTGTTGGAGTCTGCCTGCTAAGCCGCTCATGTTTAAATGGCTTTGTGAAAGACTCCGGAATTGCGTTGATAATTATACATTGATTGCTTGTTCGCTGGCAGATCCACCACCTCAGCGCTAACAAAGCCTTTTTCCAAAAACCAATGGGCAGCCTGAGTGGTCATTACGCATAGGCTAGACATGCGTAGTTGTCGCGCATCAAATTCAATTTGATCAAACAGTCTGGAACCAATACCTTGTCCATTGAACTCTGGATGTGTTGCCACGCAGGCGACCTCTCCGATTTGCTTGTCTGCAGTGGGATAAAGTGCGGCACAGCCGACAATTAATCCCTCAGGGTGAACGACAACGGTAAAGCGGGATATCTCTGTCTCTAGAAGCTGGCGAGATCGTTTTACTAACACTAATTCATCTTCAAGAGGGGTAATTAGAGCCAATATGCCGCCAACATCTTCGATAGTGGCCGCTCTAATTGCTTCGCCATAATCTTTACTAATTAACGTACCGCTACCATCTCGGGTCAGCAACTCTGACAGCAAAGCTCCATCTTCTTCGTGGCTGACTAAATGAACACGTTCGACACCACTCTGGCAGGCATGGACTGCCGCGCTTAAAAGTCCGGCTTGTTGAACGTCTTTACTTGTCTCTAGTAATTCGGCGAGTTGCGGCAGTGACAGCGTGCGCAACAAGCTTCCTTTATCCATGACACCGCGAGAATCACTGACGAGAATAAGTTTCTCAGCCTCCAAAGTGATAGCCACTTGGGCGGCCAAGTCCTGATAATTTAAATTGAAAGCTTCTCCGGTGGCAGAAAACCCTATTGGGGATATAAGCACCATTGAGTTATCGTCCAGTTGATGCTTGATAGCTTGGCTATCGATACGACGAACCTCCCCGGTACGTCGAAAATCAATTCCATCACGAACACCCACTGGTTTTGCGGTGACAAAATTGCCTCCGATGACTCGAACCTTAGCACCATGCATTGGTGAGCTAGGCAGCCCCATGGACAATTCAGACTCGATCACCAGTCTAGTGCTGCCCACAGCCTCTTTCACGCAGAGCATGGCCTCGCTGCTGGTGATGCGCAAGTGCTGCTCAAAGCGTGTTTCAATATTCGAGAGAGCAAGACGTTGGTTGATCTGTGGTCTTGCGCCATGCACGAGAACAATACGCATTCCAAGGCTTTGTAAGAGCGCGATATCATGCACCATACTGTGGAAGTTGGATTGCAAGACAGAGTCCCCAGAGATGGCGATAACGAAGGTCTTACCTCTATGAGAATGGATATAGGGCGAGGTCTGCCTTAAGAACTTTACATAGTTTTTATCTTTCATGGCGCGATTATAAGCAACAGCGGCCAATAAGTTCAGATAAAAGACCCATTGTTAGCCAAATAACTGCTATTTTTATGTCTTTAGCCTATTAATATGCCATTTTCAGAGTATTTATATCCCCGCATGCTTCTGCTGATGCCTAGAGCGCTGGCGAAACTATCAACAACAAAAAGTGTTTAAGGTACTAAAAATAACAATAATTACAGATGCGGGCTAAGCGGGGAGTGCTATCGTTAACACTCAATTTATGGTTCAATTCCCATCTTGGATTCGGTCTCGCTAACATCCTATGCTAGTTAGTTTCAGTGGTGTGAATATGACAACAAAGCTCACGGCAACTTATGGGTGAGGTAACACTTTATATCGTTCGAGTGAGCCGAGGGTAAAACTGTAACTGGCAGAATTATTTACTGGCCAATTACAGATTGTGATATTACATTTTTAGTAAAGTTTAATTAACAAGAGGAAAAGGTCGATGTCGTTCGCAGATCGTGATGGTTTTATTTGGATGGATGGTAAGTTGATCGATTGGCGTGATGCTCAAGTGCACTTTTTAACGTCTTCGCTGCACTACGGCAATGCAGTTTTTGAAGGTATAAGGGCGTATCAAACTGAGAATTCAGGTACCTGTGTATTTAGACTTGAAGATCATATTAAGCGCTTATTCAATTCTGCAAAAATCATACATATGACGATCCCTTATAGCCAAGAGGAAATCTGCGCTGCCCATCGTGAGATTGTGCGGGTTAATAATTTAGATGCGGCATATATTAGGCCGTTGGTATTTTTGGGGTCTGAGGGAATGGGGCTCAGGGCAGAAAGTCTTGAAATACACCTTGGTATTGCTGCTTGGGATTGGCCGTCTTACATGGCTCCAGAAACCTTAGCATTGGGCCTTAAAGTACGTACATCCTCTTATACTCGTCATCATGTCAACATAACCATGGTTAAAGCTAAGGCAAGTGCTAACTATTTGAATTCGAGTCTGGCCTTACGTGAAGCGCTAGATTCGGGTTGTGATGAAGCTATTATGTTAGACCCAGAGGGTTATGTTTCTGAAGGCAGTGCAGAGAATTTCTTTATGGTGCGTGATGGAGTGATTTATACACCAGACTTAACCTCATGTCTCGACGGCATTACGAGAGACACTGTGTTTAAGCTAGCTGCTGACAAGGGTATAGAAGTCCGTGAAAAGCGTATCTCTCGAGATGAGGTGTATATTGCTGATGAAGCCTTCTTTACCGGTACAGCGGCAGAGATCGCCCCTATTCGTGAATATGACAGTCGTATTATCGGCGATGGCAAGCGTGGTCCAGTGGCCGCAGCACTCCAGACTGCATACTCGGACCTTGTTCAGGGTAAAAATACTAAGTATCAAGATTGGTTGTCGCCGGTCGCTGAATAAGTGTCGCTTGTTAAGTAATAATTAGGTCGAACTGGAATCAATGTCATGACAACAGCAAGCGAAGTCGTCAATATTCTGTGCATGAAGTGGGGTACTAAGTACTCCGCCGATTATGTGAATACACTCTATTCAATGGTGTCGCGTAACATGAGCAGGGAGTTCCGCTTCGTTTGTTTGACTGAAGATGGCGTCGGCCTGCATGGCAATATTGAAGTTTTCCCCCTGCCTGAGTTGTCAGTCGACCTTGGTGGTCCAGAGCGCGGCTGGAATAAGCTGGCTGTCTTTGCTGAAACTCTCTATGACTTAAAGGGCAAGGTGCTGTGCCTGGACCTCGACTTAATTATCACGGGTAGTCTGGATGATCTGTTTGATTATCCTGGCGAAGTGATGATTATCAAAGACTGGATTAAGAAGGATGGTACCGGAAATTCTTCGGTCTACCGTTTTGAGGTGGGTGCGCATGCTGAGGTCTTAGCTGAGTTTGAGCGGTCCTTTGAGCAGATTAAAAAGATTCATCGTAATGAGCAGGAGTATTTATCTGCTGCGATGATGAAAAAAAACGCACTGGTGTATTGGCCGGATCATTGGTGTCGTAGCTTTAAGCGACATTGTATTAAGCCTTTTTCCTTTTTCGTTGCGCGTGATACAGAAATGCCAGCGGATATCCGAGTTTTAGTTTTTCATGGCAAACCCGACCCCCACGAAGCGATCGCTGGGGTTAGTGGGAAGTGGTATCGGCGCTTTAAACCGGCGACTTGGATTCAGAGCCACTGGCATTAAAAACTGTGATGCTTGTCACAAAAATTATGCAAAGACGCCATAATCTGTTGCTTTTGCATCCTTATTGTTTAGCGTAACCACTCCTTATGATAGCTTCCTATACTTATGTACACATAAACATATAGGAATAGGGAGAGTGGTTTTCGATGGACGTTATGTTTGTATCTCGGCGTACTCCGGATCAAGCAAGTATTAGCCGATCCTAACATTATCTCAGTCGATAGGGCCATTGGTCAGCTGAAATCGGGTTAGCCAGTCTATCGTTTGACTATAAACTTGGCCCCTATCCGGTATGTTCTCGGTGTTAATGGCATTAGGTACTAGCATAAATTCAGGGGTAACCTTTCGGCCTTGCCCACCCTTCGAATAGGCAGTTTCACCGATAACTAAATACTCGGCATGATAGGCAAAACTATGATGGTTCTCATTTCTTTTTGGCGCGAGTAAATTGCGTCCAAGATTTGGATAACGGGCATTGGACAGTGCAGCGTTATAAAGGGTCGGCATAATATCCTTGTGAGAGCCTATCTGATTAGTGTCTGGACGAAGGTTGGGGCGATAGTTAATGGGCAAATAAAGATAAAAGGGAACGCTGAGTTCGTGTAAGCGCTCAGCGGGGTTATAGCTCATACCACGAATAGCATGATCCCCCGTTGCTACGACAATAGTATTACCTTTGAGCCGACTATCTTTAATCGCTGACATAAACTGGCCTAGCTGATCGTTTGTATATCGGTACGTATCTAAGGATTCTGCAGGTAGGTCTTGAAGCCTTTCGGATAAACTGTCAGCTAGCGGTGACAAGGTTAAGCCGTGATGTTTGGGCAACTGATAGGGTGGATGATTAGTGACGGATAGTGTTGCTATAAAGAGAGGCTGGTCCCGCTCATTATTACCCAGTAGTTGTTTGATGGCCTCTTCGAATACAAATTTATCTTCCCCGCCCCAGGCACTTGAGGCCATTGCTGGATAAAGCTCGCGCAGCTGATGAGCGCCAATAAATTCGTCGAAGCCCTGAGTTTTCAGGTAGTCACTCCGATTTGATAGACCTTCAAATCCTGCATAGATAAAAACGGTTCTATAGCCTGCTTTTTTAAATACATTCGCCACAGAAGTTTGCAGGGCAATGTGTTGATGGCGTGAGTAACTAATCGAGCTGTACTCAGTATTAACCATTAGGCTCATCAATGAATATTGAGTGTCGTCATGTGCGGGCAAGAATCGCTTGAAATAGTAATCCTCATCTAGATGCTGGCGCATCTGGCCAGCAAGGTCCAACCCGGAGTTAAATGAGGGGAGTAATAAAGCATTGCCCATACTTTCTATTAGATTGAGCACCACATTCGGCGGATTTCTCTCAAGAAAAGGAGAGCTAGGTGTTTGGGTGAAAAACTGCGGGAAAAGAGGTTGGTCTGAGGGAGGCTCGCGATAAAAAGCGGTAAACAGTTCGCGACCTTCAGCGTCCAGAGCGGGACTAATTATCTTTGATTGCTCAAATTCTTTGTAGCCGTAGTAGAGAGCAATAATGCCATTAGGCACGATATTATTTACCGCTGTTTCAGATGATACAGTAAGGTGGCGCTGTGATAGTGGAAAGGTCGAGATGGTGCCTCGGCCGAGTAGCATTAAAAGCATTAGTGGCAGTAAAATAGCCAGCGTGAAAAAGGGTATTGTCCTAACGTGCACAAAGCTAATCAATTCAATTATTTCCTCACCGATTTTCCTATAGCTCCACAGTATCAATGCGGTCACAGATAGCCCCGTCATCAATCGTAAGCCAAAAGGGTCCATACTTATCACGGTGGGCCAAATTGTAGCGCCACCATAGTTTAAACCATTGTAAGCAAGGCTATCGATGGGGCGATCGAAAAAACCGATATAGCTAAAGTTGACGATAGATATCCAAGTGGCTATCACCAAAATCAAACCGCCCCAATAGCGATTTAGCAACCATCCAAAATGAGATGCCATTGTTGGCAGAGGGATACAGCAGATGCTGACCAACAATCCTAGCAGGTTGGCCCGGATAACGACGGCCAGATCAAAACGAAAGCCTGTCCATAGGGCACGCCATAAGTCACCATTGTTAGCGATGCTTTCAGGGCGAGGATAAGATGCCCAGGTAGCCAACCGCACGACCAAAAACAGAGCGGCACAGATCACAACTATGCTTATTAAAGACGCTAGGACTCTAAGATAGACGGCTGAATTTAACGTGATGCTGAAATTATTGGAACTTGTTTGTGTCATAAAATAGTCTCGGACTCTACTTGACGATGGCGGGCAACGAACAATTAAATTGACTAGTTAATATTTTATCATGAAACCAAACCTGTTGATTTCTCTGATTAGTCAGATCTTTGCAAACACACCTAATTGCAGATAGGTTATCATTCGTTATTGACGAAAAATTCTGCTAGGTTGCGGTAGTCATTTTTACCCATTCCTCAGCGATTTAGAATGCAATTGTTTTTTTATTTATTCATTAAAGGTTATTTAGACCCAGTATGCCTAGATTTCTATACACAGCATTTTTTTATTGCTTACTGCCGGTCATTTGCCTGCGGTTGTTGTGGCGAGCGGTGAAATCACCTAACTATGCTAAACGTTGGGCAGAACGATTTGGGTTTGTGAATGATCTTGACTCGAACAAAGAGATTATTTGGCTGCATGCGGTATCTGTGGGTGAAACTCTAGCTGCAGTGGCTTTGGTTAACGCTCTACAGGAGAAATATTCCGATCATCGGTTGATAGTAACCTGTATGACGCCAACCGGTTCAGAGCGTATTTTGGCGGCTTTTGGTGATTCTGTGGAGCATAGTTATGCGCCTTATGATATGCCTGATGCGGTCGCTAGATTTTTAGGCAGGGTACGACCAAAATTATTAATCATAATGGAAACCGAATTATGGCCAAATACTATTGCCGCCTGCAATAAACGTGATATTCCAATCATCTTGGCCAATGGGCGACTATCCGAAAAATCGGCTCGGGCTTATCAACACATTAATAGCTTGGTTCGGCCAATGCTAAATGGCCTACACACAGTGGCGGCACAGCATAATAACGATGCTCAACGCTTCCAGAATCTCGGATTGCCAGATACTGCGGTGACGGTGACCGGAAACATTAAGTTTGATTTAAAGATAGACCCTTCTCTAATGGGTACAGTGGCACAATTATCTAAAGACTGGCGCGGCGCTACCCAGAGAAAAGTATTTTTAGCAGCCAGTACCCATAAAGGTGAAGACGAAATAATCTTGGCGGCCTTTGCTGAAATAAAAGCACAGCTAGAGTCAGTACTGTTAGTCATAGTTCCGCGCCACCCAGAACGGTTTAATCAGGTTGCCAATCTATGCCAGTCGGCAGGATTTAGCATCGCGCGGCGAAGTGAAGACGCTCCGGTTGCCGAGGCTGACATATTACTTGGTGATAGCATGGGTGAGTTGATGGCTTTCTTTGGCGCTTGCGACTTAGCTTTTGTCGGCGGGAGCTTCGTGCCAACAGGTGGGCATAACATGATTGAAGCTGCAGCTTGGGGAGTTCCTGTATTAACGGGGCCACACCTGTTTAATTTCACCGAGATAGCTAATTTACTGACTGAGGTTGGAGGTATTAAGGTCTGTCGAGACGTCGATGATCTTGCCAGTCAATCTGTGATGTTGCTGCAAAATGAGACGCAAAGAATGCTAATGGGTGAAGCGGCACGCCAAGTAGCGGTTGCTAATCGTGGCGCCCTAGATAGGTTACTTGCCCTTATTGCCCAGGCTATTTAGATACAGATAAGCTTGGATCTAACCAGGCGTTTAGCTGATAAATATCATCGGGTGACAACTGCCCCGCCACTTCTTTTAAGCTCATCATAGCGAAGATATAGTCGTATCGTGCATTGGCATAGTTTCGTTTGGCCTGAAACACAGAGCGCTGAGCCGCAAGCACGTCAACAATGTTACGCGTCCCCACTTCGTATCCAGCTTGCGTGGCTCCCAGAGCACTTTCCGCAGAGGTAATAGCTTGTTTGCGAGCTTTTACGCGAGCTGCATTGGTAATGACCAGCTGATGCCGACTGCGGGCTGTCTGCACTGTGTTGCGCGTTGCCACTTCAAAATTTTCATTCGAAGCAATTGAACGTTGTTTCGCCTGTCTTCTTCCAGCATTGATGCCGCTAGCCCAGATTGGCATACTCACCGAAATACCGAAACTATGACCATCACTTAAAGATGAGATCTCAGAGCTACTTTCTGAGGGGAGATAGCTAATTTGGGTTCCATCTTGATCTGAATCTGAATAACGTGCATTAGCAGTAACTTTTGGGAAAAGTTGCGCTGTAGCCGCCTTAGCTTCGTTATAAGAAGCGTCTTTACCAAGTTCAGAAACTTTTAATTGATAGTTGTTGTTGAGAGAAAAATTCACCCAATCTTGACTATCAAGAGGCACCGGGTTGACCGTCACAAACTCGTCTTTCAATCCAGACAGAACACTGTGATTTTTACCGGTGAGCACTTGCAACGCATCAAAGGCGATATTCACAGCGCCGCGCGCTTCAAGACTGTTAACCAAAGCATCATCAAACACTGCTTGGGCTTCATGAACATCTGTTACTGGCAGCAAGCCTACTTCAAAACGTTCTCTAGTTTGTTCTAGTTGCCGTTGAATGGCTCGTTGCTCTGCCTTACGTGTTTCATGGTTGTCATAGGCTCGCAGTGCACCTAGATAGGCGCTGCTAACTCTTAATATTAAAGTCTGCTGCTCCGCGGCAAATTGTGCCGCCGCACTTTTACTGAGCGCTTTACCGCGCTGGAATTGATACCAAGCGGGCATATCAAAGATGGCTTGGGTTAGTGAAACACTGTAGGTCGTTGAGTCAGTATCTGAAAAGTTCTTACTGACAAAAGGATTAGCCGAGATAAAGGAATAGACTTGCAACGATTCACTGTTTCTTTCTGCTTGGCTGAAGTCAGCGGAAGCTGAAATAACAGGCAGCAAGTAGGCGCGGCTGATGTTTTTAGTTTCTCGGCCTACTTGAAAATTAGCACGTGCAGCACGCAAGGTCGGGTCGCTCTGCAGTGCTAGTTCATAAATATCTTTTAAAGAATCCGCTGCACTACCCTGCGATATTAAAAGAACAGTGCAAAGTGTCAAAAATCCTTGTCTTACCTTCAACATACAAACTCCATGATAATTTTCATTGTGTGCACTTCAAACGGGCATTTTAGCAGATTTGTTTTGGTTATAGTGATTAGCAACTTCCCTTAACTAAGACGCTGTTACTGGCAGCATTAGATTCAAAAAGGTTACAAAAAGCTACTAAATAGAACCTAACGTATCTTGCTCCAATTCGTTGACCTTATAATTAATCAAATGGTCTTAAGGATGTTATTTTAACGTACTATATGGCCAACTTTATACGAGTGAAAAGTTAAAAATGGTCAAAAAACACCAATTTAATCAGTCAGATGTTCGCATTGAATCGTCGGAAACCGTATTCCAAGGTTTTTTTAGGGTTGCAAAACTGAAGGTAAGCCATCGTCTCTTTAAGGGCGGTTGGAGTGCTCCGATAACGCGGGAATTATTTCAACGCGGTGTGGCGGTTGGAGTGCTACTTTATGACCCAATAAATCATTTAGTCGGTTTAGTTGAACAATTTCGGGTCGGGGCGCTAGATGATAATCAGGGTCCCTGGCAATATGAAGTAGTGGCTGGAATGGTGGAGTCCGGCGAAATGC
>Ga0209252_1001029_pt1 | contig 19297 bp, 18 predicted proteins | sample SaaInlV_135m_DNA_3_FD_184673 | JGI IMG/M metagenome (GOLD analysis project Ga0209252, IMG submission 184673) | Marine microbial communities from expanding oxygen minimum zones in the Saanich Inlet - Saanich Inlet SI074_LV_100m_DNA (SPAdes) (version 2) | ecosystem: Environmental > Aquatic >... | reverse complement strand
CATGTGCGCCGCGTGTGCTCTCCCGACGGCGTCCATAGCGTGAGCGGCCGTGTGAGGCTCGTGTGTTGAGATCAAGTCCCCAGTGGCGGGATTGATAGCTTCGAAGTTCATGGCGTGTCCGGTCGGAGGAGTCGCCTCTAGGGTATACCGCGACGCCCCTCCCGCAACCGCTCGTGGACACGATGTTCGGTTGGCGCGAGCCTGGCGGATCCAGGCGGCCTTGAGGAGTTTTCCACCGCACCCATCGACTTAGGGAAGGGGAAATCAGTGGCACACGGGAACGACGAAGTCGGGGCCGATCAGGCTTCTCGGAGCCGTAGGCTCGGACCCATTCGGTTGTTTGTAACCGGCGGGACGTTCGACAAGGAGTACGATGAGCTTCACGGCACACTCGACTTCCGTGGTACGCATCTGAAGCAGATGCTCGAGCTGGGTCGGAGTCGCCTGGACGTGAAGGTCCGGACGCTGATGCTGGTCGACTCGCTCGACATGACAGACGCCGACCGCGACCTCATCGCGAGCAGCTGCTCAGATGCTCCCGAGCCCCACATCGTCATCACTCATGGCACAGACACCATGGTGGATACCGCGCGCATCCTGGCTGAGCGAGTGCGGGACAAGACCATCGTTCTCACCGGGGCGATGATCCCGATCGCGTTCGGTTCCTCGGATGGCCTGTTCAACCTTGGCGGGGCGTTGTCCGTCTCACAGGTACTTCCGCCCGGAGTGTACGTGGCCATGAACGGTCGGGTATTTGACTGGGACAACGTCCGAAAGAACCACGACACCGGAGTGTTTGAAGCCCTTCGGTGATCTAGCGGTTGTTGCCGGGGTTTCTGCCTCCGCCTCTCCGACCACGCATGGTGGGGGAGAAGCGGAGGTCCCGGGCTTCACTCAAGAGACTTTCGAACCGACTGTCGCGGCGAAGGTCGTCCCAGACCGGATCTGAGCGCAGCGTGAGCAGGCCCGGTTCGGCATCTGCGAGTGCAGCGGCGAGGTGCGTAAATGCCGCGTCGTCGTCGCCCATGCCGGCGTTGGCGGCAGCGAGGTCTATGTGAGACACGTGGCCGCCTGCTCCCAGCTCGGTGGTGAGTCGACCGAGCGTCCAGGACCAATAGCCGGCGGCTCCGCTCTCAGCGACCGCACGTTCGAGCGTCTGGATATCTGCGGCGCTCGGGGCGCCAAAGGCACCAGATTCACTCCAATCTCTGGACGCTCCGACCGCGCCCATAGGATCTCCTCCAGACATGTGCGTCCGCACCCCAGGCTGGAGTGGACTCCGGGTTGGCCGAGACGACGTCTTCCAGGAGCTCCGTGGCGTCACCAAACCGACCCGCGCCCAACAGCTGTCGCGCGGCTCCAGCCCGTTCAGCCAGTCCGTCTCCTTCCCCACGCACCATCCGCAGGCGCACGAGCCGCTCGAGTTTGTCTCCGAGTCCCGTCAGGGCGTCGACCCAAGTGGTGTCGAACGCGCTGATGTCCATGACGATCGAATCGGCCATGCCAGGGATCGACACGACGTGCACCATCGTGGGCTGTCCCTCCACCGGAGCCTCGGGCATGAGGCGCGGGATGCTACGCTCAATGAGGGACAGCACTTCGCGAGTCTCAATAGACTGAGCGTCCATCTCGAGCGATTGAGCCGCTTCTTCACGGGCGAGCTGTACCTCTACGGGGTTGGCCTCGCCGTCCTCCATGTCGACCATGAAGCGGGCACTCGCGATTCCTGTGAGGGCTGGCGCGAAATCCGGGTCGTTCTGTACCGCGTCCTGGAAGTAGTCGAAGGCCATCCGGTACCCTTCGGGCGTGCCACGTTCGTACTCATAGCGGCCCTTCAAGTACGCCTCTTGGACCATCGGCTCGACGTTCATGGCCACTTCGGTGAATGCGGTTTCGGCGTGTTCACCTTCGATTTCGTGCACGACGGCGTGGGCGATCTCGGTTTGAAGTGCCAAGACGTTCGTGACCTCGCGGTCGAACTGAAGCGTCTGGATGTGCGAGTCACTCCGAGCGTGGATGATCTGAAGAGTGACGCGCACTTGGTCACCCACGCGAGTCGCCGATCCCTCGATGAGCGCGTCCACACCCAACTCTCTACCGATCTCCGGCGCGGACTTGGTGGTGCCGGCGTACTGAGTCACCGAGGTCCGGGATACGACCCGGAGACCTTCGACCATGCTCAGCTTGGCAATCAACTCCTCGTGCATTCCGGCGGTGAAGTACGCCTGGTCACCCCCCTCTGAGAAGTCGGCGAGGGGGAGGACCGCGATCGAATTGATGGCCTCGGACGGGTCGTAGATCGCCAACTCCACCGGCGTGCCTGCGACGTCCGTCGAGGCGGGTACCGTGAAGATCCCCTTGGTCGCGAGCCAAGCGCCGAGTCCACTCATCACCGTGACGGTGATCACGAGCAGGGCCAGGCGCGGAGCCACGCTGTCCGCTCCATCACCCTCTGTGCGCTTGATCCCGTCAGCCGTGATATCGAAAACCCACGCCAACACGGTTGCCGGTGGGAATCCGAGAGCAACGACGATCACCAAAACCCGCAGGCCGGCCTCACCTAACCCAAAGGCAGGAAAGACGATTTCTGCCAGCTGTAGCACGACGAAGGCCACCGCCGCGTACCCAAGCGCGAAACGCACCACATGTCTGCGGCGCATCTCTGCCATGAACTGGCCGAAGGTGGAGGGTTGTTGGTCTTGGCTCATCGTACTGCGTTAGACGGATGTGGGGTGCAGAAAGTTAGATGCACACCGTGCCGGATGGCGTTGCAAGCCTTCGGCACCTCCGCTAGGACAGGCCAGCGAGTGGATTGGCACTGCGCCGGCGAAGGACCGCCTGAATGCGAAGTAGGAAACGCGGCGCGTCGACCGGTTTTACCACAAAATCGTCGGCTCCAGCTTCGAAGAGTTGCATCTCTATCGCAGGATCCTCCGACCCCGTGGCGACGACTACGGGCAGCGACGCAGTCGCGACCCGCGAGCGGATCCGCTGCAGGACCTCGAGTCCGTGCATCTCCTTCATCTGCAGGTCTAGGGTGACCAGAGCGAACGGGTCGCTCCCCGCAAGTAGCTCTAGCGCTTCGGGGCCGTCGGACGCTTCCGATACGCGGAAGTCGGCTGTCTCGAGCATCGTTCGCATGAGCAGTCGCATGGACGCATCGTCATCAACCACCAGAATGTGGGGTCCGCCTTTGGCCTCGAGGGTGAGGGGTGGAATCTCGTGTCGGAGTTTGCCCTCGTCCGGATAGACCGTTCGGACCAGAGCACTCAGCTCCGACGGCGGCGCCACCACGAATTGGACCGTCCTGGCTGCGATGCTCCCGATCTCTCGCTCGGCGGCCAGGCTGACCGGGTCCGCCGTAGCCACCATGATACTCCGATCGCCGTATTGAAGCGGGACCACGTTGAGCTTGCGGGCCACCACGCCAGGAATCAGTCGAGAGGCGTGAGCGTCGGCGCTGTCGAGATCTGCGACCTCGAGCCGATAGTGGGCCGCGACGAGCTCCGTAAGATGCTCCGCGGAGAGTCCGGTTCGCATGGCGACCGTGTCCCAAACCGCGACCAGGTCGGTATCTGAACCGATGTTCAGTTGGTCCGCGCCTTCGAGGCCGGCCTCTCGTACGACGGGTACGAGCCAGTGTTGAATCATTGGCGCCTGATCCAAGGTGCTACTCCCGCAGGTTCCACTCAGGTGCCCCGATGATGGAGCATCGAATGAAGGTGTGTGGGGGCTCAGTGGGGTCGAGATGCCTTATCGCGTCCACTTCCTTAGATTCGGCGCGATTTCCATATTGACCGCCTCCCCGCTGCTTGATGCAAATCCGATACCTGGATGGTCCCCGCCTTAGGCGATCCCTAATCGCGGCCTGCGATTACGCGCAGCGCTTCCGCGGCGAGTTGAACCGTATCAACGTATTTCCGGTTCCGGACGGAGATACGGGAACGAACCTGGCATTGACGGTCCAGTCCATTGCGGACCACCTGAGCAACCACCGAGCACGCTCCGTTTCGGTCGTGGCGAGTGAAGCCGCTCAGGCCGCCGTACTCGGAGCCAGGGGCAATTGCGGGATGATGCTCTCCCACTTCCTCCTGGGCTTTGCCGAGGACCTGGAGGGCTACGATCGAGTCGAAACCGCGCGATTCGGCCAGGCGTTGGACGCTGGCGCGAGGAACCTCTATGACGCTTTGGAGAAACCGGTAGAAGGGACCATCCTCACGGTCATCCGTGACACAGCGGATGCCGCGGGGGAGTCAGGGGCTCCTGACTTCGTACCGCTTCTTGAGCTTCTCGTCGAGCGGGCGCGGGACTCACTCGCGAATACCCCGGAGTTGCTCCCGGTCCTAAAGAGGGCCGGGGTCGTAGATGCCGGCGCCAAGGGCTTCGTGAGCTTGCTCGAAGGGGTGCTCCTTCTCGTGAACGGAGATCCGATTGTCGCCGCCTTGGCCTCTGGCACTCCGGCCGGGGACGAAGGAGTGGCCGGCATCGATTATCCGGAGGACGAGGAGCAGTTCCGCTTCTGTACCGAGGCGCTTGTTCGAGGAGAAGACCTTCCCACTCAGAACGAGGTACGCGCCGTTCTTCGTGATATGGGCGATTCTCTCATCGTGATCCGTTCCGCAGATATCCTGAAGGTCCATGTCCACACGGACGCACCGGACGGAGTCTTTGACTACCTGCGTGGCCTCGGCGAACTGGTAACGCACAAGGCTGAGGACATGCGAGCCCAGCACGAAACTGTCCAGAGAGCTGCGCGGGGTCATATCCAGTTGGCCCGCCGGCCGATGGCGATCGTCACAGACTCCGCATGCGATTTGTCAGAAGAGCACGTCCGGGCACACGGAATTCACGTGACGCCCCTTGTTCTTGTGGACGGCGACAAGATGTATCGAGATGGGATCGATATCACGGCCGATGAGTTCCACAGCATGTTGGCCGAACAGGAGGCACTCCCGACTACGAGTCAGCCGGCCCCGGCCGACTTCATCGATTCGTACGCACGGGCCGCCGAGGAGGGTGAGTCCATCTTGGGTGTGCTGGCTTCTTCGACTCTCTCGGGGACCTTTGCCTCGGGAGAAGCGGCGGCGTGGCGCTTCGACAGTACCCGTGTGCATTTGGTCGACTCGAAAGGGGCGTCGCTTCTCGAGGGACTCATGGTCCTCAAAGCCTGCGAACTGGCGGAGTTGGCTTGGGAGCCGGAGGACATCGTTGAGGAGTTGGATCGGGTGCGCCGCCAGTCGGGGATCCTGTTTACAGTGCAGACGTTCGAGCGACTGATTCGGTCTGGACGGGTGGGCCGAGGCCGAGCTCTACTGGGGCGCTTCCTGGGCATCAAACCGATTCTGGGACTCGACCAAGAGGGACGGGTGGCACCCGTAGGGAAGGCGTGGGGGAAGGGTCGGGCCAAGGGCGAACTCATGCGGCTCCTGAGGGACAGGATTCCTGCCGGAACGAAAAATGTTCGCTTTGGCGTCGTGCATGTGGGGATTCCAGAGGTCGTCCCGCCTATCACCAAGCAGCTGCGTGAGTGTTTCGGAGAGCACACTGAAGTGCTGTCGGCTCCGGCGACGCCGGTGATCGCTACGCATTTGGGGATCGGTGCGTGGGGCGTGGCTTACCTCGTTGAGGACGACTAGTCCCTCAACCGCTCCGCGCTACTTTCGGCGCTGCTTCCCCAAGACCAGGGCGTCGTAGGTTACGCGCTGAGCTGAACTGAGGTCCGTGGGGAGTCCGACCAGGATGGCGCGCACCTTGGGGTCATCCGGGAGGTGCAGTACCAGGCGACCGTCCATGGGTGCTTCGTACGGGTGGGCGCGACCCGTCTCGTCAATGCTCACCGTCCGCCCCACTGCTGCTGCTTCAGCGAGCGTGCGCCCGTATTCGGCCCAAGCGACCAGCGGCTCGACCTCACCTGAGGCCACCTGCGGGATGAGCGTGTCGCGGTAGTACGCGACGGCGTTTTGGTACCCCTCAGCATTGGAGCCTTTCAATTCACGGAGCCGTTCGCGATAGAACTCACGGGGATCGCGGGAGTCCGAGGCATCAATGGCCTCTTGTAGGCGTCGGTCGGCTTCGGCGGTCAGGTCAGTCATGGCGCGGAAGGATCGTGCGCGAATGCGGTAAGGTCAACGATCGGCACCGTCTGCTCTGAACAGGACATCGTTGGCCGCCAGATCACGACGAGGCATACGTCAGGTCAGGATACGAGCCGATACGGCGATGCCGAAGACTGACGTCAGACGCCTTGGACCATGGCGTCGAGGAAGTCGGCGTTCGTGTCGGACATGCTGATGCGGGACAACAAGAACTCGATGGCCTCAGCAGGTGGCATGTCTGCCAGGAAATTCCTTAGCAGAGACACGCGGTTCAATTCGGTCGAGTTCAAGAGCAGTTCTTCCTTGCGTGTACTCGACTTGTTCAGGTCGATCGCAGGATAGATCCGCTTGTCGGAAATGAAACGATCCAGCACCAGCTCCATGTTTCCGGTGCCTTTGAATTCCTCGAAGATCACCTCATCCATCCGGCTCCCAGTGTCGATCAGAGCGGTGGCGATAATGGTAAGGGATCCGCCGTTTTCGATGTTCCGGGCGGCACCGAAGAAACGTTTTGGCTTCTGGAGTGCATTGGCGTCGACGCCACCCGAGAGGATGCGCCCGGAATGCGGCATGGTCGAGTTGTAAGCACGGGCCAGCCGCGTGATGGAATCGAGAAGGACCACCACGTCCTTCCCTTGCTCCACGAGTCGCTTGGCCTTTTCCATCACCATGTCGGCGACCTGCACGTGCCGCTTGGCTGGCTCGTCGAAGGTGGACGCGATGACTTCTGCGCCCACGTGCTCCACCATGTCGGTGACCTCTTCAGGCCGCTCGTCGATGAGGAGCACGATGAGGTGAACCTCGGGCGAGTTCTTCGCGATGGAGTTTGCCATTTGCTGCAAGATCGTCGTCTTACCCGCTTTTGGAGGGGAGACGATCAACCCGCGCTGTCCCTTCCCGACCGGAGCGATGAGGTCGATCACTCGCATGGCGATCGCGCTGTCGTCTCCGTCTACTTCGAGTCTCAAGCGCTTTTCAGGGTATCCGGGGCGGAGGCTCTCGAAACTCAGGCGCTGCGGCGCATCGTCTGGATTCGCTCCGTTGAGCGACTCGACCTTCAGGAGTGCCAGATAACGCTCACCTCGCTTCGGCGGCCTGACTTGGCCCGAAATCGTATCGCCCGTGCGCAGGTCGAAGCGTTTGATCTGCGAGGGGCTGACGTAGATGTCATCAGGCCCGTGGAGGTAGTTCCAATCTTGCGAGCGGAGGAATCCGTACCCCTCTGGAAGGATCTCTAGGACACCCTCTCCTGTCAGAACGATCTTGGCCTCCAGCAGCCCCTGCTCGATCTTGAAAATCAGATCTTGCTTGCGGAGGCCACTGACGTCGCTGATGTTCAGTTCATCCGCGAGGTCGTGAAGATCGCCGACCGTCTTTTTCTTGAGTTCAGTAGTGTCTACAGGGAACTCCGGGGGGCGGAGTGGCCACTAGGCGGGCCAATACGGGGGGATAAAAACAGAGGAACGACCTGCATAGGTCGTTGAGTGTTCAACTAATCCCGGTGGCGGAGTGTTCCCCACGAGTGGGGCGGACCGGGTCCACGTGAGTGGTGCAGATGTCTTTATGGGAGTAATGCCACAGTAATGGCCCTCCGAAAGGCAGGCAAGCCTGATCCAGGGCTCTGGTTGACGCTTCTAGAAGAGTATCGGCTGACTTCGCTTCCGAATGATACCCTTCTCGAGGGGACTCTTCGGGAAGATTTGTCCGGTGCCTCTCCAGAGGTCCAGGATGCGATACGAGAATGGCCTGCTGCGGCGCATCTTCACTATGAGGACGGTAGGACCCAGGTGGCTTTGGTCTACCATGCCAAGGACGAGCGTAGCCGCGGCCCATGGATTCATCTGGCTCTCTTCGCGGCGACGATGGTCACGACCATGGCGGCGGGTGCACTCATGGTCGGGTTGGATCCGTTCGACACAGAGGTCCTCAGACTTGGTGCGCTAGCGATCCCCTACCCGTCGGGGCTCAATCTGCGCGCATTGTGGGTCGGAGTCCCGTTCGCGTTCCCGTTTCTAGGCGTGCTCTTGGCCCATGAAATGGGGCACTACGTCGCGGCGAGGGTGCACAAGGTTCGGGCCACCTTGCCCTACTTCATTCCGTGCCCGCCGTACTTCTCCATCATCGGGACCCTCGGGGCGTTCATCAAGCTGAAGGGGCCGACCATCAAGCGAGCCGTACTGTTCGACGTCGGCGCGGCGGGCCCTCTCGCGAGTTTTGTGGTGTCGCTGCCGCTGCTCGCGATCGGTCTCATGCTTTCCGAGGTCGTGCCCGGCCGTGCGACGGGTTCGACTCCCTTTGTGATCCAGTTTGCGGGCCAGTCGGTGTGGCTGGGCAATGGGGTGATCACCCACGTGATGGGTTCGATCTTCGCCCCGGGAGTGCTCGGAGAGGCTCCCATTCTCCTCCATCCGTTGGCGCTCGTCGGCTGGCTGGGGTTGTTCGTGACCGCTCTCAACCTCTTGCCCTTGGGGCAACTGGACGGGGGCCACATCCTCTATGCGCTGGCCCCCAAACAGCAGAGCCGTGCTTCCAAGGTGTTCATGGTGGCGCTGCTCCCACTTGGGTTCTTGTGGTGGGGCTGGTGGGCCTGGGCCGCACTGATCGCAGTTCTACATCGCGGACGCATGAATCACCCCCCAGTGGTGCAGCCTGAGAAGCACATCGGGTTGGTGCGTCGTTGGTTGGGATTCGCGCTGGTTTTGATATTTTTTCTGACATTTGTACCGGTCCCACTGGACCTTTAGCCGGAAAAAGCTCAGCGGGCGACCGCCTAAGGTCTTTCTGTTTCAATCGATTTTCGCGGTACCCCCTGCGCAAAAACTTGACAATTCAAGAGCGGATGAAAACATTCGTTTACGATTTTTAGGGATTTCCCCTCTCGTGGAGGAGGCGGGGTGGCGCGACACAATCGAGAAGGCAGTGGAGCCGACCAATGCGGCTTCCAATATGGGGTCAATTATCAGCCTGATTGGCTGAAATTGGTCAAGGTGACGAGACAGCTCGACACAGGCCGACAGTCCACCAAGGCTCTGTTTAGGAATCCGGTGCGCGGTGCGCAGGCGGAACCCAGCGATCGCATTCGAACGCGAATCGTCTCACACGATCAGTCTCTCGATTTCGAGGTCTCGATTACGGATCCTCGTGCGGCCGTGAAACGAATTCGGGTCGCGTACATGCTGCCCGGTGAGAACGGAGTACTCGAGGAGGTCGAGTTCACGCTCGAGTGCGAGGAAGGTCCCCGCGTTTAAGGCGGCACGAGCTTTGCAACTTCGACGGCTTCCCGACCTAGGTCGGGAAGCCGTTTTTTCTTCGCTTCTGCGATTGTGTATACTCCGTTCATGAACTTCGTCACCGGTCCCGTCCGAGCCGTGGGACGGTTCGCGATCCGGACCGTCAGTGCCCTAGGCCGTGCTGGCTATCTGGCCAGGGATGCCGCGCGCGCGCTGGTGAATGGTTCGCAGTGGTTGCCACATCTCCTCCCGCAGATGGTAAAGGTGGGGGTCGAATCTGTCCCGATTGCGCTCTTTATAGCGACGTTCACGGGGATCGTCCTGGCGCAGATGGCCGAGTACACGTTCACCGGGGCGGTACCGCTCTATTTCGTGGGGACGCTCGTCGGCAAGACCATGGTCTTGGAGTTAGGGCCCGTTCTGACGGGATTAGCCCTTTCTGGACGTGTCGGGGCCAACATTGCTGCTGAGATCGGCACCATGCGCGTCACCGAGCAGATCGATGCACTGGAGACGTTGGCGTACGATCCGGCCGCGTATCTCGTCGTGCCTCGTGTCGTTGCCGGGGTGCTCATGTTCCCGGTCGTGGTCATTCTCGCTGACGCGCTTGGGGTCTTCGCTGGCTGGGTCACCGCACAGGCGCTCCTCGACATGTCCTCGTTCGAGTTCTTGAAGGGCCTTCGTCTCTACTTCGATCCGTGGGACATCCAATTCTCGGCCATTAAGTCGGCGACGTTCGGGCTCACGGTCACGTCGGTCGGGTGCTTCTTCGGTTTCCATGCCCGAGGCGGCGCGGAGGGCGTGGGACAAGCTGCGACCCGAGCCGTTGTGGTCAGTAGCATGATCATCTTGGTGCTGGATGCTTTTTGGGCGGCGGTACTGCTATGAGCATCGAACTCATTGGCGTCCACAAGGCATTCGGCGTGAATCAGGTGCTCAAGGGCTTCACCCTGTCCGTACAAGACGGTGATACGCTTTCGGTGATCGGTGGCTCGGGGACCGGAAAATCTGTCGCGCTCAAACACATTGTCGGCCTCCTCCGTCCGGATCAGGGTGAAATTTGGGTGGACGGGGAGAACGTGAGTCGTCTCGACCTCGAAACCCTCTACGTGCTGCGAAGAAGGGTTGGCTACGTCTTTCAGTTCGCGGCGCTTTTCGACTCGATGACCATTGAGGAGAATGTCGGGATGGGGCTCCGCCGCATGTCCGACATGACTGAAGCCAAGATTCGCAGCCGAGTGTTTGATTGCCTCCATCTGGTGGATCTGGACGGGTACGGGGATCGCTTTCCCTCTCAGCTGTCTGGTGGCCAGCGAAAACGTGCCGGCTTTGCGAGGGCCATCGCGACGGAACCGAAGTACCTGCTTTACGACGAGCCGACGACCGGTCTTGATCCGGTTACCACCGCGGTCATCGATGAGCTGATCGTCCGGATGTCGGACCAACTGGGGGTTACTGGGGTGGTGATTACACACGACATGACCAGTGCCTTCAGGATTTCTGACCGCGTCGCCATGCTCTACGATGGCCAGATTCGCTTCGAAGGCACGCCCGACGAGGTTCGGAACGCGACCGATCCGGTCGTGAGGGGATTCATCGAGGGGAGGCCCGAATTGTTGGAGTCGGCTACATGAATCGCAGTAGAGAGTTGATGGTTGGGGTCGTCATCATCGTGTCTATTGCTATCGCCGTGCTCGGGACGTTCTTCTTGAATGGCGCGAATTTCGGACGCCCGCAGGCTTCGACCGATGTACTGCTTCGTAATGTGGGCCAGCTCAACCGCGGCAACACTGTGAAGTACCTCGGCGTCAACATTGGCGTAGTCGACGAGATCGGTGTCGACGGGGCTGCGGTCCGGATCACGCTGATGGTGGACCAAGAGGTCATGCTCCCGGAAGACGCTGCAGTCATCCTTGGTCCTGAGTCCATGTTCGGGGACTGGCAGGCGGAGGTGGTCTCTCGTGCCGAGTTCCCGCGATTCCCGTTTTACCAGTTGCCTGAGGGTACGCCGAGCGGAGTGCTGCCTGGGTATGCGCTGCCGGAACTCTCTCGCCTTACGGCGTCTGCTGAACAAATCGCGGACAACGTCGCGGGTCTGTCAGACCGACTCGAACTTGCCTTCAATGACTCCACGGCTGCGGCTCTCGCTTCGGCGATTGGCAACCTAGAGGAGATCAGCCTCGAGATTCGGGATCTCGTCGTGCAACAGTCCGCGATGGCGAATAGTGTGACCGCGAGTGCCGACAGCGCGCTGAACGAAGTGGAAGCAGCGTCTGTGGTGGCCCGGCGCTCGTTCGAGCGTATCGAAGCCATTCTCACCGATGCCCAGATCGATTCGATCGTGGCCAACATTCGATCGGCATCGAGCGGGATCGACGCGATTGCCACGGACATGTCGGCGGCGACGGGTGGCATGGCGGGCACGTTTGAACGAGCCGATTCCGCGTTTGCTCGTATGGATCGAATCACGGCGATGATCGAGTCGGGTGAAGGTGCGATCGGCCGATTGCTCGTAGACTCGACGCTGGCGGTCCGCGCGGAAGATGTGCTGGGCCAGCTTGCTCTTCTCCTTGAGGACGTTCGCGCGAATCCGCGCCGGTACGTCCGACTCTCGATCTTCTAGGAGCGATCGTGGCACAGCGCCCAGTGCCCATTAGGGTAGAGCGAAGTGCGGGTGGGGTTGTGGTTCGTACTACCGACGAGGGCACTTTCGCTTTGGTGATCCGCGATCCGTACAGGAATTGGGGGCTTCCGAAGGGACATCTCGAGGAAGGCGAGGAGCCCCATGAAGCAGCGCTCCGGGAAGTGAGCGAGGAGACCGGATTGACGGACCTCCGTCTGGGGCCCGAGCTCGTCACGATCGATTGGTATTTCCGTTCTCAAGATGCGCAGGTCCACAAGTTCACCACATTCTACTTGATGGATTCGGACTCGGGTGAGCCTGTGCCTCAACTCGAAGAGGCCATCACCGAGTGTGTTTGGGTGCCCCTGGAGGATGCGCCGAAGAAGATCACGTATGAGAATGCGCGTGAAGTGATGAAGGTGGCGATACAGGCGGTGGGGGAACGGGGAAAGAAACCCAAGTCGGAAGTCGAACGTGGATAATCAGCAGACCCAACTGACTGTGTGGCGCGTGGTCGAGGGAGCAGCGGTGCTCCTCGTTCTGGGGTTCTTTCTCGTTGCGACATCGGACATTCTGAACCCAGTCATGCTACTGGCTCTACTATGGGCCGTGCTCCTCCCATTCCGAGGGAAGGAAGGCCATACGGAGCTCGTCAGTCTTGCTGGACTCCTCACGCTTATCTGGCTGCTTTCGACCACAGGCTCCCTTCTAGCTCCGTTCGTGTTGGCGATGGTGCTGGCCTATGTCCTCGACCCGCTCGTGGACGCGCTTGAGCAGAGACGCGTCCCCAGAACAGCCGCTATCGCGCTTCTGACGTTACCTGCGGTTGGGTTACTCGGTGTTCTGTTCTTGTTGGTTTTGCCCTCCGCGATTCAACAGCTCGGCGAGATCGTTCAGGCCGCCCCGCTCCTCTTCGAAAGGATGGCTGGATGGCTGGAAGCGAGTCGCGAACGATTGCTCTCGGTGGACTTCCCGCTCATTGACGAGGAGGCCCTGCTTGAGCGTTTGCGTAACGTGGACTCAGCGGTGGTTGTGGCGTTCCTTCAGGAGCGGCAGGAGGCCCTGACCACCTGGCTGTGGACCGGGGTTCTCGGTGTAGGGCGCGGCTTCGGTTCGATGCTCGGGCTTGTCGGCTATGTGGCTCTGACCCCCGTCCTGACCTTTTACCTGCTGCGCGACTGGGACGGACTTACCGCAACCGTTGCAGGACTGCTCCCCGCCGACAGACGTGAGTCGTTCGTCTCGTTTACCTCAGGCTGTAACAACCTGATCTCGCGATATCTGCGGGGGCAGGTGACCGTGGGGATCGCGATCGGGCTCATTACGGGTCTTGGGCTTTGGGTCGTCGGATTCCCACACGCGGCGACGTTGGGTCTGATCGTCGCGATCTTCTCCGTGGTTCCCTATCTGGGTCTGATTTTGTCGGTGATCCCGGCCATCTTCATTGCCCTTGTGAGTGGCAGCGTCGGCATCTCGCTAATCAAAGTGGCTGGCGTCTACATCGTCGCTCAGCTGCTCGAGAGCACTGTCATCAGTCCCAGAATCGTCGGTGAATCGGTCGGCTTGCATCCGGTGTGGGTCGTGCTCGCGCTCGCGCTGGGAGGCTTCTTCTTCGGCTTCGTCGGGCTCCTGATCGGGGTCCCCGCAGCGGCTGTCACCAAGCTGCTCATCGTAGGCGGACTGGAGCGCTACAAGGCCTCTGATTTCTATCGTGGCGCACCCGCGTCGTAGCCCGTCCGGGGCCCGTTGGATGGGCCTCGCCGTCCGGTTACACTTGAGCCTTCATGGCTAACGATATTCGAGATATTACGATCGTCGGCGGTGGTCCTACGGGGCTTTTCGCCGCCTTCTACGCGGGCATGCGCGGCTCCTCGTGCCGCATTGTCGATTCCTTGCCCGACCTCGGGGGACAGCTCACCGCGCTGTATCCTGAGAAGTACATCCATGACGTGGGTGGCTTCCCGAAGGTTCTAGCGAAGGACTTGGTGAAAGGACTTGTGGAGCAGGCGCTGCAATTCGATCCCGAAGTGATTCTCGATGAACAGGTTGGGGAGGTCGAACGAAAGGACGACCACTTCGAGATGCGGTGCGCGAACGGAATTTATCTGACCCGATCCATCGTCATCGCAGGAGGCAAGGGAGCCTTTGAGCCAATGCCGCTCAAATGTGCCGGCTACGAGGACTTCTTCCAGAAAGGCATCGAGTACGCGGTAAAGGACCCAGAGTCGTTCCGAGACAAGAAGGTCATTGTCGTGGGTGGCGGGGACTCGGCGCTCGATTTCGTTCTGATGCTCAAGGGCATCGCGTCCTCGATCTCATTGGTCCATCGCCGCGACGGATGGCGCGCACATGCGGCTTCTGTGACTCAGATGGAAGCCGCCGCCGAGGCTGGTGAGATTGATCTCCGGACGTTCTATGAAGTACGAGAGGTCCACGGAGAGGACGTCGTGCACAGTGTCACGATGTTCGACAACCGTACGGACGAGGACGAGACCGTCGAGTGTGATGTCGTGTTGTCCTGCCTCGGCTTCAAGCCGGACCTTGGCCCAATCAAGGCTTGGGGCCTGGAAGTCGAGAAGAACCGCATCAAGGTCGATCAACTCATGGCGACCAATGTGGACGGGATCTTCGCCGCGGGTGACGTGGTCGATTACGAGGGGAAACTCGACCTCATTGCGACGGGATTTGCTGAGGCTGCGGTGGCTGTGAACAACGCGGTGCACTTCGTGGACCCGAGCGCTCGCGTGAACCCGGGTCACTCGACGAACATGAAGGTCTTCAAGGAATAGCCCGGTCGGGAACCCCCGGGGATTGTGATGGTGTGGAGGGCGTCGTGCTCTCCCCGCGACAACGACAGGCAGAGCAGAAATGACCGAAGTACGTGAGCGGGAGACCGTCGTCATCATTGGGTCGGGGCCAGCCGGCTGGACCGCGGCTATCTACGCCGCGCGCGCCCAGATGGAGCCTTTCGTGTTCGAAGGGGCTGGTAGCCGCACGATGATCCCGGGGGGGCAGCTAATGTTCACGACCGAGGTCGAGAACTACCCGGGATTCAAAGAAGGCGTGATGGGGCAGGATCTCATGATGGAGATGAGGGAGCAGGCCCTCCGTTTCGGCACACGTGCGATCTGGGAAGACATCGTAGAGATCGATGTGGAGCAGTACCCGTTCCGCCTCGTCTCCAGTGGTGGCAAGGAGGTCTTCGCCGACTCCGTGATCCTCGCGACCGGTGCGAATGCTCGCTGGCTCGGACTGCCCAACGAAGAGAAGCTCGCCCAGTCCGGTGGAGGCGTGAGTGCTTGTGCGGTATGCGACGGTGCTTTGCCCGCGTTCCGTGACCAGGTGTTGGCCGTCATTGGTGGCGGAGACTCGGCCATGGAAGACGCACTCTACCTCACGAAGTTCGCGAAGGAAGTGGTCGTCGTTCACCGCCGTGATGAGTTCCGCGCATCGAAGATCATGGCGGAACGTGTGCTCAACGACCCGAAGATCCGTGTGGAGTGGAACAAGACCGTCACGGACGTCGTGGGTGAGGAGATCGTTACGTCGCTCAAGCTCGAAGACACGGTTACCGGAGAGGCGAGCGAAGTCGCTGTCGGCGGGCTCTTCGTGGCCATCGGTCACACGCCGAACACGGCCTTCCTGAACGGTGTGGTGGCGCTCAAGGACAATGGGTACGTCGAACTGCCGGAGGCGTGGCGGACCGTAACCTCAGTGCCGGGCGTCTTCGCAGCGGGAGACGTCTTCGACGATTTCTACCGCCAGGCAATTACCGCGGCTGGAAGTGGCTGCATGGCAGCACTAGAAGCCGAGCGTTGGCTGGCACACGGCGGACCCGATGCCCAGGCCCATGCGGACGACGAGTTGGTCACGGCCGGCTGAGCGCCGCACCTCGTCGTGAGTGCCGAGCGTGCAGAGACCGGGGATGTGCGACCGACAGTCTCGGTCATCATGGTGTGTTACAACGGGTCGGCTCTCTTGCCGGAGAGCCTCGCCGGTCTGAAGGCTCAGAGCTTCGAGGATTGGGAGCTCGTCTTCTGGAATAACGGATCCCATGACGGCAGCGCGGATCTGGCGCGTGCGTTCGACACGCGGACTCGGGTACTGGGTGGCTCGGAGCGACTCACGCTTGGGGCCGCGCGGGGGAAGGCCCTCCAGGCTGCACGCGGAGACTTGATCGCGTTCCTAGACCACGACGACCTGTGGCGTGCCGACAAACTCGAGCGGCAGGTCGAGATCATGACGGGGAGCGAGATCGGGCTCTGTTATTCCGATTGTGAAGTCATCGACGCGGAAGGCACTGAACTCGGCCGCTACGCGCGCCGGGTGAAGCCGCACGAGGGCAGAGTCCTCCACCCTCTCTTGGTCGAGAACTTCATCCCCACGGTAACCGTGATGATCTCGCGGGAGGCGTACGAGGCCGCAGGGCCCTTCGATCCGACCCTGAACATGCCGGCGGACTACGAGCAGTGGCTTCGGATGGCTCGAGGTTCTGAGGTCGTGTTCGTAGGTGAAGCGCTGGGATCGTACCGACTCAGCCGCGGGAGCCTCACGAGTGACCTGGACCAAGCGTACCGCCAGGTGGACGCGCTCTATGAACGACTCGCTGCGCGCAGCTCTGATGGGGTTGAGTCCCGTTGGATCTCACGCGGGTGGGCCTGTCATTATTGGAGGTGGGCCATCCGCGGTTTGCTGGAGCGGGGGCGTCCTGGTGAAAGCCTACGTCGATTCGTTGCCGGCTGTCGGGCCGCGGGCGGCCCCGTCCTCGCGGTCGTGGATTTCGGCCGCTTTGCGCTCGGGCTCGTGCACGGCGTGGCCGTTAGGGCGGAGATGATCCGCGCGCGTCGCGACGCCTAATTCCGAGGGCACTTTGGATCGCGTCTGCGTGTGGCGATCTTGGTCGTGCCGGACGGATGTTCCGAGTCCTATCCCCCCGAACCGCGATGCATATGCTACCGAGGCTTTCCTACACCTTCGACTGAATGGAAGTCGTCGACCGCCACGGGTGGGTGGAAGGGATGACCATCAAGTCCTACGGCAGGCACATCGGATTCAGATCTGACCAGCCGGGGATCATCGAACAGTTCCACGACCTGTTTCCGCCGGGTTGGGAGCGTTCCGACCACGTCGAGGTGCGTCGATTGTATTCGTTACGTACCGGTGGGAAGAAGGGGCGGCGTCAGCGGAACCATCTGCTGTACATGAACGCGAGTCGACTGGTGAGTTCACGCGACTATCAGTGGATGCTCGACCGCCTCGAAGCCGACCTGCATCTGTACGTGGCCGAACGTGCCGACCGCCGGATCTTCGTGCACGCCGGGGTCGTCGCATATAACGGAAAGGCCCTTCTTCTCCCCGGCCGTACAATGGCGGGGAAGACGACGTTGGTGGAGGAATTACTGAAGCTGGGCGCGACCTACTACTCGGACGAATACGCCGTCATTAGCGAGTCCGGGCGAGTGTATCCCTTTCCAAGGCGACTCAGTGTGCGCCGCGACGACGTGAACGACAGGCCGGATCGACGCCAGGCGTCAGAATACGGCGCTCCTACCGGTATCAAAGCGATTCCGATCGGATTGGTGGCGCTCACTGGCTTCAAGGCGGGTGCCACTTTTCGTCCACGGTCCGTCACGAGCGGCCGCGCCATCTTGGCTCTCTTGGAACACACGGTGCCCGCGCGCCGCAGGCCCCGCGCATCCATAAGAACTCTGGATCGGGCCCTCGCCGGAGCTACAGTTGTGAAGGGTGTGCGGGGTGAGGCGCGAAGAGCGGCCGAAATGCTCCTTGCCCGTATGGTTTAGGACATTGGAGGCCGCAACTTTAGTGTTGCACCTCTCACTGGGCACGGCCATACTTCAAAGGTATTCCTGCTGGGGTGGCTGGCGTGGTTATGGATCGAGCAGTTCTAAAACCAACGGCGCGCGACAAGGGGCTTCTAGTGCGAGAACTCCCTGAAGAGAGACCCTCGTCTACGATCTAAAGACGCACGAGGCGCACTGCCTCAATCCCAGTGCCGCTGTCGTGTGGAAGCACGCAGATGGACGGACGACGGTCGCACAGCTTACGCGTCGGCTCGCCGATGTCGGCCTGCCTGGCGATGAAGCTGTGGTGTGGATGGCGTTGGAGTGCCTCCACAAGTCGCAGTTGCTCCAGGAGTCGATCGAATTCCCGGAGGTTCCGCCACAGTTTTCCCGAAAAGCTGTACTGGGCATTTTGGGAAAAGCAGCAGGGCTCAGCCTCGTGCTGCCGGCGGTGAGTTCAGTGGTCGCACCATTGGCTGCGCAGGCTGCTTCCTGCTTCACGAATCCGGAGTGCAACGCATTAGATCCACAATATGTCCCCGGCTGCACGGGCCTCCCGATTTGTGGGAAGAAGAAGTGCTGCAGGGAGGTAGCGCAGGGGGGCAGTACGGTGTGTTCGCCGAACCAGAACTGCTGAGTCCAGTGCCACAGCGAGTCGACGGCGCCTCGATCGCAGAGGTGTTGCACGGAAGTTGGCGAGTCGCCCCCCCACCAGTCACGGTGTCGTCCGAGACACTCGAAACGCTCAATGCACGCCTTCAGGCGACGGGTACCGGAGGACTCGTATGGTCGCGGATCCGGCACAGCGATCTTGCTGAAACCGAGGCAGGGGCCTCTCTCCATGATGCGTACCGAGTCCATACGTTGGACGCTCTACGTCATGACGAACGCCTGAAAGGTGCGCTCCATGTTTTGGAGACTGCCGGTGTGCAGCCGGTTTTGGCGAAAGGGTGGTCGGTTGCCCGCTCCTACCCTTCTCGGGGCCTGCGTCCTTTCGGAGATCACGACCTGTTCGTTGCGCCAGTAGAGTTTTTGGCGGCGGAGACTGCCTTGGCGGCCTACCAGGGCGAGTCTCTGATGGTCGATCTACACATGGGCGTACCTGCCGGCCGGGGTGACTGGGCATCAGTGCAGGCTCGTACGCATGAGGTCGAGTTGGGCGAGCGGGCGGTCCGCGTGTTCGCACCCGAAGATCAGTTAGGCCTTCTGGGCCCCCACTTGTTATTCCATGGTGCGTGGAGACCCCTCTGGCTGTGCGACATCGCCGTCCTGGTTGAGTCACTCAGTGGGGACTTCGACTGGGACTATTTGTGTTCTCGACCCAAGCGGCAGGTGGATGAGGTCAGAGTCGTCGTACGGCTCGCCCACGAAGTCCTGGGAGCGGATATCGGCCGGACCCCATGGGCTGACTCGAACCATCGGCTGCCGGCGTGGCTACCAAAAGCGACCCTCGCGGCATGGTCGGACGAGCACTACTCGACCACGACCAGTATCATGCTGACTGAAGCACGAGTGCGGACAGTGTTGCGTTCGCTACGCCTGAGGTGG
>Ga0209252_1001007_pt1 | contig 19601 bp, 14 predicted proteins | sample SaaInlV_135m_DNA_3_FD_184673 | JGI IMG/M metagenome (GOLD analysis project Ga0209252, IMG submission 184673) | Marine microbial communities from expanding oxygen minimum zones in the Saanich Inlet - Saanich Inlet SI074_LV_100m_DNA (SPAdes) (version 2) | ecosystem: Environmental > Aquatic >... | reverse complement strand
AAACTCGGATTTATCGGCTTGGGAACAATGGGCGCACCAATGGCTAAGCGATTGGCAAACGCTGGTCATAAGATGAGCGTCTATGACGTCAATTCCAAGGTGGCGTCCGAGTTTGTTGATTTGCCCAATTGCCGGGTCGCCGGTTCACCAAAAGACGCCGCTCTGGATGTCGAGTGCGTAATTACAATGCTGCCTGAAAGTAGGCATGTTCGGGACGCTATTTTGGGATCAAACGGGGCCGTAAGGTCGATGGGTGCTGGTTCGGTCGTCATTGATATGAGTACGGGGGATCCGGAGCTTCTTCAAAACCTGGCGTACGAATTGGCCATTAAGAAAATCGGACTGGTTGATGCACCCGTTGGCCGCACGCCCGCCGAAGCCCAAACCGGTCAGCTTTTGGTCTTGGCTGGAGGCAAACGAGAGGATCTGGAACACGTTGAACCCATCCTAGCATGTCTGGGCGACGAAATCGTCTATGCAGGACCGTTGGGGAGTGGCCTCAAACTAAAGCTCATCAACAACTATATGGGCATGATCGGAATGGTCATGACTGCCGAGGCTCTCAATCTTGCACGGATGGCGAATCTTGACGTTGATCAAGTGGTTGAGGTTTTGCAGAAAACACCAGCCGGACAGGGCCAAATCAATACTAACTTTCCCAAGAAGGTCCTGAGCGGTGATATCACCCCCGATTTCCCTCTGCGCCTCGGTCTGAAAGACATAAGTCTCGGCTTAACCCTTGCACAATCGACGGGCGCGCCGACACCGCTGGGGTCGGCCGCCCAACAGATTTTCGCGCTTTCGCTCCCCTGGATGCGTGCTGATCAGGATTGCACGGCCATGCTTCATTTACTGAGTGATCTTTCAGGTCCGAAAAATTCAACAGGAAGGAAATAATATGCTCGGAACTACGGATGACCCGAAACTCATGACACTCATTTCCGATCTCAACACTGCTCTGGCGGCACGGGACACGGATCGCATCCTATCACTGTTTCAAGAGGACTGTCATTGGCGGGACCTGCTGACCTTTACGTGGAATTTCAAAACGCTGTCTGGAAAGCGCGCAATTGGCAAAATGCTCAAGGCCCAGCTAGCAGTGATAGCCCCATCAAACGTCAAACTCGACCCGACACGTCCTTCCAGCACGGAGGCTGACGTTCATACCTTCTGGATCACCTTTGAAACGGGGTCTGCCCAAGGCGAAGGTCTGTTGCGCATCAGGGACGGCAAGATTTGGACGATGTTCACAGCTATGGCATCTTTGACCGGATATGAAGAACCCGGCGGGACAAGCCGGCCTTTCGGGGCACGTCACGGATCGGCCCACAACGCGCTGACTTGGTTAGAGGAACGCGAAAAGGAGGAAGCCGAACTCGGCTATGAAACGCAACCTTATGTGCTGGTGGTTGGCGGTGGTCAGGGCGGTATTGCTCTCGGAGCCCGGCTGCGGCAGCATGGCGTGCCGACGTTGATTGTCGATCGGAACAATCGACCCGGCGATAGCTGGAGAAACCGCTACAAGTCGCTCTGCCTGCATGATCCCGTCTGGTATGATCATCTCCCCTACCTGCCATTTCCAAGCAATTGGCCCGTCTTTTCACCCAAGGATAAGATCGGTGATTGGCTTGAGATGTACACAAAAGTGATGGAGTTGAACTATTGGACAGGTTCGGCCGTTACTCGCGCCAAATTTGATGTAGAGGCGCAAGAATGGGTAGTGCAGGTAGACCGTGACGGCACGCCAGTGACCCTTAGGCCAAAGCAACTTGTCTTTGCGACCGGCATGTCTGGCAAGGCGGTAATCCCGAACTTCCCGGGAAAAGAGAGCTTCACGGGCGACCAGCAGCATTCTTCAACGCATCCTGGGCCAGAGGCATATGAAGGAAAGAAAGCGGTTGTGATCGGCTCGAACAACTCGGCCCATGACATCTGCGCTGCGCTATGGGAAGAGGGCGCGGATGTCACCATGGTGCAAAGATCTTCGACGCATATTGTGCAATCTGACTTGTTGATGCGACACGGTCTGAGTCCGCTTTATTCCGAAGAAGCTGTTGCTCAAGGCATGACCACGGAATTGGCCGATCTTACCTTTGCATCTATCCCCTATACGGTCCTTCATGACTTTCAAAAACCGGTTTATGACGCGATCCGCGAGGAAGATGCTGAATTCTACAGTGATCTGGAAAAGGCTGGTTTTGAACTTGACTATGGTGCGGATGATACTGGGTTGTTCATGAAATATCTGCGGCGCGGTTCGGGCTATTATATCGATATTGGCGCCAGCCAGATGGTAATTGATGGCAAGATTAAGCTGGCGCGGGGGCAGGTAGCAGAAATTATCAAGGATGGAGTGCTGTTAGAAGGCGGGACAAAGCTGGATGCTGATCTAATTGTCTATGCTACGGGATACGGATCCATGAATGGCTGGGTTGCCGATATCGTGGATCAGGAAACGGCGGACAAGGTTGGTAAGGTCTGGGGGCTTGGGTCAAACACGCCGAAAGACCCCGGCCCTTGGGAAGGGGAACTGCGTAACATGTGGAAGCCTACCCAGCAGGAAGCGATGTGGTTTCATGGTGGCAATCTGCACCAGTCTCGGCATTTCTCCCACTATTTGGCGCTTCAACTCAAGGCCCGACTTGAGGGAATCGAGACGCCCGTTTTTGGCCTGCAAGATGTGCATCACAAGGGATAAGGGCACGAGCTTCACCGTGCGCCATTGGAAGGTGAATTGTAAGCTCAACGACTTTCCCAAGGTGTCGGCCCCTCCGAAACAGCACCGGGGCGGTTGAGCCGTAAGGGAATCCCCTTTCACTCACGCTTTGTATGTGCTGCCCGTCAGTGACATCCAAGTGCCGTTTGGGGAGTCTGGCACGGCCAACGGTTCGGGTTTGTCTGTTTAAGGCGCTTCTTAGGCTTGATTCGCAGGCTCAGTTTCAACTTTCAATAGACACGATATACGCGTTTGCGATTCTATCCGTAGCCTTGGACATTGTGTATGTGCAAAATGCACAAGCCAAAGCCTCAGCTCCGCTTGTTGGCCGGCAGGCGTAACAACACACCGCCTTCCAAATGCTCCAAGATACCCGAGATATATGCGTCGAAAAACTGAACGATCTTTACTGCAAAAACCCTCCAATTCCTTGCTGATAAAGTTCTACTTTTGAACAGCCTAGGTTTATGGGAAGCTGTAACTCGTTTGGTCTTGTCTAATGGGGAAAATTTACACCGAGGCACGTCACTTCGAGCCGGAATTGCCACTTCTCTTGTTTACAACGGATTTTTACAAATAGAATGAACCGAATCGTTTGGCGATGAGGGGAGAAACAAAAAATATCGTTCTGTGAAGGAAATTTTCCTCGACATGTTTTTAAGACCCACTTATACAGAATATGACGAAGAGGAGTGCGCCGAACAGCACTCGGGAGGGCCCGACCTCTCTGGGTTTAATGCTCAAAAGGATAGGAGCTAATAGTATGGTGAAAGCAAAAAAAGGTAAGAATGCTCGTAGTGAGGAGTTGCTGAAGAAAATTTTTACGACCGCCTACAAGATTCGCGTTTTCGAAACTGAAGGCATCAAGCTTTATCGGCGCGGCCTGATCCGCGGATATTTTCACCCCTACCTTGGTCAAGAGGGTATCGCGACAGGTGTTTGTGCGGCCCTGAAAGAAGGTGACTTTATCGCCTCAACACACCGCGGGCATGGTCACTGCATCGCCAAGGGAGCGGATGTTGGGCGTATGGTAGCTGAGCTTCTGCAAAAGGAAACAGGATATTGCCGTGGATTCGGCGGATCGATGCATATCGCAGACATTTCCGAAGGAAACCTTGGTGCGAACGGAATCGTAGGTGCGGGCACGCCGCTTGGGGTTGGGGCCGCGTTGGCAAATCAGATCAAAGGAAACGATGCTGTGACTGTGACGTTTTCATCTGATGGTGCTGCTAACAACGGCACCCTTCTAGAAAGCCTGAACCTTGCCGCCATCTGGAACCTGAACTTCATCTTGGTCATCGAGAACAACCAATATGCCGTATCGACGACGATCGGTGAATCAACGCGTGAAACTGACCTCTATAAGCGTGGTGAAGCGATTGGCGTTCCGTCCTTCCAAGTTGATGGAAATGATCCGCTGGCTGTGCATGACCTCACAGAAAAAGCTGCCGAGATGTGCCGGAAAGGGGAGGGGCCTGTGCTGATCGAAGCGGTCACCTATCGCCATACCGGTCACCATGTAAACGATCCGGGTGCATACATGCCGGAAGACAAGAAGAAATACTACGCCGAGCGGGACCCAGTCGATCGCGCACGCGCGGCCCTCATCGAAATGACGGACCTGTCCCAGAAAGATGTTCAGGCCATCGAGGAAGACATTGCAAAAGAGTTTGAGGACGCCGTAGCCGCAGCTGAAAGCGCAGGCGAGGTTACGGTCGAAGAGTTCCATAAATTTGTGGCTAACTATTGAGCCGAATGGGAGAAAACAGAATGCCTGATCGTGAATTGATGTACAGAGATGGCCTCCGCGAGGCTTTGGAAGAAGAAATGGCTCGGGATGAAACCATATTCATCCTAGGTGAAGGGATTGCAGAACGAGGCGGTTCCTACAAAGTTACCGAAGGGTTGCTTGAAAAATATGGCGCGGGTCGCGTCCGGGACACCCCGATTGCCGAAGCCGGTATGATTGGTGTCGGTGTTGGCGCAGCCATTGCCGGAGCGCGCCCAATTATCGAAATCCTCTACGTGGACTTTGCAATGTTGGGGATGGAGATGATCGTTAATCAGGCGGCCAAGTTCCGGCTTATGACCGGCGGAAGTGGTCGCGTTCCCTTTATCATGCGGACTCAAGGTGGCACAGGCGGCGGTGTTGCAGCGCAGCACAGTCAAAGCCTTGAGGCACTGTTCTACCACATTCCGGGTCTTAAGGTTGTCATGCCGTCCACGCCTTACGATGCAAAGGGCCTGCTGAAATATGCCTTGCGCCAAGATGACCCCGTGATTTTCCTAGAGCACAAGCACCTCTACATGACCAAAGGAATGGTTCCGGAAGAGGAATACATCATTGAATTTGGCAAGGCCGACATTAAGCGAGAGGGTACAGATGTCACGTTGATCGCTTGGTCCAACATGGTTCCCCGCACGCTTGAAGCTGCGGAAGAATTGGCCAAACAAGGGATCTCCGCCGAAGTCATTGACCCACGAACATTGTCGCCGCTGGATACAGATACGATCCTGAAATCAGTTGCCAAGACCAATCGGGTTGTCATTGTGCAGGAAGCCGTGCGTCGTGGTGGTGTGGCATCAGATATCGCATCAATCATCCAAGAAGAGCTCTTTTACGAATTGGACGCTCCGGTGCAGATCGTTGCCGGGCTGAACACGCCTATCCCGTTCAACCTCGAACTGGAAAAGGCTTCGGTGCCGCAAAAAGACGATGTGGTCGAGGCTGTAAAAACGGTTCTTCACGATACCAATCAGCTCGCAGCGGAGTGAAGCATATGACTCAACATTTATTAGAGAAGCTAGCTGCGACCAATCCCGATTGTGAAATTTGGTGGGATAGCTCGCCTCTGGTCTACGCTAAATGGAAAGAAGCAACCCTTGCGAACGCGCCAACCGGCAAACGAGATGAATGGCAGGAACAACTGACCCGCTTGTTTGACCCAAAAGCCGTTGCAGAGACTGGTGAGATGGGATTCCGGGGCGTTACCACGAACCCGCCGCTCAGCCTGCAGGCGCTGCAAAATGACCCAGAATTTTGGGAAAAGCGCATTCTTGATGTGGCTGACCGGATCGACAACCCAACGGTCGAAAACGTCTATTGGCAAGTATATCTGGAAGTTGTTCGCGAAAGTGCGGCCTTGGTTCAACCGGTTTGGGAACGCTCCGGTGGAAAATACGGTCTGCTTTCCGGTCAGGTGGACCCACGGTTGGTGCGTGACTTTGATCGCATGCTGAGCCAAGGGCTGGAGATCTATGCGCAGGCGCCGAATGTCATGGTCAAGATCCCCGGCTCCAAAGAGGGCTATGACGTGATCGAAGAGTTGACGGCGCGGGGTATTCCTACCAACAACACCACCTCCTTCACGGTGTCCCAGTACGTTCATTGCATGAGCGCCGTAAGCCGCGGCCTCGAACGGGCGAAAACGGCAGGTGTTGATCTATCCCGCTGGCGTTCGGTGATCACTCATATGAGCGCCCGCTTGGGCAATGTTGGTGATCTGAAAACCGAAGCGGACGCACGGGGCATTGCTTTCACCAACGAGGAAATCACACTTGGTGAAATGGCGGTCCTGAAACGGGCCTATCACTATGGCAAAGAGATCGGACATCCGTCCAAGATGCTGCAATGTTCGATGCGCGTGGTTGACGAGGGCGCGGGTGGTCCTGCGGGTTCGCTTCATATCTCGGAGATCGCCGGGTCGGACATGGTCTATACCTGCCCGCCTTCCTACATCGCACAGCTGATGCAGGCCGAGGATCGAATTCCGGAATTCGATGCAAAGGCAATCGATCGCGACGCGCCCGCCGAACTTATCGAAAGGCTGCGCCAGCTGCCGTATTTCCGCAAGGCTTATGACTTTGCCGGAATGCAGCCCGCCGAGTTTACGTCTTTCGGGTCTTTTGCTGCCACTGCGACCGAATTCGCAGCAGCGACCCGCAAGACCATCGACTTTGTTGCCCATACACTTGAACGACACGGCACCGCGAAAGCGGCCTGAGCCAGCAAGAGGAGCCGCAAGATGGCAAAAATAATTTTGGTCCCCCAGGTTGGTCAGGATCTGACCGAAGGGAAAATACTCGAAATCAACGTGAAAGTTGGCGACAAAGTCGAAAAAGGCGATATCGTCGCCGCCGTGGAGAGCGAAAAAGCCGCTTTTGAAGTGGAAGCCTTCGCAGCGGGAACGGTTCTCAAAATCTGTTACGAAGTCGGTGATTGGGGCACCGTTCTTGAGCCGCTGATGTATGTTGGCGAAGAGGGCGAAAGCATCGAAGCATCCGGCAGCGACGCTTCTGGTGCTGGTACGGATGCGGTTGCGACTGAATCAAATACGACTCCGGCGGACGTGTCTGGGGACGTGATCGCAGTTGGCGGCAAGCTAAGATCTTCGCCGCTTGCCCGCAGGATCGCACAGATTAACGGGCTAGATCTGAGCTTGATCAAAGGGACAGGCCCGCGCGGTGCCATCGTCAAGCGAGATGTCGAGGCGGTCAAAACCATGGAAGTCGCCACTTCGGCTGTGGCACTTGCTTCGGCTGCAGCTGCGCCCGCTCTGGTTCAGCCGACTGCAATTCCGGTGCCCGCTCTCGAGCGTTCCGATAGAGAGATTCCGCATAGCCGGATGCGTCAGATCATTGCCGACCGCCTGTTGCACTCCAAGCAAAATGTCCCGCATTTCTACTTGCAGGCCGAGGTGGACGTCACCGAGACGCTAACGGCGCGCAAGGCGTTCAACGAAAAAACCGGCCTGAAAGTTACCATCAATGACATTCTGGTACGCTGCGTTGCTTTGACGTTGATGGAATTTCCGCAAGTGAATTCTCATGTGACCCCCAATTCGGTCATCCAAAAGGGTGACATCAATGTTGGCGTGGCGGTTTCCGTTCCCGACGGGCTGATGGTGCCGGTCGTGGCGAATGCGGACAAGCTGGACCTTCTGCAGATTTCCAAGGAAAGCAAGAAGCTCGCAGAATCTGCACGTCGGGGCATCAGCGCATCACGCGAGCCTGGGACATTCTCCATCTCGAATGTGGGCATGTTCGGGGTCGACGTACTGCCGATTATCAACCCGCCAGAGGCCGCAATTCTCGGGGTTGGCAAGACCACCGAACAGCTGCGTCCTTTCAAAGGTGGCATCTTTACCCGTCAGATCATGTCTCTGTCGCTTTCGGTGGACCATCGTGCCGTGGACGGCGCGTTGGCAGCACAGTTCCTGAGCCGCCTTACAGATGTGATTGCCGAATACACACCGGAAGGGGTAGTCTGATATGTTGGACGACCAACAATATAGCCACGTCAACCCAATGGCGAATGCAGTTCGTGCCTTGTCGATGGATGCCGTTGAGAAGGCCAAGTCCGGCCACCCGGGCATGCCAATGGGATTTGCAGATGTGGCGACGGTGTTGTTCACCGAGTTCGCCAAATTCGATTCCTCCGCTCCGGATTGGGCGGACCGCGACAGGGTGATCTTGTCGGCGGGACACGGTTCCATGCTGCTTTATTCCGCGCTATATCTTCTGGGCTATCCCGGCTGGGGCATTGACGACTTGCGCAATTTCCGCCAGCTCGGGTCCCCTGCTGCGGGGCACCCGGAACTCGGGCATGGCACTGGTATCGAGACGACAACTGGCCCACTTGGACAGGGGTTGGCTACTGCGGTTGGCATGGCTCTGGGCGAAGCAATGGACTCTGAGCGCTTTGGAAGCGGCATTGTTGATCATCAAACATGGGTTATCGCTGGCGACGGGTGCCTGATGGAAGGTATCAGCCAAGAAGCGATCACCATGGCTGGCCACCTCAAGCTGAACAAGCTGACCGTATTGTTTGACGATAACGCCATCACAATTGATGGCGGCACGGCGCTGACCACCGAAGAAGATCAACTTCGACGCTTCGGCGCTGCAGGGTGGAACACTCTGTCTGCTGACGGTCATTCTGACGTCGATATCCGACAAGCCTTGGAGGCGGCCCAAAGCGCTGACCGCCCCACGATCATCGCGTTCAAAACGCGTATCGGTTTCGGTGCGGGTGAAAAGGAAGGGACTGCGAAATGTCACGGTTCGCCACTGGGCGCCGATGGTCTGGCGGCGGCACGTGCGAATCTAAACTGGCAGCACGCGCCTTTCGAGGTTCCGGAAGATATTCTCAATCAATGGCGCGACGCAGGTGAGCGATCCACCGGTACGCATGAGACGTGGAAGGCCCGCGTGGAGGCATTGTCGGTCGAAGAACAGGCCGCGTTTACAGATCACATGTCGGGCGCCAGCCTGACCAAGGCCGCCAGTCTGGCCGAAGACGTGATTGCCGAATTCGCGAGTTCGGGAGCGCCCTTGGCGACGCGTGTGGCTTCAGGCAAGGTTCTTGAAACGCTGGCAGCAGAAATTCCGTCGCTGATCGGCGGGTCCGCAGATCTTACTGGTTCGGTCAACACCCGAACGTCCGACATGCAGGCCATCACCAGCGACAATTACGCCGGACGCTACATCCATTACGGCGTGCGCGAACACGGTATGGCAGCTATCATGAATGGTCTTGCGTTGCATGGTGGCTATGTTCCCTATTCCGGAACTTTCCTGGTTTTCCAAGGATACATGCTTGGTGCGATGCGCTTGTCGGCGCTCATGCGTACTCGCGTCATTTACGTTCTCACGCATGACTCTATCGGCCTGGGTGAAGACGGGCCGACCCATCAACCGGTTGAATCGCTTGCCCAATTGCGGGCACTACCAGGAATGACCGTCTATCGCCCCGGTGATCCGATCGAGGTCGCCGAGGCCTGGGCCTCGGCTTTGGCGCTGGATGGCCCCTCCGTTATCGTCCTATCCCGCCAGTCTGTTCCTGTGCTGCGCGCTGGCACATTGCCGCAATCGGGTGCGGGTGCCGGTGGCTATGTCTTGCGTGAAGCCAAGGGTGGTCGGCGCGATGTTACTCTGGTCGGCACCGGAAGCGAGTTGTCCCTGGCCGTTGAAGCGGCGGACACCCTCGCAGCAGAGGGCATCAACGCTGCTGTAGTTTCTCTCCCCAGTTTCGAGCGCTTTGCCGAGCAAACCGAAGACTACCAAACGGCGGTCCTTGGGGGTTCTGACATTCCTATCGTAGCAGTTGAGGCCGCTTTGCGTTTCGGCTGGGATGGCATTGTCGGACAGAAAGGTGGATTTGTCGGAATGACGGGCTTTGGCGCGTCCGCTCCGGCAGGGGAACTCTACAAGCACTTTGGCATCACAAAGGAAGCCGTGGCGCAGGCAGCCCGCGTGCAGATTTCCGGAAAGGCTGATCAATGAGTGACTATGACGTAATTGTCGTCGGAGCAGGCCCCGGTGGATATGTTGCCGCAATTCGCGCCGCACAGTTGGGGATGAAAACGGCCGTTGTTGAACGCGAACACCTGGGTGGTATATGCCTGAACTGGGGCTGCATCCCGACCAAGGCGTTGCTGCATTCTGCGAAAGTGCTGGACACGATTAAGCATGCCGAAGAATTCGGTATCAAAGGCGTTGCGGGAGCTACCCCTGATATCACGGCGATCATCGATCGATCGCGTGCTGTCAGCGGCCAGCTCACGACAGGAATTGGATTTCTGCTTAAGAAGAATAAAGTGGATATAATTTGGGGTGAAGCGAAGCTAAAAGCGCCGGGTTTATTATCCGTTTTCGAAACGCGGAAGCCCGCAGTGCAACCGCAGCATGCGCCACCAAAAGGCGTCAAGCGCACAGGCGAATACAAAGCTAAAAACATCATTCTCGCAACCGGCGCACGTCCGCGTGTGTTGCCCGGCCTGGAACCCGACGGCGATAAGATCTGGACCTATTTCGAAGCGATGTACCCTCCCGTCATCCCATCCAGTCTTATCGTTGTCGGTTCCGGCGCCATCGGCATTGAGTTCGCAAGCTTCTATTCTTCAATGGGAATAGATGTGACCGTTGTCGAGGCGATGGGCCAGATCATGCCTTTGGAAGATCCCGAAATTGCCGCTGTCGTTCAGAAACGCTTGACTGCAAATGGCGTCACTTTCCGGCCCGACGCAAAGGTCACCGGAGTGTCAAAATCGTCTGGTGGTGTAACCGCAACGCTGGAAGGCGCTGCAGGCGCGACCTCCAAGGTCAAGGCCGATGCGGTCATTTCCGCAGCAGGTGTTGTTGCGAACACCGAGGGTCTTGGGCTCGAAAAACTGGGCGTCGAATTGGACCGTGGTTGCGTAAAAGCGGATGCGAATGGAGCGACAACCGTGCCCGGAGTTTGGGCCATTGGTGACGTCGCGGGCCCACCCATGCTTGCGCATAAGGCCAGCCACGATGGACTGACCACCGTTGCCGCGATTGCGGGGCAACCTACGCATCCGATTGCCGGTAGCTCGATCCCGCGTTGCACCTATTGCGAACCACAAGTTGCCTCGATCGGCCTGATCGAAGCACAGGCGCTTGAACGCGGCAAAATCAAGGTGGGTCGCTTTCCGTTTGCGGCCAACGGCAAAGCCCTAGCCATCGGAGAAAGCGAGGGATTGGTGAAGATTGTTTTCGACGACGCCACCGGAGAGTTGATTGGGGCGCATCTTGTTGGGCCTGAGGCGACGGAACTGATTTCCGGTCTCTCACTTGGGATGTCGCTCGAAGCGACCGAAGAAGCCTTGTCCGAAGTGGTCTTTGCACACCCGACCATTTCGGAAGCTCTGCATGAGGCGGTCCTTTCAGCGATGGGAAGGGCGATTCATGTCTGACTCCAAGAGACAGCCCAAGAGATACGCCATCGGCAATTGGAAGATGAATGGCGATCGCGCAAGCCTGTCAGAGGTTGCCATTGTCGCGAAGGCGGCAAAGCAATTGAACAGGGCCGAGGCAATGCTCTGCCTACCGGGGCCACTCATCGCAACTGCGTCTGATTTTGAGTTGTCCCTCGGAGGGCAAGATTGCAGTCCAGAATTGGCAGGCGCCTTTACAGGAGATCAATCTGCGACGCTTTTGGCGGATATTGGCGCAAGCGCCGTGATTGTGGGCCATTCAGACCGCCGAACAATACATGGAGAAACAAGCAAACTAGTGTCAGCCAAGGCCAGTGCCGCCTGGGCGGCAGGATTGCAGGCTATCGTGTGTATTGGCGAAACGGCAGAGGAACGCGAAGCGGGCAAGGCGCTCAATGTTTTAACAGAGCAACTGGCAGCTTCGCTATCTGACGGTGTGACGCATCAAAACACCATTGTGGCGTACGAACCGGTTTGGGCCATTGGCACCGGCTTGACGGCCTCACCTTACGATATTGAAATGGCTCATACACATATCCGGCAATACCTGCGGAACCGATTTGCGTATGGAACCCGCATTTCTCTTTTGTATGGTGGATCACTTAAGGGATCCAATGCTGCCCAGATTTTTTCGGTTCCCGACGTAAATGGTGGCCTCATTGGAGGGGCTTCACTTCGGGCGAACGACTTTGTCCCCATCATGCAGGCTTTAGACCAGACATGAGCAATTGCGTGACGTCAGCGATTGTCTTTGATCTAGACGGTACTTTGGTGGATTCAGCTCCTGATCTTCACGCTGCGGCGAACAAACTTTTGGCCGAACTGGATTGCCCTAGCCTATCGCTAGCGGAAATAAGGTCCTTCATCGGACACGGTATTGCCTATCTCGTTGATCAGATGATAACTGCCCAAGAGCTTGATCCAGCTCAAAGGAATAAGTTGGTCGCGCGGTTTAAGGAATTGTATTCCCAATACCCAGCCACACTTTCAAAGGTATACCCTGGCGTCAGTTCCCTTCTCTTGGAGCTAAGCCAGCAAGGCTACAAATTGGGGGTATGCACCAACAAAGATGAGGCAATAGCCCGAAAGGTTCTCAACGACCTTGAGTTATCGGTCTTTTTCGATGTTATCGTTGGTGGCGACACACTCAAAGAAAGAAAACCAGACCCCGCTCCTCTAGACCACGCTTTCGATTGCTTGGCCGTACCGTCCGGCCTGTTCATCGGCGACAGCGAGGTTGATGCGTTGACAGCATGTGCGGCAGGTGTACCGTTTGGGCTTTTTAAAGATGGTTACCGAAAGGCTGCCGTTTCAGACATCACACATCATTTCGCTTTCGATACTTACGAAGACTTTTTCAATCATTTCCATTCTGGGATCATCGCTTCCGTATTTGGACCCTGACAAGCTAACAAAAGGCAATTCGCAACATGAAAAAAGAAATGCAAGCGATCGCAAAGACTGCTGCTGGTCCGGGAAACTTGGCGCTTCGCACCTACAAAGTTCCGTCGATCAAGTCTGATGAAGTGCTTATCCGGATACATGCTGCAGGGATTTGCGGCACCGATCTTCACATCAAGCACGACACATTTCCTAACGTTCCTCCCGTAATTTTGGGGCACGAATTTTCTGGGAAATTGGTTGAATTGGGGCCCGAAGTCATTGGGTGGTCAGTTGGTGATCGAATTGTTGCACAGCCCCACAAAGGTGGGTGTGGCAGTTGTCGGTATTGTAACACTGGACAGGTGGAGATTTGCCGGAACAAACGCGCGATTGGCTATAAAATTGATGGCGCTATGGCGGAATATGTAGCGCTCCCATTTGGCTCACTGCACAGAATCCCAGATGACTTGAGTTTTGAGACTGCGGCTTTAGCGGAACCATTGGCCGTTTGCGTCAAAGCAGTGGCAGAACGCGCTACTGTTCAAGCTGGCGATTGTGTCGTTGTCTTGGGATGCGGCGCGATTGGTTTGTTGGCGGCTGCAGTTGCAAAAGCAATGGGGGCGGGCAAGGTAATCGTCGTAGGAACAGACCAGGACCTGGGGCATCGCTTGCCAATCGCCAAAGCTATGGGGATCGACGAAGCCATTTCAGTTCAAGGCACCGACGTAGTAAAGTTTGTGATGGACCTGAAAGAAGGCGGTGCTGATCTGGTGGTTGAGGCCAGCGGCGCGCCCGCGGCTATCAATCAGGCCTTTAGCCTTTTGCGGCGGGACGGGCGGATTTGTGCCATTGGCTTGACTGCTGATAAAACAGTATCTGTCCCTTGGTCGGCAGCTATACATGATCAAATCAATATTGTTTCTAGCTATTCCAGCAGTTGGACCAGCTGGGAAGCGGCGATTGATTTACTCTCATCTGGAAAGGTTGATGTAGAGCCAATGATCTCTGGTCGCTACCGTCTAAACGAATTCGAAGAAGCCTTCGCATCGCTCGAAAGGTTGGAGGCGGTAAAGAATCTGTTCCAGCCGTAGGAAGTATTTGAGGAGGCATCGGGTATGCGTGATCTTTTAATTGGGGTCGACAGTTCAACAAGCGCTACAAAAGCCGTCGTATTTGATCGATCCGGCAAGACCATAACAATGGCTTCGCAGGGTTACGATATTTCCAACCCCAACCCCGGCTGGTCAGAGCAAGACCCCGAGGATTGGCGTAAAGCGTTTATCGGCGTTTGCCGCAAAGTCATGTCGCATCCTGATGTATCCCCTGACCGCATCGCGAGCATCGGTATAACGCATCAACGATTTAGTTTTGTGCCCGTCGACAGCGACATGCGTGCATTGCGGCCTGCGATCCTTTGGAATGACATCCGTTGCGGGGAAGAGGCTGAATTTGCCCGGCGAAAAATCGGGGCAGATCGTGTGTTTTTACGTACGGGATATGCGCCCGGGCAGTGGACACTCTACAAGGCTCTTTGGCTCAAGAACAACGAGCCGAAAGTTTACGACCGGACATTCAAGTTAATGCTTGTCCAGGATTTGTTGATCCATTTTCTGACGGATGAATTGGTTACCCTTGCTGGTGCTGCGACCATGACAGGAGCGTTGGATATTGAGCGCCCTGACAGATGGGCTGAGGATATTATTGATGAATTGGGTGTCAGACGTGACATTTGGATCGACAAAATCCTCCCGGGTTGTGTTCAGGCGGGGACGGTTTCTCGTCAGGCAGCAGAGGCAACTCTGCTACCGGAGGGCCTGCCGGTTATCACCACTGCAGGGGACCAGCCGTGCGGTATATTGGGTGCCGGGGTTACTCAGCCTGGGCAACTTGGAATCAACGGTGGTACGTCCTGCACAAACGAGTTTGTTGTGAGCGCGCTACCCAGCCGAACGTCGCAAGATTTCATGATCGAAGTCTCACCGGGTGGTGAATACGTCGTGGAAAACTATATTCCGTCGGGCGGCTCCGCGCTCATGAACTGGTACCGCAATAATTTTGGAGCGGCAGATGAACTCCAAGCGGAAAAGGCTGGCTTGGAGATTTGGACTGAAATTTACGACCTTGCAGGGCAATGCCCTCCTGGAAACAACGGAGTTTGTCTGCTTCCGTTTTTTCAAGGGGCAAACGGTCCATTTTGGGACTTGGATGCGCGGGGGATTTTGTTTGGGCTTCATACGGACCACGGACGACCAGAAATTGTTCGTGCTATAATGGAGGGCCTTGCCTATGAAAGCCGTCGACAGGCTGATCTGATGGTGCAAGCCACAGGGACCGACGTATCGGTGATCCGAATGTATGGTGGGTCGGCAGCCAGCGATCATTGGAACCAAATCTTTAGTGATGTGCTTGGGGTTCCCGTTGAAATCCCGGACGCCGCTGAGACCACGGCGCTCGGCGCCGCAATTTCAGCGGCGGTTGGTGTCGGAATGTACGAGACGTGTAAAGAGGCATGCAGCCAGATGGTTTCTGTTAAAAAATCATATACACCAACCACTGCATACAAGGAACTCTATGACCGATACTTTAACGACGTTTATGAACCTCTCTATCGCCAAAACATGAACTTGATGGCGCGGAGCGCTGCTATCTCAAAGCGGTGATCAACTGCGCCGAGGTATGCCTAAATTGGCTAAGTTCTACCGCGAAGGCTCCCTAGTTTACGTTTACCAGAGCATGTTGTTGAACGCATTCTAGACGAGAAACGGAATATTTTGATCATTCAATCGGTTTCTCTGTAACCCAGCAGCGAAACTGCAATCGCCGGGGAGAATGAAATGAAACCGTTACTTTTTGGGGTGTTTGAGAACGCGCAGGCGAATGACTCGGGTACGGCAACATGGCGGCACGAAAAGAATGAAAGGATACATTTTGACCGCCTGGACTATTGGACCAACTTGGCGCGAATTTGCGAAGAAGCTGATTTAGACTGGTTGTTTCTTGCAGATGCCTGGGGTTGGTCTGAGATTGACGGTGTAAGGCCGGAAATTTGCGATATCGAGACGCTGGACCTTCCCAGACTCGACCCCGCTATCGTTGTTGCAGCGATCATCCATGCCACCCGTCGTCTGGGCCTTGTAATTACCGGCTCAACGTTCGTTGAAGCGCCCTATTCCTTTGCGCGCCGAATTGCGACACTTGATCATCTAGCGGAGGGACGCATCGGTTGGAACGTCGTGACCACCGGAACCGCTGAAACCGCCGCTTCTGCCTTCGGAAAGAGTATGATCAACCATGATGAACGCTATAATATGGCGGACGATTTCATGGAGTTGGCTTACAAGCTGTTTGAATCTGCTTGGGAATTTGATGCAGTCGAGCGGGACAGGGAAGGGCACTTCTCAAACCCGGTCAAAGTTCATCGCATTGAACATGATGGACCCTATTTCAAATGCGACGGTTATGGCAACACCCATTACTCTCCACAGGGAACGCCAGTAATTTTTCAAGCTGGGTCTTCGTCCCGTGGATTGGAATTTGCCGCAAGACACGGTGAGTGCATCTTTCTTGGGGGTGGCGACGTCGACTATGTTGCCGAACAAGTGCAATCAATCAGACAAAAAGCAAAACGGAACGGGCGTAATCCGAATACAGACATCAAGATCATCTGTGCCATTTCCTGTGTTGTCGGTGAGACCGAAGAGGCCGCCGAATCCAGATACCAATCTATCTTAAAGGTTCAGCGGCCAGAAGTTGCTGCGGCATCTTATGCAATGTTCACGGGCATTGATCTTTCCAAGCACTCGATAGAGACCAAAATGAGTGACCTCCAGACTGAGCTTTCGCAGAGTCAGATCCAACGATTTGGCGAAGCAAAGGTAGGTGATGTACTAAAAAACTGGCACGCGAATGGTGTTCGCCCAATCCCATACGTTGGGACAGCAGAACTAATTGCGAATGCACTGCTTGAAATGGCTTCAAAGTGTGATCTAGACGGATTTATGTTGGTTCCGGTCGTGCAGCCTTTGTCGACGATCGAATTTGTCGAACAGGTATTACCACTTTTGCGGTCAGAGCCGGTAAAACCGAAAGCCCCGCTGATACTCACCTTACGCGAACGACTTCTCGGCGCGGCTTCTTCGGTCTTGAGTGATAGCCATCCCGGTGCAGTGCGAAGGGGCTCCTAAACGCGGTTGACCTTGAGCAGGCCCGATTGAGTGGTTCGAGTTGAAAACTAATTAATAGTCCGCCTTTTGCCCATCGTAATGAGGGTATCGGGCGCTGGCGGGCCGTTGCAGAAAAGCTGAAAGAAGAGGCAGAAAACTGGACTTTGTCCAGGAGAGAATTTTGCATAACCACCATGACGCCAAGTCACACATTTAACATAAGATTGATTATGCGTATTTTATCAATAGTATATTTAATGTTGCAATAATATACTAACGGAGTCATGCTGCTTACACCCTACTCGATAGGATGCTTCACATGCTTCGCACATTTCGAAAATACTCAATTGTCGCCGTACTTGCACTTGTTGGTTCGTCCGTGGGCCTTGCCAATCGTGTTCAGGCTCAAACGTATCAGATCGACTGCGCAATTTTACTGTGCCTCTCTGGCGGCTGGCCAGCATCAGTTCCATGTGCCCGTGCACGCGCCGAATTCATCCGCCGGATCACGCCTTGGCCCGTTGAACCGCCATTGCAGATTTGGCGGTGCCCGATAGGCGCATCCTATGATCCGGTTACCCCGTCGGATCATCGAGGTCGTTTTTACAATATTTTGTTCACTAGTCAGGATCGCCCGCGACCGCTTTTGTCGCCTGCAACCGAACCTCTGCCTTCTGAAAATGCCGTTTTCGACATTGCCGGACCAAAGCCTCACCTGCTTCCGGAAGGATTTGCGCTCCAGTTGGTCCAAGACCGCGCTGACATCGACATCAGCGGCCCCGAATTCAACTTTGTACGCTCAATCCGCGTCTACGATGTCAGATACGCACGCCAAAACGAGTCTGGCCGTGACGGAGATTGCAACAGATCCGCAACCATTTACCTTGGCACCTATGGAACCCAAGGTGATTTTTCATGGGCTCGGTCTGCTCCAGCAGCTCTACCCGAGGCACATATTGGCCTTGAAAGATGGGGGTACAATTGCCCGAGTATTTACCATAGATCAGTCTTCGTTGATTGGCGCGACTATGAAGGAAACTACGGCTTCGAACAGGTCAATTACTGACGGAGCATAAAGGGCTATTACTTAGTCGAAACTCATCAGACGACAGCCCAGCAGTCTATCGGTAACGATAACTAGGAAGTATCGTAACTGGCCCAATGCGGGATATGTGAACTTCCCTAGGCATGATAGGTGTCCGTCATGCAGATGAAAGCTAGGTGCTATGAATGACGAGAGAAGGGCCGCGTCCGCCCAAGCTGCCGCGGGTCGCCTGTTTCGAGCCTACGAGCGCCATTGCCAGGGTCCAAGTCTTGACTCGCTTTTCGAAACCCTGACGGCAATCCACAGTTTGAATGATCGCTTGAAAAATGCCATCAGCCGCGACTTGCATGAATTCGAAGAGTTCATTGCACTGAAAGTGCTCAGAAACTTTGCACACCATGAGGACGAGGTGCGTGCGAATGTACGCGTCATTCCTGCGCCTGCACACAGCGATCTTCTCTTCATGTGTATCATTAGGCGCGATCAAGTAGTGCGTGCCATTGAGAATGTCGATAAAAAATGGAGAGATGCTAGTCGTGCAGCCTGTGAGGCTCAATTCCATTGGTACGGTGATGCTGTCAACATAAATCCATGCCTCTTCAACCTGATGGTTCGGATCTACGAGATGCTGCTCGCCGTCGAAGTGTCACCTACTGAAGAAGATATCGCCTCATTTGACAGGTCCTATCAGTTCGAAGAAGAACAAGGACACTCTCACTACGTTGACGGACACCTGACTGGTCACGCAGCCGCGCTTGATTCCATTCTTCCTCAAGTCATCGCGGAGCTTCCCAGCACCTGAAAATATGATTTGCCCGTTTTGTCCAGGAACCAATGGTCACCGAAAATCTCAGAAGGCCTGATGAGTGCGGGTCGCGATTGCCATTTCAAATCCATCACAACATATGATGTCGGTAGTCGCGACGCCGTCGAAGACGAGGGTTTGATGAAGGGGATGGTAGAGATTTTCATCAGGTGGGCGCGTTATCACCTGTCCCGCGCATTTGCGCGGTTCTGTAGTTTCGTCAGACGGTTCATCAATTCACCAAACGAGACAGCATCTGACTGCAACAGACCAGCTTCGATCATCTTTCCGTAGTCTTCTTCCAGTGCCTTGAGCGGCTCGCCTTTCGGAACCAAGCAAAGGGATCCCATTACGGCAGCCTCGTAGTCGACGACTACGCCGGCGCTATCCGTTTCCCGAAAGAAATGTTGTTTGTGTTCTGCAACATCAGTCGCGAGAGCGCGATCGTTCAATGCGCCGTCGGCGATTCCAATGTGATCAAGACAATCAAGATCGAACCAGTGGCGGGCATATCGATCGCCGCCCCGAAACGCTCCACGAAGACAGTAGGCATGGATGGCCGTGGCTTTCTCCCAGAAAGTCCGTTCTGCATTCATGACCCGTGGCTGGGCTTCAGGTAGGATCAATCCCTCTATTGCACCAGCCAGATCACATTTGACCAAATGGCGACTTGCAGGCTCTCCGGTTGAGCGTGCGCCAAATTCCAAGAGTACCGTCGGCCGCACATATCCCGTGCCGCTTCGAACAGCAT
>Ga0209252_1001004_pt1 | contig 19616 bp, 15 predicted proteins | sample SaaInlV_135m_DNA_3_FD_184673 | JGI IMG/M metagenome (GOLD analysis project Ga0209252, IMG submission 184673) | Marine microbial communities from expanding oxygen minimum zones in the Saanich Inlet - Saanich Inlet SI074_LV_100m_DNA (SPAdes) (version 2) | ecosystem: Environmental > Aquatic >... | reverse complement strand
TCCAGAATCATTGAGCACATATCCTAGTTCCGGGCCGGCAAGCCTCCAATTCAATGGCGATATTACCGCTCGTATTTTGGCAGCCGCTGCAATAAGTTCAAAATAGACTGGTGAATTTTTTCCAAGAAAAGCAATACGATCAGTCGCCTGAATACCTTCATTAAGCAAGCCATTTGCTGTTTGACTGCTGAGACTATGGTATTCAGCAAAGGTTGTTTTTGTATCTTCAAAATGAAACACGGTATCGTTACCTAGCTCCTTTGCTCGCAACCTAACCGTTTGAGCAATTGAATAAAGGTCGTTTGTAGATATCATGCTAAGCTCCGTTTCTAAACAGGCATCTAAAGTATACTTTTAGCCGCCGTTTTTATATCGAAACCTCACTTTTCACACCTAACAAAACAGCTAGCCTGCCCTGTGTTTAGATAGTGCTATTGTGGCGGCATACCGTTAGATAATTCCTACAAATGTAATTCCACCCGCACTCTCCATGGGCGCAACTAACAGGATAGAGTATGAATCGACTAGATGGAAAAATAGCCATTATCACCGGCGGCTCGAAAGGACTGGGGGAGGCTGATGCTCGCCTATTTATTGCCGAAGGCGCGACTGTCATTATTGCCGACATAGACGATGAGGCTGGAGAAAAAATCGCAGCTGAGTTAGGAGCAAAAGCTGAATATCAGCATCATGATGTGAGAGATGAGGAGCGCTGGATCGAATTAATAGACGATGTAGTTAAACGTCATGGTGGCCTACACGTTTTAGTTAACAATGCAGGTGTTGTGATTCCCGGATCAATTGAGGAACAAACCACCGAAGATTTTGATTTCATTATGGACGTCAGCGCCAAAGGTACGTATTTTGGGTGTAAGCACGCTGTTCCAGCTATGAAAAATTCTGGCGTTGGGTCAATCATCAATATGTGTTCTATTGCTTCAGTTCAAGGTGAAGGTGGAATTATTGGATATGCTGCCGCCAAAGGCGCGATGCAGGGTATGACACTTTCCATTGCCGCGTACTGCGCGAAAGATCAAATGAACGTGCGCTGCAATAGCTTACATCCGTCTAGTATCCTTACGCCCATGGTTGAAAATATCAGAGCCCTTATAGCAGCTAAAAGAGAGCAGGATCCAGATCAAGACTACAGCAACAAAAAGATGGTGCCAATGGAGGAACTAGGGGATCCTAATGATATCGCTCACACAGTGGTATTTCTTGCTTCTGATGAGTCACGATTTATCAATGGTGCTCAAATAAGAATTGATAACGGAAAATCTATCATTCCGGGTATCATTATTCCAGAAGAGATATAAGTTAGAGCCATTAGACTTAGCTCTTGACGTAAAACGAAGAAAATCTAATCCTTAAAAATAACATCGGCCTTCAAGCAGGTTCGGCCATCGCCACCGATGGTCGCCACCTTTCCCTGGCGACCATTAATGTTAGCCGTTAGGTATAGTGGCTGGTCGCAAAAAGCTGCAGAAAGGGCCTTAAAAGAAAACTCTTTTATTTCACCATGCTGCGCTGCCAGCTGCAGGGCCTGTGTCGCCATCAAGGGTCCCTGTACTACTAGTGCCGGGTACAACTCCTCAGACTTCGCGTAGGGTAGGTCGTAGTGGATACGGTGGGTGTTAAATGTCAGCGACGAGTAACGGAAGAGTATTGTAGGCTCTGGCTTTAATTGCTCGACAATTTGCCAGCCGTCGGGTGCACCTGCAGAGACCTTAGGCAAAGGGGTGCGAGAGCCGGCGGCCTCCCGGTATACGATCGTTTGCTGTTCTCTGATAGCGATATCGTCATTCACCCATGTTTCATGATCGACCTCAACAAATACCAAGGCGCCAGTTTTGCCTGTTTTTTCGTTAATTGCGGTAATACTCGAGCGTCTAACAATACTCGCCCCTAAAGGCAGGGGCCGTAGAAACTCTACCCGACTGGCGGCCCACATACGTCGTGGTAAATTAATCGGCGGCATAAACCCGCCCTTTGGAGGATGACCATCCAGCCCTAGTTCTGAAGTGGATGTGTCTGGCAGGCAAAGGCACCAATGATATCCATGCGGCGCAAAAGTTCCTTCATGCTCAAGGCCAAAGGTCGCGCAAAAACGATCTACTCCAGCTTGAGAGATCACATCACGCTGCTCAAGTGTCTTGCCTACCCATGCTTGGTAAGTGCTCACTTAGACGGCCTTGAAGTCAACTTTCCACGCGCAACAACTTGGGCCTGTATTTCACCCGCACCTTCAAAAATGTTCAAAATACGAGCATCACATAAAATCCTGCTTATTTCATATTCCATTGCGTAACCATTGCCGCCGTGAATCTGCAAACTTGCATCTGCACTGGCCCAAGCAGTTCTTGCCGCCAGTAGTTTTGCCATGCCGGCTTCAATATCACAACGATGGCATTTGTCTTTCTCTCGTGCCGCAAAATACGTAAGTTCTCTTGCTAGTAAGATATCAACCGCCATCATAGCTATCTTATCTGAGACACGCGGAAACTCAAATATAGATCGTTTGAATTGTTTGCGCTCCAACGCATAGTTTAGCCCTAGTTCTAACGCTCTTCTAGCTACACCAACGGCTCTCGCCGCAGTCTGTATTCGAGCTCCCTCAAAGGTTTTCATCAACTGTTTAAAACCGTTGCCTTGTTCTCCACCCAGCAAGGCGCTGTCTTGAAGCTGAAAATCATCAAAAGCCAGCTCGTACTCGCGCATTCCCCGATACCCAAGAACTTCAATCTCAGTGCCACTTAGTCCTTCAACAGGGAAAGGTTCGTCTTCACTACCTCGAGGTTTAGGCACCAAAAACATAGATAACCCAGCATATCCTTTTTCATCAGGCTTGCTTCTAGCCAACAATGTCATTAAATCAGAACGAGAAGCGTGCGTAATCCAGGTTTTATTTCCTTTGATTTTCCAACCATCATCAGTGCTCACCGCGCGAGTAGTTAAGGCACCCATATCAGACCCCACATCGGGTTCAGTGAAAACGGCGGTCGGTAACACGTCACCACTTGCGATTCCTGGTAACCACTGATCGCACTGCTGGGCAGTACCACCCAGCGAGATTAGCTCACCTGCTATTTCCGAACGTGTACCCAGCGAGCCTGCGGCAATCCAGCCTCGACTTAATTCTTCGGTAACAACGCTCATAGCAAGCTTACCAAGGCCAAGCCCACCAAACTCCTCAGGTATGCAAATGCCAAACGTTCCCATATCAGCCAATTCAGCAACGATCTGATCGGGAATAAGAGCATTTTGCAAATGCCATTGATGAGCATGCGGAATAATTCGTTCGTTTGTAAAACGACGATACTGATCTCGGGCGGCATCAATGAAATCATCACCCAGGCGTTCACTGGCAAACACGCCATCTCGACATTGCTCTGCCAAAGCAAGACGATTCTCGGCTGTATTCCCGGTGTTTAGTAACTCTGCAACAGAGACATCATTAGCTAAATTATTGGCTTCAATATTCAAGCCAAAATCAGTTGGCCTGATCACTTCGTTTTGCCCCATCGCTACTCCACCCAATATCTGGGCTAGGTACTCACCGAACGCTATTTGCACACTTAATTGCTCTACCTGCCGGAAATTACCACTCTCATGCAATGATTCTGCCCAGCGCAGTAAAACACTGAGCGCAGTTGCGGTTGAAGTGATCCAAGCATAGCCATGCACTATTCTCTGATGTTTATCAGCCAATTCAGAGACCATTCTGCCATCTTGAATAGTCGCTTGATCCACGACCTGATGAACCTGTTCAACATAATGATCCAACGCTGTGAGAGCGGCCTGATAGGTTGTAAACTCTGCACTCATGAATTTCTCTCTCCCACTACACCTTGCTCTATTAACTGCGACACCTTATCTTCATCTAGACCCAACACTGACGCTAAAACAGACGTAGAGTGCTGACCTAAATGCGGTGCCACATTGGGTGTGCCCCGCTTATGATTGGCGATAGTCAAAGCCGAGCCAGGGGTCGGGTAGGTATAGTTACTAGGGTTTTTAATTTCACTAAAAACGGGGTTATTTTTAACCAGAACTTCGTCCTCAGCAGCCTCATGCATACTTTGATATTCACCCCAGCAACCGCCGACAGCATCCAACGCAGACTGAAGCTCTACCGCTCGTCTCAGACAAACACGTGACTCAATCAAAGGATAGAGTGCATCACTGTGTTCATAGCGCACACCCTCATCTTTGGCGAATGTCACACCTCTGGCAGACTCCACTTCGCTGACTTGCTGCTCAATCTCAAGAACGCTTAACAAGCCTCGCCACTGTCGTGGAGTAATAGCCATGATCATCATGCGCTTACCATCGGCTGTCTTGAAATCTTTACCAAAGGCGCCATAGACCTGGTTGCCATGTCGGGTGCGATTACCATCCTGATACAACACTTCTGCGAGTTGCCCCATATTGGCCATTGCCGTTACACCAATATCAGCCAGTGGTATTTTGTATTCGCCACCCTCACCTGTTGTTGCTCTGTGTTTGTCGGCTGCTAACAAACTAAATGCCGTGTATGCCCCAGCTAAAAGATCCCAGGCAGGTAATACATGATTAACAGGCTCATCATCTGGCAGTGACTGCGGGCCAGTCATTAAAGGGTATCCAAGCGCACAATTGACGGTGTAATCTAATGCAGGCCCGCCATTGGCTTGACCCATCACGCGCGCAACGATCACATCTTCACGCTTTTCCTTAAGTTTCTTGTACGACAAAAATCCATTTTGCGGGAAATTGGTCAACAATATGCCGCCATTTCCCCCAGGAGCGCAGGCCAGGTCTTGAATTAGGCTTTTACCTTCGTCAGTACCTATATTTACTGTTATGGATTTCTTGCCTTTATTCAGACCTTCCCAATAAAAGCTGGCACCCTCATTACTTTTTGGCCAACGGTTATAATCTGGACCTCCGCCAATCGTATCAACACGAATCACTTCGGCACCCAGTTGCGCAAGATACAAACCAGCGCTAGGCGAAGCTACAAAAGAAGATGCCTCGATAACGCGTAATCCCTTTAAAATTCCATACATAAAACTTAGGTTCCGAGAGGACCGATGATAGAAACTGAACTCACATTTTGTGAAGGCATACCGCCCAAATTATGTGACAAACAAAAGGTGGGGGCAATTTTACGCTGACGCTCGCCAGCTCTGCCTAATAGTTGCAAGTAATTCTCATACACCATGCGCAAACCTGAGGCGCCGATCGGATGGCCAAAACATTTCAAACCACCATCTATCTGACAGGGGACTTTGCCATCTGCATCAAATAGTCCATTTAGTACATCTTTCCACCCCTCCCCCTCTTTTGAAATAAACAGGTCTTCCATGGTGATCAGTTCAGTAATAGAGAAACAGTCATGTACCTCGGTCAGAGACAGCTGACTGCGAGGGTCTGTTATACCCGCTTCTTTATAGGCTTTTGTTGCAGCAACGCGGGTGGTGTGTAGATAACTGCCATCCCATTGATCGCTTTGCATTTCCCAGCCATTAGAGCTGACCACCTGCATCGCCTTTATCGCGACGATATCAGTTTTACCCAGAGATTTGGCAATTTCCGGCGTAGTAACGATCGCACAGGCTGCGCCATCGGAAACACCACAACAATCAAAAAGACCCAATGGTTCGGCTATCATTGGAGCATTCAAGGCTTTATCAATATCAATCACATTACGTAAATGCGCCTTAGGATTTTTAGCGCCATTAGCGTGACTTTTAACAGAGACGTGCGCCATGGCCCGTTTGAGATCTGATTTTTCAATTCGATGTTTTGCTCCATAGGCACTGGCCAATTGGGCAAAATTCCCCGGTGCTGATCCGGTGACACCGATCATATCCCAGCGTGAACCACGAGTTCGAGTCGGTAAACCGCCATAGCCGGTATCTTTAAGTTTTTCCACACCCATAGCCAGGGCGATATCTGCCGCGCCTGAGGCGACCGCATAGACCGCCCCTCGCAGCGATTCTGTGCCGCTGGCACAATAGTTCTCAACCTTGGTGACACCTATGTCAGGCAGTCGCAGTGCCACTGCCGCCGGAATGCCCGATGGCCCGGTGCTTTGCGCATCAAACCCGACACCCAACCAGGCCGCATCAAGCTGCGATACCTCAATACCAGCGTCTGCAATTGCCTCTTCAAAAGCCTCGACCATCAAACCATCAGCATCGGTGTCCCAGCGCTCGCCAAAGCGTGCACAACCCATACCTAAAATAGCGACCTTATCTTTAATGCCACTTGCCATCAGGACTCTCCTCGTTGCACTGGTATAGCTTTCCAAAAATATTTTCTAAACCCACGAAGCTCGTCAAATGCCTTTATTCTGAAAACCATTCTCATTTGCTTGCCCACATCAGCCTCACCCTCTTCAATATCGGCAAACTCTGCGACCATACGTCCACCACCTTCGAAATCGATCATCCCGTAATAACTTGGGGGATCAGGTGAATAGGCCAGTCGATCCGCAGTAAAACTGAGGACCGTAGCGCGACGATCGGCAAGCGGATAGTCTTCGAAGGTTCCAGTCGCCCTTGAGACAGTATTTACCGGCAGATCGGTCTTGGGGAACTGAATCACTCCAGTTTCGGTACATTTACCACCAATCAACCCCAGTACCGTTTTACGGTCACGGGCAAGACTAGTGCCTGGCTGTTTTTCATCCAACTCGGCGCGCATACCCTTATCAATATCTAGTAACCCTCGATGAAACAGATACCTTGAGTAGTTGGTATCTTGTAAACCGGGCTGCATAAATTCTGTCTGTCTCTTGTTGACTACTCCCAAGTATTCGGTCGTTTCAAAAACCATCACATCAGCGCCCTGGCCGAAGCTAGCTAGCAACACTTTTTGACCAGGCTTAGCCTTTTGAAGTGTCATCGCTAACATTAATAATGGATGGCAGACACCTGTATCGCCGATAGTTGCCATATGGGGATCCGCTACGGCTTCAACTGGCATTCCTGCAACAGCCGCAAGTTTTTGTGGTACGCCTTTTACTGGTACAGCGATCACTGCATGATCAATGGCATTTCCCGAGATCTCTAGCTTAGCCAAGGCGGACTTAATAGTTGAGCCTAGAATTTTCTGATAGCCCTCGTCGCGCACAAAGCGAGCTTCCCAGGTGTAATCGAAATCCGCACCCGTTTCACGATAATGATCAACGAAGTCGATCGTGTTGGAGTATCCGCCAAGGTAATTTGCAATAACGTCGCCAGAGCCCGTTAAAAAAGCTGCTGACGCATCGCCATAACTCATTTCCTGTATAGACGCGACTTTAGATTTACGTCGGTCAGCGGCCAGACACAGGTCGGTAGAATCGTTTTGTAGTGATTGCATGAGTGAACTGGTAGCAGCTCGAAGGCTGCCGGTTTGATCAGCACTCATGACATTATCAGAGAGATTCAATGCTTCTTTAGCAATACCCGCATTAGATCGGTCAGCAAAGGGCAACGTAGTTGAAGCCAGACTAACTGACTCAATTAAAGTGCGATCAATGCCATCCAAGCAATAACGCCCAGCCTCAACCGCCATTGTCACGGAGTCTTCATCCCAATTACTAATCGCCTTTTCACCGTTCGCCAGACCACTCAATCCAGGGGCATACCAACTGTTGGCCTCATAGATAGAGCTTCTTTGAAGACGGCGGCGAGGTACATAAAGGCCATAACTTAAAATGCCGGAATTCATACTCATAATGCCTAATTAAATTGGAAAATTTTTCGAGGTACTATGTATTACTAAACACACCTCTTTGGTTTATTATTTAGCACTAAAGCTAATTGTAATGGAACTAGTACTTTTGGTGTAATAGGACACTGATCAATAAATAATAACGCCAAGGCTTAATTACCATGATAGATAATGAATACTTACTGTATGAAATCAAGAACAATGTCGCTGTTATAACCTTAAACCAGCCGAATTCCATGAACGCCATAAGTCCGGAGTTTGCACAAGCACTTGAAGAAGCCGTTGACTGTGCTAGCAAAGATGCAGGCGCGATTGTTTTGCTAGGCAGTGACCGCGCATTTAGTTCCGGCGCCAATCTAAAAACCAACCGATTCGATCAGGGTAATACTGAAATAGACGTCGGTATTAATCTGGAAAATGTTTACAACCCGTTTTTAAACAAACTAACTGAGCTGCCTATTCCTTTAATCGTTGGCGTCCGTGGCGCAGCTGCAGGGATCGGATGCTCTATCGCATTAATGGGTGACATTATCATCGCCGGTCGTTCGTCATTTTTCTTACAGGCGTTCTGCAACATTGGTTTGGTTCCAGATGGCGGCGCTGCCTTTTTACTCGCTAAATCGGTCGGACGGGTTAAGGCCATGGAATTAATGCTGCTTGGCGAACGCTACCCAGCGGAGCAAGCACTCCTGGATGGCTTAATCACTCGTATGGTAGAAGACGACGAGGTGATAGAAACCGCAATGAAGTATGCTGACAAGCTGGCTAAAGGCCCCAGTAAAGCTTTAGCAATGATTCGTAAATCTGCTTGGGCTGCCTTAGACTCGAGCTTCGAGGACCAACTTAAATTAGAACGAAAATTACAAAAGACTGCGGGACTAACGCAGGATTTCAAAGAAGGTGTGGCTGCGTTTCGAGAAAAACGCAAACCCAATTTCACTGGTAAATAATAGTCCGCAGATCAGCCTTTTGCTTCGCCTTTAGCTATATAGCGATCGACCTCTTCATGGAAAAACTGAACCCGTTTTTCCTGATCTGCCATATAGGAACCAGTGTAGCCTTTCGATATTAACCCTGTCTGCTGTGTTGACCACACCCTAACATCATCATCGATCACCGGCCCACAGGATACTTCTCGAACTTTACCTGCTATATGGGGCACCTTCACATCCAAATCGACCATATCTTCCATAGCAGCCGCATAGTATTCGGTCGCATTATCGGGGAACCACATCAAAAACCAAGTATCAAAATAGCATTTTGACGGATCCGTTGGATGTGGCGTTGCCTTGAGGAATATACAACCATCCGGTTTAAGGCTTAGGGACAGATTCGGGAAAATCGTATAATGGAAATGGTCTGTCAGTTGCTCGTCATGCATCCCAGAGTAATCAAAACCTCTTTCCGCGCCTTGCTCACGCTTAATCTTTTGCATCGCTTTACGCATGGATTGCGGGTCCTCACGGAATGTCTCTGGATCGAGGCCCCAAAACTCAAACTCTTCTTTTAACAACTCCTTGGTGGTATCAAAATCTCCTCGCAATCCCACGGTCGGTTTGGCGCCAGGCATAATCATTCGCGCATGGCCTTCTTTCTCGAATATATCCATCTGGCAGTGCTTATAAGATTGCTCCATAACGTGATGCGCCCCAATATGCACAAATGGTAGATGATACGATTCATTGAAATTGTCCTGCACGATCTTCCAATTAAAATCGCCTTCTATTGTGACCCAATGGGTGCGCTTCATACGGCTCAGGTCATAGGTGTTGATTTGCGAATAAACCGGCCCGAGATATTCTTCGAGCGACATCACGTCTTCATCCATCGAATACCAAATAAAACCAGCAAAAACGGTACAAGGTAACTCCTTTAATCGAAGTTTCCCGCATGGGTTTCCCTCCAAAAAGTTTTTATGATCTGGTACAAAAGCCAGCTCGCCATCCAGCTTGAATTTCCAGCCATGATAATTACACGCTAAGTTTCTGCCATTACCGGACTCTTCATGTACCAGTCTGTTACCGCGGTGCTGACACACGTTGTAAAATGCGCGAATTTTGCCTTCATTATCACGTGTACACAGAATCGATTCCTTGCCGATCTCGCAGGTGATTCGATCGCCCGCTTCTGGGAGCTGCTCCTCCAGACCGGCAATTAACCAGGTCTTGGTCCATATATGGTCCCACTCCTGCTGCATAAAGTCGCTTGAATAGTAACGCTCACCCGTGACTGGTTTTCCCGAAACATCTGGCTCTGGGAGTTTGACCAGATCGATTCGATTGGAGTCGTCCAATCCATTTACTAAGGGTGCATTTGCCATAAAGCAATCCTAAAAGGTTAATGGTACAAAATAAGCTACGGACTATAGATTAAGAGTAAAACGGCTGGTTGTCAGCTATCAATTTATACAGCACACAAAAAAGGGGCGATATCGCCCCTTTTAATTCACCAATCATGGTGATTTCTTACTGATGTTTAGAAACCATAATCGAACTGCACACCATAGGTAGTACCTTCATTCCACTGACGGAATGAGAGTAATGGATGAATTGTACGCCAAATAGCTTCACGCTCATCAGTCAAGTTTTTACCGAAGACTGCAAGTCGGTACTTCTGGCCCTCACCCCATGCATAGGTAATATCAGCATTTAAGTTAGTAATACTGTCCTGGTAACCGCGAGGATCATTACTTGCATCACCCTCCACCTCACTACGATAGCGCCATGAAAGACTGCTTTGCAACTCGCCATCTCCCATTTGAGTGGTATGAGTAACGCCAAGGCTAAAGGTGTTTTCCGGGGTGTTGCTGGGTGTTAGATGATCGTTATTTGTGATGACACCATCACCTATAAGATCAGCATTATAGCCACTGTATTCCGCATCTAAATACCCATAGGCAGCACGTATCTTCAACTCCTCTGTCGCCTGGAACGCCATCTCAAGCTCGAGACCCATAATATCCAAGTTTGACGCGTTTCGTACCACGGTGGCGACGTTGGTCAGACTTACAGGAATTAAGATGGCTGCTTGCTTATCTTCATAATCACTTGTGAAAGCTGTAGCATTGAAGTTCATTCGCCCGTCCAGCAAGGTGCTCTTCATTCCGAACTCCAAGGTCTTAACGAATTCAGGCTCATAGCTTGGATCGATATCAAAGTTCGCTTGACGACCAAAGAAACCGCCGCTTTTGAAGCCCACGGTATAAGAAGCAAAGAGCATCATGTCATCAGAAGGAGTGTAAGTCAGGCCAACCTTAGGTGTAAATTCACTAAACTCAGCCTTGTAGTTAGTTAACTTGGCATTAAAAAACTCTGGTGTAGGATCGGGATTACCGGGTGTTACAAATGTACTACTCGCCCCGTCAAAGTCTTTCTCTTCTCGCGTATATCGACCACCAACTGTTAAGGCCAAATTATCAGAGAGACTCCAGTCGCCTGAGAAAAATACCGCTTTAGAGTCGGTCACCTGATCCTGACCATTGTAGCCATAAGTGCCTACAGGGAACGGTGCCACAATAGAGAAAAGATCGAATACACGCCACCGTTGATGATAATCAACTTCCCAATAATATAGTCCGGCAACCCACTTAAACGTATCCGAGTCTTGAGAGGTCAGGCGAAGCTCCTGACTCGTCTGTTCCCATGAGTTCATATACTGAAAACGGAGCATTTTTGCAGGAGAGCCGTCAAATTGGATCATATAATCTTGTTCAAGATCTCGCTTGGTAGTGATCGAGGTCAATAGTACTGATCCCAGATCCCAATTTGCCGTTAAAATAGTATTCTTAGCTTCGGACTCGGACACATTATTATAATCAGTGGATACTAGGTCCTTTGAACTACCAGTGTCGGTTGCCTCACAACCTCCTAATATTATACAAGTGAGGGACGTCGAATCATTGGCGTTAGCATATGCGCCTGAGTCAGTATCATCTTGGTTAACTTCGTAGTGCAGCTGTATGTTAAAGTCCTCACTTGGCTCCCAACGAGCTGCCGCTCCGAAGGTTCTCTTATCGTCGCCGTACACCTTCCGATTAATAGTGGTGTTATAAAAATATCCATCACTTTTAATTTGGTTGCCAAACAGCTTTATACCCGAATTCTCACCCGCAGCTAGATTCAACACAGCTTTGACGTCTTTACGACCATCAGAACCCACGGTTACACTCAAGTCACCGCCCAACTCACCGGTGACATCACCGCGGACAACATTAATTACACCTCCCGTAGTGTTCTTACCAAACAACGTACCCTGTGGTCCACGTAGAATCTCAATCCGCTTTGTATCAAAGTTATCTAACATACTACCGGCTGCTGTACCGAGATACATTCCATCCATAATTACACCGACCGATGGATCGAAACTTTTATCTGTCTCTGAATATTCCACACCGCGCAGACTTACATTGACGCCACCTGGCGTGCCTTGATTTTTTTCGATAAACAAGTTTGGCGTATAATCAGCCATATCTCGTATGCTACGAACACTAGCAGCTTTAAGCTCCGTCGTAACCGAGGTAACAGAAATAGGTACGTCTTGAATTGATTCTTCTCGTTTCCGTGCCGTAACTGTAATTTCTTCCAGAACTAGGCCTTCAGAAAATACAGTCCCACCAGCTAAAGAGGCTGATATAGCGATAGCCATTGTCACTGCTGACGATATAATTTTAGATTTTTTTCTACTCACACCCGACTGAGTTGTCATTATCGTACTCCCCATACTTGATTTAGAGAGCTTAAATTAACATGGAGAACAAATAACAACACTCTCATTTGTGATAACTATAGCTAGTCCCTATCCATTGTGATAGGGCGCCTGAAGTGGCCAAACAATGGTATCCGGCACATCACACCATATTAGGTTCTATTTGATGGCAGAATCCGGCCATTATCGCTCATGATCACGGATCATCTCTTTTGCTATCAGCAATTGCTGAATTTGAGAGGTGCCCTCATACAACCTAAAGATACGTACATCACGGTAAAACCTCTCCACTGCATAGTCCGCAATATAACCCGAACCACCGTGTATTTGTACGGCACGATCCGCCACGCGGCCAACCATTTCTGTGCAATATAGTTTGCAGGCAGCCGTATAGCGAGACAAGCGGCCACCGTTATCAAACATGCGTGCAGTTTCTTCCACCATGCATTTACCCGCAAAATATTCGGTCTCGCTGTCAGCGAGCATCGCTTGGATTAACTGGAAGTCAGCTATGCGCTGATTAAATTGCTTTCGCTCTAAGGCATAACTCAAGCTGTCATCAATCAAACGTCGCGCGCACCCTAGGGCGACCGCGCTCATATGTAAACGGCCTCTGTCGAGCACCTTCATCGCAGTGATAAATCCCTTATTGGGTACGCCGCCAATAATGGCGTCTTTGGGAATCTTCACATCTTTCATAATGACATCGCAGATGTGGGCGCCGCGCTGCCCCATTTTTTCATTAAGAACCCCAAGTTCTATCCCTGGCAAGTCTGCATCCATCAGAAATGCTGTAACACCCCTGGAGCCTTCATCCACTGTTCCCGTACGCGCCATTAAGGTGAACACACCAGCTCGATTTGCGTTGGTAATGTAACGCTTGGTTCCGTTAACAACATAGTGATCCCCCTCCAACCGCGCAGTTGTCCGCACAGACCCTGCATCCGAACCTGCATCTGGTTCGGTTAAAGCGAATGAACCGACCAATTTACCGCTCGCCATCCGCGGTAAATATCGTTGTTTTTGTTCTTCGGTACCATCAATCAAAATTCCTTGCGAGCCGATACCAACGTTGGTACCAATAACACTACGAAAAGCCGGCGACGCATAGCCAAGCTTTTGTATCACATGAGCCTCTTCTTCGACGCTCAGTCCTATACCCCCATATTCTTCAGGTATAGAAAGGCCAAACAAACCCATCTCTTTCATTTGCTCAATAATTGCCGGAGGAACCGCATCATCATCGGATACCTTCTTCTCCATTGGGATAAGCTCATTGGCCACGAATTTTTCGATACTTGCTAAGAGTTGGTTAAACGTTTCTTTGTCGAGAGCCATATAACTTTAGTCTATTAATTAAAAAATCATTATCGCTGAAACCTATCAGATTACTACTAACACTTTGGGTAAAGTTGAGTTCAAATAGGGTGTGGCATAATTTTTTAGTGTGAGCGCTAAAGATAGGGAGTGAGTACAAATAAAGCAGACATTCACCCTTTAGTAAGGTTACTAATTAAAAAGGCAGTCATACTAAAAGCCCAGCGCATAGGTTTTTCCCCGTCACTAAGACAGAACGCTATCTATTTGCATAGCAACAATTATTCTTAAAACATGTAATAAAGGGCATAGCAACCAGGAGACAAAAAAATGAGCACAATAAATTCAGAAGAAATGAATAAAAAACTAGCCGAGATGCTCGACACGCACGAGATTAAAGCAATAGCGCATCGTTTTGCTCGCGGCCTTGATCGCTGTGATCGAGGCATCATTGAGTCTTGTTTTCATGAAGACGGTATGGATGACCATGGCTTCTTTAAAGGCAATGCTGGAGAATTTTGTGACTGGGTGATGGGAGAACTAAAGAAGTTTAAGAGCTCACAACACCTAATAACAACTCAAAATAGCGAAGTAAATGGCGACTCTGCTGTTTGTGAAAGCTATTTTTATGCCTATCACCTTTTACCTACACCTGATGGCACCAAAGACGTGATTGTAGCGGGCCGTTATGTTGATACGATGGAAAAAAGAAATGGAGAGTGGAAGATTACTCTGCGACTCGCCACTTTTGACTGGAACAAGATTACCGATTCAGCGCCACTACCCGTCGCTGATAATGATCCACGCACGCTTGGCGCCACGCTCCCCGACGACGCCTCTTACACTGCGTTTGCCAAGATCCAAAAGTAATACTTTATGAGATACCAACCATGACATTACCTACTCACAACATTGCTATACAAAATGCCTGGATAGTCACTGATGTAGAAGAGACTGCAAAAAAGTGGTCAGCTGCAATGAACATTGGCCCGTTTTATATTGCGGAGTACACCCCTGCGGCCTTTGATACGATTGAATATCATGGAAAACCCGGAAAATTGCACATGAAAATCGCGATCGCCTATGCCGGTGATGTTCAAATTGAGCTGGTTGAACCTGTTGGCGTTTACCCTTGCGCCTACTTTGACACTATAGAAGCGGGGTCTACCGGATTCCATCATCTATGTTACTGGAGCGACAACATTGATGCGGACCTCACACACTATGAGCAACAGGGGTTTGATATAGCTAACCAAGGACAAATGGCGGGCGGCGGACCCCGCTTTGCATACATAGATGCTAGCGAAACGCTTGGCTGTATGATCGAGTTACTGGAACGTGCTGAGGGTACCGAAAAGATTTTCAATACCTGGAAAGAAAACACAAAAAATTGGCAACCTGGCGATCAGGCCATCGTCAAACTCTAAGGGCTAACTCAAATTCTGATTACAGCTGTCAGGATCTCATACGCGATGACGCCCTATCAATGATGCTAACTGACATGCCTGACCGCATGCTGTATAAAGTGCGGAAACTAATAGGATAACAACATGACTGATGCTTACATTATTGACACTTGTCGCACGCCTCGGGGTATTGGGAAAATTGGTAAAGGTTCGCTGGCGCATATTCATCCACAGCAGCTTGCGGCAACCGTACTAAAAGCGCTAGCCGATCGTAATAACCTCAACACTGAAGAAGTCGACGACATTATCTTTGGCTGTAACAATCAAAGCGGTAAGCAAGGCTCTGACATAGGTCGAATGGCTGCTCTGGATGCCGGCTATTCCACTCTAGCATCTGGCGTCACACTCGACCGTTTTTGTGGTTCAGGTATTACCTCAATTAATCTAGCTGCGGCACAAGTTATGTCGGGTATGGAAGATGTGGTTATCGGCGGCGGTGTTGAAATGATGAGCTATACAGGCTCGATCAAAAACTCAGGTGAAAACTATCCCTTATTTGATCGCGGCAACTTGTCTTTGAGAGAAAAACACCCACAGTCAAATCAAGGTATATGTGCGGATGCCATTGCAACTCTTGAAGGTATTGATCGCGACAGTCTAGATCAACTTGCGGTCGTCTCTCAGCAGCGTGCCGAACGGGCCATAAATGAAAACCGCTTTGATGGCTCCCTCGTTACTGTGTATAACGCAGATGGGTCGGTAGCATTGGACAAAGAGGAGTTCCCTCGTCCAGGCACCAACACAGAATCGCTCGCTGGATTAAAGACGGTGTTTGATCAATGGCGCGTAATGCCCTTTGACGAAACTGGACAGACCTATGGCGAGCTCATCGAAAAAGTCTATCCTGAAATAACACAATGGAATCATGTGCATCATGCAGGCAATAGCTCAGGCGTTGTTGATGGTGCGGGTGCAATTTTACTGACATCAAAATCCTATGCAGAGAAAAGCAGATTAAAGCCTCGGGCTCGTATCGTAGCGACTGCCAACATAGGTGACTGCCCCACATTGATGTTAAACGCGCCAGTACCTGCCGCAAAAAAGGTTCTCGCAAAAGCCAATCTCAGTAAAGACGATATTGATGTATGGGAAATCAATGAAGCGTTCGCTGTGGTGGCAGAAAAGTTTATCCGTGACCTAGATTTAGACCGAGAAAAAGTTAATATCAATGGTGGTGCTATGGCACTGGGTCACCCGATCGGTGCGACTGGAGCTATGCTGATTGGGACAGCATTGGACGAATTAGAACGCTCGGGCGGTCGGTATGCTCTAATTACCATGTGTGCCGGCGGCGGCATGGCGCCAGCGATTATTGTCGAGCGTGTATAAAATAATGGTAACTCCGGGCAATGACGTTCGGCGACCGATTCGAATTGCAATTGGCGGGTTACATCAGTGATCAACCTTATAAGAACGGATAAAGGGGACGAAAGTAATTCGTCGCTGATCAAATTTCCTATTTAAAGTATTGGTTTGTAAAAGTGCTATTCTGACAGTGATAAAGAACTGCGTGCATTTTTGGAAATATCACTACTCTCAAAATAAATATCTCGCCATTCTTTATCGCGATAACGCGCTGTTTGATCACTAAAATTTTCAGAACTTGGCGCGCCTGACTGGCTATAGGACAAAATTGCCTCAGCGCGTGGGCCCTTATCGGTAAAGTTAACAGTCATGATGAAGCTCGAGCCATGGGCGATATTATAGCCACTGCTGCTCAACGTTTTACTATCACCCAAACGGTCATTACTTCCAGAGAATATAGGTGAATCGATATAAGGACGAGTCACCTGAAGATTAGCAATGCCTTCACGGCTATTCCCACCATGCACGGGGAATGGAGTGCCGGCTCGATGTGCTGTTTGCAGATCGCCTAGCGAGATGTCTAGCTCAATACTCGCATTATTTAGAAGCAAAGCTGCCTCCGCGAGTGCTATTAGCGGCCGCTCTCCTGTCGCAAGCCCTACTGGTGTCAGCGCTGGTTTTTTTACATCGAACTCACCAGAAAACAGGGGGCCTGGAAATCGCGTGGCAGTAACGTCATAGCGAGTTATCCACTCTCTAAACAACACCGCACCTCGGCTCTCTAAATTGTAGCGGTTATCCCAGCTCTCTAAAATATTACACGCATTGGTTAAATCAACAGACTCATCGGCTATTGAGACTTTAGGATTCTGTTTGCATCGATCAAGTAACTCAGGCTTGAGTAAATGTGCAGATAAACCTGAATTGTCGAACAGAGCCGCTTGAATCTCTTTGGGTGAAAACAGGCCATCCTCGCCGCGGAAATTAAATCCGTTTAGGCCCTCCAGTATATGGATATTCATCCGAGTGCGGACGCTCCGTGGCGTCTTGGTGGCACCATATAAGGGTGAGTAACCGGTGGTGGGGTGTTTAGGGTCGCTCAGCCAGTAACTATCATTTGAATTAAACACGTAATAATCACTTTCAATCAATGGCCGCTGTTCAAACGTAGTTGTGCCAGGTGTCAAAGCATCCGGGTGCGCAACCCACTCGTCTCGAAGAGTGCTTCCATCAAGAATGACTAGGCCCTTGGTTAAATACAATTGCTTCAATTGAGGCACCTGCTCAATGCGTGCATTCCAGGCTTCTATTGCCTCAGAACTGAGCGCTCCCACATTGCTATTATCAAGGTAGACAGCTCGGCCTTCTGCGCTGGTTGATATAGTATTTACCCATGGCATCGCGTTGTATGTTTTATGCGCTTGGATAAATTCATCCATAGACTGTGCTTGCCCCATTGCTAACCACTGGGCCATCACTTGAGTATTGTCGCTATTGGCATCACGAGAGGCATAGGCCGTTTGCTTGGTCCACGCAAGCCCCGGTATTTGAACGATTGGCCCGTGGTGACTGAACCAAATAGGCGTGGTTTGGATTTCCATCCCTTCGCTTGTTAGCACGCTGATAGATACGTCACGCGCTTCGAGTGAACGCCACTCTCCCTCGTAACGGTATTGTGTTGGATCCTCTGGATTCAGGGTAAGCTGATAAAGCACTACGCGTTTAGAATCTGATACGGTGTGTGTCCAACCAATGGCATTGTTGAAGCCGATGGCAACACCAGGATTTCCTACTAAGCTAGCGCCATATACATTCAATTCTCCAGGGATAGTCAAATGCTTTTCCCAAAATCGACTGGTGCCATACCAGGGATAGTGTGGGTTGGCTAATAGCGTGCCCTTACCATTTTTCGTGGCTTTACCTCCAAATGCCCAGCCATTAGACCCCATGCCTTCGAGTTTAATGGCGTTAAGCGCCGCCATTTGCTGTGATGGAGCCACCTCAACAGTAGCCGTTGTTGCAGGCGGTTGAGCTGCTACAACAGCAGCCGCCATTCGGGTAATAGTATGCACTGAGACCACATACTGAGTCATAAAGTCTTCAGCACTGACGGGCCTCACCCATGGTGCATGGTCACACCACGAACCGAATTCTCCTGCGGAATCGTTTAGATATCGGTTATAGCCTTCGGTGTATCCCTCAATCCATTTTCTGATTTTCCCAGTCTGAGCGGTCAGCGCGGCGCGCCCCTTCACTGGCATATTCAAGGCTTTCATCACCATATCGCTATACACATGAGCGTTCTCATGCCCCGCACCCAAATACTGTGCCGCTTCACCTTTGGCGGTAATTAGAGCCACGGCCATATTGCACACATGATCTTGCCCAGAGGCATAAGCTTCACCATAGCCGAGACTGCCATAGTCCGCGGCTTTAATGTGGGGTACACCATATTGTGTGCGCACAATGTCTACTTGATACCGTGATGAATCCTTAGTGTCTGGCTGGCATGCGGCCAGAGCCATTATTGCGATACACAGTAAAAGATAAATCTTTTTCATTTCTCGACCTTGATTTAGATTACTGCATTAGTGTAAGTCTCAAATAGTATGGTTTTACATAGAAATTTCTCTTACTATTTTTTAATCTATTAAGACTCTTTAGAACTTTTAGAAAGTAAATATATGTAGTAAATACAAATTGGCACAACAATTATGTCTACGCCAACATGAAATATACTAAATGGATTGCCATGAAGATAGTTGTAGCGATAAACACCTAACATACCACCTATGGTTGGATATACTGCTCCAGCCCAATAAAAACGTATAGTCTCCTTCTTAAATATCTTCATGCCAATAAAAAAGTATAGAACGCCAAATAAAGAAGCTCCCATTACATTACTTGTAGGCGGGTAAATAAAAAGCTGAGTGACATGAGTAACGCCCGAGATCATTAAAAGAATTCCTGCAAATTTGCTCATATATTTTTTCTTATTCCCACTCAATCGTAGTCGCAAAATAACCCTTGTAAGAACAATGGTTTGCGAGTTCCAAAATAGGGTATACAAGTAGTTTACAAGTTTTTGGTTTTATTTTGTTTTCCACGAATCTTAAAGAA
>Ga0209252_1000999_pt1 | contig 19701 bp, 16 predicted proteins | sample SaaInlV_135m_DNA_3_FD_184673 | JGI IMG/M metagenome (GOLD analysis project Ga0209252, IMG submission 184673) | Marine microbial communities from expanding oxygen minimum zones in the Saanich Inlet - Saanich Inlet SI074_LV_100m_DNA (SPAdes) (version 2) | ecosystem: Environmental > Aquatic >... | reverse complement strand
AAATTTTAAATTCCTACTTCTCTTAGTTTGTAAATTATATAAATGCAACGTAACCTCAGAGTTGTCTTCTCCAGTTTTTGGGTATTTAAATACTTCTTGTGTAGGGTACAATCCTCCTTTAAATAAGTCCATAGAGAATTCTTTTACATCAGATTCATCAAACTTAAAATAGGCGATAGTTTTACTATCTCCAGACCATTCAAACGAACGAACTAATGCAAATTCTTCTTCATAAACCCAGTCGGAAGCTCCATTTATGATTTTATTTTTTTCACCATCATTTGTAATTTGAGTTGTTTTATCCCATTTCAGATTATACACATATAAGTTATTATCAAAAACATAAGCAATATAGTTGCCGTCAGGTGAAAAAGTAGCATACATCACCTGTTTGCTGGTTAATTCTTTAATCACTTCTGTTTCCGTATTATAGATGTAATAAACAGATTTAGAACTATATCTGTAAATAGATTCTGTATTTGTTGCAATCAGAATTTTATCCTCTGCTAAGTTAAACTGATAAGAACCCATTTTTGAAAGTCTTTCGTCATCCGAATCTAATAAGGTTTCTACAATCTTTCCTGACTCAAAAGAGTTTTTATGTATTTTTATTTCTCCTTCAACTTTTTCTGTTGTAGTGTAATGCTCTCCGTCATTCATGGATTTAAAACCAGGAACCCCACTTGGATAGAATTTGTAATTTTGCCATATATCTTCTAGTGTTACTTCTTTTTGTGAGTAAGAAAAAATAGATATAGAGATGCAAATAATTAATGTGAATGTCTTTTTCATAATCTGTAATTTAGATTGGCGAATTTACTTAAATTTGTGCAAAATTATTCCGTGGCTTATAAAAAGATAAATAATGAAGATAGATCATATTTTCAATCTGTTGTTGGAAATAGTAGTATTTTCTATTCTGAAGAAGTTCTAAAAGAGTATTCTCATGATGAAACAGAGGATTTGTCTTTTCTTCCGGAAGTAGTTGTAAAGCCTCAAAATACATCTCAAATTTCTGAAATAATGAAATATTGTAATTCTCAAAATATTCCTGTGACTCCCTGTGGTGCTCGAACGGGATTGAGTGGTGGGAGTTTACCAGTAGAAAGTGGTTTGGTTTTAAGTTTAGAAAAATTAAATTCTATTGTTGAGATTGATGAAAGAAACCTGCAAGCTACCGTTGAACCTGGAGTGATAAATGAAGTTTTTCAGAATGAGGTAAAAGAGAAATCTCTGTTTTATCCTCCAGATCCAGCAAGTAAAGGTAGTTGTATGCTTGGTGGAAATATAGCAGAAAATGCAGGTGGACCTAAAGCTCTAAAATATGGTGTTACAAAAGATTATGTTCTGAATTTAGAAGTTGTAATTCCAACAGGAGAAATTATTTGGACTGGAGCTAATGTTTTGAAAAACTCTACTGGTTATAATTTAACTCAATTAATGGTTGGTAGTGAAGGTACTTTAGGAATTATCACCAAAATTATTTTTAGGTTGATACCATTACCTACAAAAGACATAACAATGTTGGTGCCTTTTAATAGTGCTGAGAAAGCGTGTGAGGCGGTTTCTGCAGTTTTCCGAGCTGGTATTACCCCTTCCGCTTTGGAGTTTGTAGAAAGAGATGCAATTGATTGGACAATGAAGTATGCAGATGTGTCAGTTAACATCTCTGAAGAAACAAAAGCTCATTTACTTATTGAAGTAGATGGAAATGATATGGATATTTTATATTCTGATTGTGAAAAAATAGCATCTGTTATGGATAAATTTGAATGCGGTGATATTCTTCTTGCTGATAGTAATTCTGAAAAGGAGAACCTTTGGAAACTCAGAAGATCAGTAGGGGAGGCTGTAAAAAGTAATTCTATTTATAAGGAGCAAGATACAGTAGTGCCAAGATCTGAACTTGCAAAACTTCTGAAAGGAGTAAAGGAAATAGGAAATAAATATGGATTTAAGTCCGTTTGTTATGGTCATGCAGGAGATGGAAATTTGCATGTAAACATTATAAAGGGAGATATGACAGATGAAAATTGGGATAACGAACTCCCAAAAGGAATCAGAGAAATATTTCATCTAACAAAAGATCTTGGAGGTACTATATCCGGAGAGCATGGAATTGGATTAGTTCAGAAAGATTATATGGATATTGTCTTTTCTGATAAAGAAATAGAATTACAAAAAGGAATTAAAAAAATATTTGATCCGAATAATATCTTAAATCCTGCAAAGATATTTAATTAAGATCTCCTTTTAAAAGCGATTATTGGAAAGAAAATAAATGGTAAAAAGATTAATCCTAATGTATATAAACTGTCTTTTTTAAAATAATAAGGTAATTTTAAAGTGATAATTAACATTAAAATAGGAGTAACAAATATATTTAAGAAGATATAATCCATAATATGAGGAAATTTTATATCTAAAATTTTGCATAAAACATAACAATTATAAAAGGGAATAAAGGAAATCCAAGGGTTTACACCTTTAGATTTGAAAATTAAAAAAGAAAGTATGCCTGTAGTGTATAATGACGCAAAAGACCAATAAACTAATAATAAATAAATATCTAAAAAATTACTCATATTGCAAAAATAAATAAAAATATTTGTTTTCTTGTTATTTGAAAATAAACTTACTTTTGTTTAAAATATAATTGATGAAGAAACCTTTAATTTTAGTTGTAAATGATGATGGGATAAATGCTCCTGGAATCAGGAAGTTGATATCAATAATAAACGATTTTGGAGAGGTAGTGGTAGTGGCTCCTGATGGTCCTCAGTCTGGGAAAGGGCATGCTATTACTATTGAGTCTACTATTAGATGCGATAAAGTGATTATTGATGATGGACCTCAAACAGAGTATTCCTGTAGTGGAACTCCAGTTGATTGTGTTAAACTTGCTGTAAATAAGTTAATTACAAGAAAACCTGACTTGTGTGTTTCTGGAATAAATCATGGATCTAATTCTTCCATTAATGTAATATATTCAGGAACAATGTCCGCTGCAGTAGAAGGAGCTTTAGAAGGAATTCCTTCTATCGGTTTTTCTCTTTTAGATTACTCTCATGAAGCTGATTTTTCTGAAGGAGAAAGATATATTCGAGAAATCACTCAATCTGTTCTTAATAACAGTTTGCCAGATGGAGTCTGTTTGAATGTAAATATTCCGAAATCAGTAGATGATAAAAAAATTAAAGGAGTAAAAATATGTAGACAAGCAAAAGCTAATTGGGTGGAAGAATTTGATGAAAGAGAAGATCCGAAAGGAAGAAAATACTACTGGCTTACAGGTAAATTTGTAAATTATGATAAGGGTGATGATACGGATGAAAGAGCTTTAGAGAACCATTATATTTCAGTTGTACCTGTACAATTTGATGTTACCGCTTACCATGCTATATCGAAATTAAATACTATTTTATAATGAAATCAGACCCTGCAAAAGGAGTATTACTAGGAATTATTGCTCCTATAATTGCATTTATAGTTTATGTAGTATTTATTAATGAAGAATCATTAGAAAACATTATTAATCATCCTAATTTTTATAGAAATTTACCAGCTATTATTAGTTTGTCATTATTAATAAATTTAGCATTATTTTTTTTGAAACTGAAATTTAATAAAGACGAACAATCTAGAGGAATTTTGTTTTCTACATTCTTGTATGGAGTTGTAATTGTAATATTAAAATTTATATAAAGTGAAATTCTATTTTGTTTCAGGAGAAAAGTCTGGAGATTTGCATGGATCAAATCTGGCAAATGAAATTTTAAAACAAAATAAAGATTCTAAACTTAGAGGTTTTGGAGGGGATAAAATGAATCTAGAAGGAGTTGAAATTGTAAAACATATTAATCAACTTTCTTTTATGGGATTTACAGAAGTAATCAAAAATTTATCTGTAATAAAAAATAATTTAGATTTTTGTAAAGATGATATTATCTCTTTTAATCCGGACTCTATAATTCTAATTGATTTTCCTGGGTTTAACTTAAAGATTGCAAAATTCGCAAAAGAAAAAGGAATAAAGGTTTTTTATTACATCTCTCCAAAAGTTTGGGCTTGGAAAAAAAGTAGGGTAGAACTCATTAGAAAATATGTGGATGAGTTAATTGTAATTTTTCCTTTTGAGGTAGATTACTTTAAGAAAGAAGACATAAAAGCACACTATTTTGGCAACCCACTTTCTGATGAAATAAGAAAGGAAACAGAAGAATTATCAATAGATATTAGTAAATCAATTATTTCAATTTTACCTGGAAGTAGGAAACAAGAAATAAAAATAAATTTACCGACAATGTTAGATGTAATTCCTGAATTTCAAAACTATCAGTTTGTAATAGCGTCTACTAAAGAAATGTATGATTTATGTAAGCAAATATCTGAAGGAAAAAATGTAAAAATTGTAAAGGATCAAACATATTCTGTTTTGAAGAAATCAGAACTTTCATTAGTAACTTCCGGAACTGCAACTCTGGAAACAGCTATGTTAAATGTTCCACAATTAGTTTGCTATAAAACAGATCTACTAACATATTTTTTAGCAAAACTTTTTACAAAGATAAAATGGATCTCACTAGTAAACATTATTATGGAAAAGGAAGTTGTAAGAGAATTTATTCAGAATAAGATGACACCAAAAATACTTGTTTCAGAGATGAATAATTTACTTTCAGAAAGCGGTAAAATACAAATTTTACAGGATTATAAAATGTTGCAAGAAAAATTAGATTCTAGTAATGTTTCAGAGAAAACAGCTAAATTTATCTTAGAAAATGTTTAGGATTGGTTTTTTAGTTTTTCTAACTCAATTAATTCATCTCTCAATCTAGCAGCTTCAATAAAACTAAAACTACTTGCTGCTTTTTCCATTTCTGATTTTGTATGTTTTATCATTTTCTTAATCTGACTTTTATCTAATTTACTATTACTATAATCAGTTGTTTTTGTTACAGAATAAGGATTTAATTTATCAGATATTTCTGTATTTAATTTTTTAATAATAGGTTGAGGAATTATCCCGTTTTCTTTGTTATGTTTTTCTTGTTTCTCTCTTCTTCTGTTTGTTTCATCAATTGTAATCTTCATAGATTTTGTAATCTTATCTGCATACATAATTACACGTCCGTTTAAATTTCTGGAAGCTCTACCTGAGGTTTGTGTTAATGCTCTTGCTGATCTTAAGAAACCTTCTTTATCTGCATCTATTATTGCTACTAGACTTACTTCTGGCAAATCTAAACCTTCACGGAGTAGATTTACTCCAATTAAAACATCAAATTCACCTTCACGGAGTCCGTAAATTATCTCAATTCTTTCTAAGGTATCTACATCAGAATGGATATATCGGCATTTTACACCAAATTTTGTAAGATATTTTGTAAGTTCTTCTGCCATTCTTTTTGTTAGAGTAGTAACTAAAACCCTTTCTCTCTTCTCAATTCTTTCTCTGATTTCTTCAAGTAAATCATCTATTTGATTTTCACTAGGACGAACTTCAATTCTTGGATCTAACAAACCAGTTGGCCTAAGAATTTGTTCTACAATTACCCCATCACTTTTTTCAAGTTCGTAGTCTGCTGGTGTAGCACTTACAAATATGGTTTGTTTATTTATATCTTCCCATTCTTCAAACTTAAGAGGTCTATTGTCTAAAGCGGAAGGAAGTCGAAAACCGTGTTCAACTAGGTTGGTTTTTCTAGATTTATCTCCACCGTACATTGCTCTTACTTGAGGTAGAGTTACATGACTTTCATCCACAATAGTAATAAAATCATTTGGAAAATAATCGAGTAAACAAAATGGCCTGCTTCCTGCTACTCTTCCATCAAAATACCTCGAGTAATTTTCAATTCCAGAACAATATCCTAGTTCTTTTATCATTTCTAAATCAAAATTGACCCGTTCATCTAATCTTTTTGATTCTGTTTTTAATCCAGCTTGTTCAAACTCATCTAATCGAATTACTAAATCATCTTGTATTTTTTTTATTGAAGACTGAACAATCTCTTTACTAGCAACAAATATATTTGCCGGAAATATTCTAAATTCTTTTAAACTCTCTATTTTTTTACCACTTTCTGCTTCTATAGATTCAATTTCTTCAATCTCGTTACCCCAGAAGGAAATTCGGTATGCGATATCAGTATGTCCTGGAAAGATATCAATTGTATCTCCTTTTACCCTAAAGTTACCTCTTTCAAAATCCCCCGTACTTCTGCTATATAAGGATGCAACAAACTTTTGTAATAAAGAGTTTATTGAAATAGTGTCACCAATTTTTAACTCTACTATACCATTATTAAACTCTTCTGGATTTCCAATTCCATAAATACAAGAAACAGAAGCAACTACGATTATATCTTTTCTTCCTGAAAGGAGAGCTGAAGTAGTATTTAGTCTGAGTTTTTCAATTTCATTATTTATAGATAAGTCTTTTTCAATATAAGTTCCTGTTGAAGGCATATATGCTTCTGGTTGGTAATAATCATAGTACGAAACAAAATATTCTACTAGGTTATTTGGGAAAAACTGTTTAAATTCAGAGTAAAGTTGAGCGGCAAGTGTTTTATTATGACATAAAACTAAAGTTGGTCTGTTTATTTGTTTTATAACATTAGCAATTGTAAAGGTTTTTCCAGAACCAGTAACACCTAGAAGTGTTTGGTGTGATTCTAGGTCGTTTAAACCGTTTACAAGTCTTTGAATCGCTTCAGGTTGATCTCCTGTGGGTTTGTATTCTGACTCTAACTCAAAATCCATTTAGATTTTGTTTAGTAACGAAAGTTTTTTCTTTAATTCTTCAATTTCTTTTTTAGAATTCTCAATATTTTTCAAAACATCTTCTTTTAATCTTTCAGTTCCTTTTCCATTTCCGAAAAAGCTGATATTATTTTCGTACTGAAGTATAGTTTTGTTTACTTTTCCAATTTCTTCTCTTATAAGTTCCTTTTCTACATTTAATTTATCAGAGTTACCTTTTAATCTTTCTGCTTTAATCTGAAATTGTATGGTTTTTTTCTCAGATTTATCAACTTTTAATTTATTGTATAAAGATGAAATAACCTTATCAAACTTGTCCTTGATTTGGATATCTTGTTTAGGCACAAAACCAATTGAGTTCCATTTTTCAGAAAACTCCTTTAATTTTTTTATGTCTTCTCTAGGATTGTTTGAAACATCAAATTTTTCAACTTTTTTTAATAAAGTTGTTTTTTCTTTTAGGTTTCCTTCTTTCTCTTTGTCTAATAATTTATAGTGTTTTTTTCTTGCATCAAAGAATTTATTACATGCAGATCGGAATCTCTTCCATATTTTATCAGAGAGATTTTTTGGAACAAATGCTGAGTTTTTCCATTTCTCCTGTAATTGAATAAGTTCTTTTCCAGTTTCTTTCCAATTAGTAGAAGTAGAAAGTTCTTCCGCTTTCTCACAGATTTTTATTTTTTCTTGCAGATTATTATTGTTATCTTCTTTCCGATTTTTATAAAAATTATTCTTCATAGAATAAAATTTATTTGTTGCTTCTCTAAATTCTGTCCATGATTTTTTCAAATCACTTTTTTCAATAGGAGCTGCTTTCTTCCACTTTTCGGATAATTCATTTAGTTTTTCAGATAAGTTATTCCATTGTTGATGTGTATTTGGATTGTCTTCTGACAGTTTTTTTATTTCTTTGCAAATAGAAGATTTAAGTTCTGTATTACCTTTTAATATTCTTTTTTTATTTAGAAAATAGTCGTTCCTATTTTTGTTAATTTTTCTAGTTGCAGTCTGGAATCTTTCCCAAATACTTTCTCTGTATTCTCTTGAAACAGGACCAATATTTTTCCAGTGTTCGTGCAGTTCTTGTAGGGAGTTAAATGCGGTATTTATTGATTTGTCATTTGATAATTTTTCTGACTTCTCGCAAATAATTGTCTTTTGTTCCAGATTTTTCTTAAAATCTAAATCTCTAAGTTCCTTATTTATCTTAATGTAATCATAAAATAATTCAATATGATGATGATAATTTTGCCATAAATCATTACTTTTTGTAATTGGAACATGTCCTGTGTTGTTCCACTTTTTTTGATAATTCTTAAATTTCTCAAAAGTAACTTTTAGCGATTCTTCTTCTTTTGATAGTTTATCTATATCAGAGATAATATTTTCTTTTATTATTAGATTTTTATTCTCTTCTTTTTCTCTATTTTTTCTATAATCAGATTTTATCTTTTTGAACTTATTATTTACATTTTTAAATTTTAATTCTAGTGGATGAAGTGTTTTCTTTTCTTGTTCTGAATCTTCTTCTGAGATATCTTCTATGTTGTTTTCTGATTTTAGAGACTTATAAAATAGAGTTTTTATTTCTTCAGATTTTTTAGAGACACTATAGGGATTCTGTATTTCGCACAGATTCTCTAGTTCTGTAATTAACTCTTCCATTGAAAGACTACTTAAATCTATAGTTTTATTTACGGGCTCCTGAACTTGATTATTTTCAGGAATAGTATTTTCATCTAAAACTTCTTGTGTTGCCTCACTCATTTTCTATTAATTTAATTACAAATTTACAAAAATTATCTGATATCGGAGTTCCAGATTTTCCAACTTTCTTCTGCTTGTAGAACTAACATTTCTTCCCCATTTTTAATACTGCAATTGTTTGCTAATCCGAAAGTTAAAAACTTAGTCTCTTTAGGATTATATACTAAATCATAAAGTAAATGTTTCGAATTTAATAGATTATAAGGAAGTTGAGGATATTCCTCTATCTTTGGGTAAGTTCCAAGTGGAGTGCAATTAATAATAATCTCTACTGAATCTATTGTTTCTTTAGTAATCTGACGATAATCAAAATCAGTATTTCTACTAACAACCTTCCAATTAATATTTAGTTTATGTAGTGCAAATTGAATTGCTTTAGACGATCCTCCATTTCCTAATACTAGAGCAGTTTTTCTTTTGTTTAATTGAGGTACAATACTTTTTGTAAATCCAATAACATCTGTATTAAACCCATGTAATTTTCCTTCTATTACTTTTACTGTATTTACCGCATTTATTGTTTTTGCTTGATTAGAGACGAAATCTAATTTTGATATTATTTCGATTTTATATGGTATTGTTACATTGAATCCAGAAAGGTTTAATTGTTTTATTTTATATTTAAGATTATTTAAATTATCTAATTCCAGATTAATATACTCTGTATTATTAATACCTTCCTTCAAAAATTTCTCGGAGAAATATTGTTCTGAGAAGGAATGAGAGAGTGACTTTCCTAATAGAGCATATTTTTTCATTAGTCAGTTTTCGAAAAAGTTTCTAATTTCATCACTAATAAATAACCCAATATCATTAATAAGACGGATGGTAATAACGAAAGATCTAATTCAGGAATATATTTTTCATATTCCAAGCATTTGATTTTAGTGTTAGTTTCTTCAATACAATTTTGCCATGGCCAAATTATAATCAAAGATCCTAAAATAAAACCTGTGAGCAAGGCAAGGATATAATCTTTAAAATATTTTAAAAACCATGCAATTACATGAGAGAATAAAATAAGCCCAACAATAGACCCTAATATGAATATACTTAGTATGACGATATTATTTATTGGATTTGATAAAGATTCTATCATCAATAATTCATAAGTTCCCATAAGTATTAAAATGAAAGATCCAGAAAGGCCTGGAATAAGCATTCCACTTACACCAACTACTCCACAAATAAAGACATATAATAGACTTTCATTATGAATAGGTGAATTAGAAAGAAAAGTTAAGGATATCGCAAATCCAGTACCTATTATAAAAAATAATATAGGTCCTAGTTTCCATTTTTCAACTCTACATCCCACATAATAAACGGAGGCTAAAATAAGTCCAAAAAAGAATGACCAAACAGAAATTGGGTTTTCATCAAACAATTTTCCCAATATCTTTGCAATACTAATCATACTAAATGTAGATCCTCCCAAAACAGCTAATAGAAAATAAAAGTTAGTATACTTTATAAACTTTTTTATTTTAAATGATAATAACATCTTCAATGCTTTAAGATCAAAAGATTTTAAAGAGACAATAAATTCTTCATAAATTCTTGTAATAAGAGCTATAGTTCCCCCTGACACTCCTGGAATTATATTTGCTATTCCCATAGCAATACCTTTTATAAAGAGTAATAGATATTTCTTCATTATATTTTTTTAGATAAATAATCAAAGAAAGTATCTCCTCTTAAACCAATTCTGAGTGTTTCTAAAGGTATAATTTCATTATGCGATATATTTCCTAAGTTTACATTAGCTCCTAAAAGTTTAATAAACCAAACTTGTTGTTTTTTAATTGGTGCTTCCCAAAGAATCTTCTCGGATGGTACATTTTTAATTATTTGATCTATTAAATCAGATTTAACTTTCCCTTCTTTTCCAAAGACACCAACATTTCCTCCTTCTCTTGCTTCCGCTATCACTTTCCAACTTCCTGATTCTAATTCTTTTTGCATTAATTCAATCCATAAATCAGTTCGTAAATCTTTGTTCTCATCTTTTGATCCAACTTCAGAGACTACTAAAAATTCTTCTGATAAATCAGAAATATAATTACACTTTTCTTTATGATCTATTTCTATTGATCCATCAGAAACTTCACACATCTTTAAATTCCATTTTCTAAGTAAATCTTTATATTCTTCATACATCCCTCTAATTATGAAAGATTCGAATAGAGTTCCTCCTAAATAGACCTTTAAACCTGCATCTTGATAGAGTTCAATTTTTTTTTCGACATTAGGTGAAATAGATGAAGTTCCAAATCCTAATTTAATAATATCCGTATATTCTGAGTTCATTTCAATAAACTCTTTTGCCTGATTAAAACTTAAACCCTTATCCATCATCATTGTTAGTCCACAATCCCTAGGTTGTTTTGTTCTTTCAGGGATGTCTGTTAAAAAGAAGTTCATATTATCATATTATTAAGTATTGCAAAGATAGCAGAAATTAGATTATTTCTTAGTTTTGTTTCATTAAAAAACAAAACTGTTTATGACTCTAATAAAATCAATTTCAGGAATAAGAGGAACAATTGGAGGGGAAGTGGGAGATTCACTTTCTCCATTAGATATTGTAAAATTCACCTCTTCTTATTCCAAATTTATTAGAAGTAAAAACCATTCTTCCAATACAATTATTATCGGAAGAGACGCTAGGGTTTCTGGAGAAATGGTAAGTAATATTATTTCAGGAACCTTAATCGGATGTGGTTTTGATGTGTTAGATATTGGACTGTCTACAACTCCAACAGTTGAAGTTGCTGTACAACTTCATGAAAGCGCTGGAGGGATTATTATTACTGCAAGCCATAATCCGAAACAGTGGAATGCACTTAAGTTACTAAACAATAAAGGGGAGTTTTTATCTGCTCAGAATGGAGAAGAAGTACTGAAAGTTGCAGAAAGTGAAGATTTTTCTTTTTCTGAGGTAAATGATTTAGGAAAATATACTTTTGATGATTCCTACAACGACAAACATATTGAAGAAGTTCTGAATCTATCTTTAGTAGATGTAGATTTAGTAAAATCTGCTGGATTTAGAGTTGTAGTAGATGCTGTAAATTCAACTGGTGGGTTTATGGTTCCAAGATTGTTGGAAAGAATGGGAGTAGAGTGCATAAAATTATATTGCGAACCAAATGGAGAGTTTCCTCACAATCCTGAGCCATTAGCAGAAAACCTAACCGAAATATCTAAACTAGTAGTAGAAGAAAATGCTGATCTTGGTATTGTCGTTGATCCTGATGTAGATAGGTTAGCGCTAGTTTGTGAAGATGGAAGTATGTTCGGAGAAGAATATACCTTAGTTACAGTTTCTGATTTTGTTTTATCTAAAACTCCTGGAAATACTGTTTCTAATTTATCGTCAACAAGAGCTCTTAGAGATATAACAAATAATCATAAATGTAACTATGAATCATCAGCTGTTGGAGAGGTAAATGTGGTGGAAAAAATGAAAGCAACAAATGCGATTATTGGAGGAGAAGGAAATGGTGGAATTATCTATCCAGAATTACATTATGGTAGAGATGCACTAGTAGGAATCGCTCTGTTTTTAACTCAACTTGCGGAAAAGAAAATTTCTATTAAGGAATTAAGAGATTTTTATCCTAATTATTTTATTTCAAAGAATAAGATAGAACTAACTTCTGAAATTAATATAGATAATATTTTATCTACTTTAGAAGAGAAGTACAAAAACGAACAAATTACAACAATAGATGGTTTAAAAATTGATTTTGAAGATGGTTGGATTCATTTAAGAAAATCAAACACTGAGCCAATTATTAGAATATATGCAGAAAGTGAAGGGGAGGAGAAAGCAAATTCCTTTGCACAAAAGATGATAAACGAAATAAAAGAACTAATCTAATGAGTAATAAAAGAGTGTTTTTAGATAATGCATCTACAACTCCAATAGCACCTGAAATTATTGATATGATGAGTGAAATGATGAAATCTCATTTTGCTAATCCTTCTTCTGTTCATTCTTATGGTAGAGAATCCAAGATTGTTGTAGAAGGAGCTAGAAAAAAGATAGCTGAATTATTAAATACTTCACCTGGTAGTATTTTTTTTACTTCTGGGGGTACGGAGGCGGACAATATGGCTATAAAATGCGCTATTCACGATCATAAAATAACTCATGCTATTACATCAAGACTTTCTCATCATGCAGTATTATTTCCTTTAGAAGATTTAGAGAAAGAAGGGTTAATAAAACTTTCGTATGTTGATATTGATAAGAATGGAGTGATTTCTATGTCTCATTTAAAGGAACTTTTATCAAGTAATCCAAGAACTTTTGTATCAATAATGCACGCAAACAACGAAATTGGAACAATACAAGATATAAAAGTAATAGGAGATATTTGCAAAGAACATAATGCTATCTTCCATTCAGACACAGTACAAACAATGGCTCATTTTCCATTTGATATGCAGAAATTAAATGTTGACTTTATGGCTGCCTCTGCACATAAATTTCACGGACCTAAAGGAGTAGGATTTGTTTATATATCAGAAAATATACAGATAAAACCTTTATTAAGAGGTGGAGGACAAGAACGAAATATGAGAGCTGGTACTGAGAACATTTATGGAATAGCAGCTCTTGCTATGGCAATGGAAATGGCATATGAGAACTTAGAAGAAGAAACTGACTATATTAAAGGTCTGAAAATATATATGATGGAGAAACTACAAACTGAACTTGAAGATGTTCAGTTTTACGGAAAATGTACAGATATGGATAACAGTTTGTATACCGTTTTATCTTGTCATTTTCCAGAAACAGATATTGCAGAAATGCTACTTTTTAATCTGGATATTTTGGGAGTTGCTTGTAGTGGAGGAAGTGCTTGCGCTTCAGGAAGTAGTAAAGGGTCTCATGTACTTACAGAGATAGTTCCTGAAAGTAATCGACCAGGAATTCGTTTTTCTTTTAGTAAATATAATACAAAAGAAGATATTGATTTTACAATAGATAAGTTGAAAGAGTTATTCTCTTAGTTTCTTAATCTTAATTCCTAAGTAAGCGTATATAATTGTCATAATTGGGGAAATTAAATTAAAAAAACAATAAGGCAGGTAGCTTAAGGTAGCAACACCCAAAACAGCTGATTGTGTAGCTCCACAAGTGTTCCATGGAATCAAAACGGAAGTTACAGTTCCACTATCTTCTAGTGTTCTACTTAAATTTTCAGGAGCTAATCCTTTTTCTTTATAGCTATCTGCAAACATTCTACCTGGAACAACAATACTTATATATTGATCAGAAGCTGTAATATTGAAAAAGATGCATGTTCCGGTAGTTGTAGCTACTAAGCTCCCTGTTGATTTAGCATAATTTATTATTGGTTCAGCAATTCTTCTAAGAAGTCCTGTAGATTCTAGTATTCCTCCAAAAATCATAGCACAAATGATAAGCCAAATTGTATTTAACATTCCATACATACCTGCAGATTTTAATAAATTACCTCTATTTTTAGATTCTAAAACTGCAGGATGTTTTGCATCTACTTCACCTAATATCATTGTTTCTGAAAACTTCATTTCTAATTGCTCACCATTCTTAGATTTGTACTTTACAGGAATGATATCATTTATTTTATTATTTGTTTCTTCTAAGTCTGTTTTTATACTCATGGAATTAATAATTCCTTTATAAGTGCTGTTAATAGTACTTTCTGTTTCTCCTGATACTTCTTTAGATATAACAATATGAGGTTGGAATATTATTGCAAATAAAGCTCCTAATAAAACACCAATAAATAAAGATGGAATTGCTGGTACTTTTTTCACTATCAGAATTATTACTAGTAGAGGAACAATAAATAATAATGGTGTAATAGTAAAAGTATTTGATAAAATATTTAACATTTGATTAATGTGTTCAGATGAAATATCAGTTGAATAATTAAAACCAATCACTAAAAATATAATTAGAGTTATGATAAATGAAGGTATAGTTGTGTACATCATATATCTGATATGTGTAAATAAATCGGTTCCTGCCATTGCAGGAGCTAAATTAGTAGTGTCTGATAGGGGAGACATCTTATCTCCAAAATAAGCTCCAGAAATAATTGCTCCACCAATAAGACCTACTGGCAAACCAAGTGCTTGTCCAATTCCTAAAAGAGCAATACCAATAGTGGCAATTGTACTCCAAGAACTTCCAGTAGATAAACTTACAATAGCTGTTATAATTGCGGTTACAAATAGGAATATTTCAGGATTTAAAATTTGTAATCCATAGTAAATCATTGCTGGCACTATACCTGATATTAACCATGTTCCAGCAAGAGATCCAATTAATAATAAGATAATAATTGATGGAGTAACCGATTTTATGCTTTTGCTAATTCCTTCAAGTATATCTTTCCAGTTGTTTCCATATAAAATACCGATAATAGCAGCTAACGCTCCTGAAAATAGTAAAGCTAATTGATTAGATCCTCCCAAGGAATCATCACCATACAAATAAACATTTATTGAAAGTAATCCGATTAGAAATAGAATAGGAAGTAGAGCTAATAGATATGGTGTCTTTTTCACTTATTATTCGTAATATCCATATCCGTTACCATATCCATATCCGTATCCGTAACCATATGAAGAAGATGAAACAATATAATCATTAATAATAATATTTATATTTTTCACTTGTTCTGAATTATGCAAATCATTAATTATATTTAACATATTTTCCTTCGTATAGTTATGACGAACAATATACAGGTTTATGTTCGACATCTTCATTGTAATAACACTGTCTGTAACTAATCCGCAAGGAGGAGTGTCTAGTATAATATAATCATATGTTTTCTTTAATTCCTCAATTAATTTCTTCATTCTATCGCTATTTAATAATTCTGACGGGTTTGGAGGTATAGGACCTGAAGGTATTACTCTTAATTTTTCATCATCTGTTTTATGTACAATCTCAGACAATGTGCTTTTATTTATTAGATATGAACTTAGCCCTAAAGAATTATCTACATTAAAGACTTCATGAGTTTTTGGTTTTCTTAAGTCTGCTCCAATTAATATTGTTTTGTACCCAGCGGCAGCCATGATTATAGCTAGATTACTTGTGCAAAATGTTTTCCCCTCTGAACCAACAGAAGAAGTGATTGTAACAACTTTGTTTTCAATTTCAGAAGATAAGTATTGAATATTAGTTCTTAAAGATCTGAAGGACTCAGAAATCACTGATTTTGGATTATCTAATACTACTAAATTATTAGATTTGTCTGAGTTTCCAATTAATCCAATAATTGGAATGTTAGTAATCTTAGTTAAGTCAGATTTGCTTAATATTGTTTCATTTAAGAAGTCTCTTAATGAGATAATAATTACAGGTATACCAACTCCTAGAATAAGAGCAAAGAGTAAATTGAGTTTTCTGTTAGGTGAAAGAGGGATTTCAGGCCCCATAGCTGAATCAATAATTTTATGATCTGATGTTGTTCCTTCTATTAGAATATTAGTATTTAATTTTTTATCAGTTAAATAATTTACAAAGGTTTTATAATGATCTATATTTCTTGTGATCTTCCATAATTCCTGTTCAGCTTCTGGAAGTTTCTCTATTTGATTGTCAGTTGTCAAAATCCTTGATTTAAGATCTTTTTCAATAGTTTTTGTGCTTGATATTAAATTTGTAACATTTTCAATAATACTTTGTTTTGTGAAGGAAATATCAGAAAGTATAGCTTGATATTTTGGATGACCTTTTTCAATAGAAAGCTCCAGTCCTTTCTTTTTAGAATTTAATTCCATTAATTTAATTATTAATGCATTTAATTCTGGATTTAATATTCCAATTGAGGTTGGAGATAATGTATGTGTTTTTTCATTTGTCTCTTTTTCAATATAGTCAGATTTAACATAATTTAATAAAGAGTTATAATATCTTAATTGATCTCTTATTTTCTGATACTTTTCTTCTACATCTAGTTTCTGTTTAAAAGTCCCAAAGTCTTTAGTGGCTATGTCTAGTTCAAGGTTATTCTGCTTAAATTCTTTTAATTGGTTCTCAAACATAACAAGAGTGTCTTCAGCTTCACTTAATTCTCCTTCTATATATAATAGAGTATGTGTAGCAAATTCATTCTTATCTGCTAATTCATCCTCTAAATATAATTTGGATAAAGTATTTAAGTAATCAACATTCTTATTTCTTGTATATCCATCCATTCTTAGTTCCAATACAGTACTTTCTTTACTAAGAGGAGATACTTTTAAATTTTGAACATAGTTAGCAGCTAATTTATCTAGGGAATGAAGGATAAAAGAGTATTCATTAATATTATTTATATCTAAATAATTAAACACACTTGTGTCTTTTACAATTTTCAACCTCATAAAATCAGTATCAATCCATTCATTAAATTCGTGACTTTTTCGATAATTATCAGATATTTTTTTGTTAGTTTTTTTGTTGGTTTTTATATTGTATGTATTCTTATTTTCACACTTGTATTCAAGTTCAAACTCTTCTTTGTTTTTTAAATTAATAAAAAATTCTACTCCAGATAGTTGATTGTAGTTTTCATCAAAATAAACATAAAAGGGACTTTTCTTATAAAGATTGACTTTTTTTATTTTTCCATATTGAAAATAGGAGACCTGAATATCCATTTCTTGAATGGTTTTTTTTGCTAATGTGTGTGATTTCAGAATAGCTTTTTGGTTTTCTAAATTAGCATTATTACCAAACATATCCTCAAGTTCAAAAACTTCATCAGCCTGATTTTTTTCATCCTCTATTAGAATATATGTATAAACTTTATAGATGTTTCTATTATATCTATTATATAAAAAAGCAAGAAATAAGCAAATCAAAACAGAAATCAAAAAGTAGTACCAATATCCTGTAAATTTTCTTATTAGCTCCTTAATATCAATCTTTCTTTCAGAAGAATCGGAGATGTTTTCTAATTCAGACATTTTTTATTCAGTAAATTTTAAATAGACATTTACAACTACTGCAACTGTAGTTATAGCTGAAAGTAACATTTGAGATTGAGATTTTCTAAAACCTCTGTATTTTAAAGGTTCTACATAAACTAAATCATTATTTCTAAGGTAGTAAAATTCAGAATTAATTATATCTTTTTTAGTTAAATCTAGTTGATGCACTGATTTCTTTTTGTTTAAGTTTCTAATAAGTTTTACTTTTGTGAGATCTCCATAATCTGTAATGCCTCCAGAAAGAGCTATTGCCTCAAAAATTGATATATTATCTTTGTAAATAGGGAAGGTATTTGGTCTATAAATTTCACCAAGTACGGTAATATTAAAGTTCCCTAATTTACAAATCACTGTATATTCTTTAAAATACACATCAACTTTCTCTTCTATTGATTTTTTTGCTTGATCTATAGTTTGGTTCAGAACATACACTTCTCCAATATATGGTATTTCAATAATTCCGTCCTGATTTACAGTAAAACCATTTAGATAAATATTTGCAGAGGTTATACCTGAATTTGCTGAATTTACATTATTTTCAACATTAAAAAAATTAGTTGTTTCTTCATCAAGACTTAATACTTTTACAACAAGGATATCTCCTACTTCTAAAGAATGTTTAGAAGGAGTAGTTCCTAAATCCCATTCACTTTCTACACCATCATTAAGGTAAGTTATTTTTTTCATTGGAGTACAAGAAAAAGTAATACTAAGAATAAAAATGAATATAAAATTATATAAATTATATTTTTTCATAAGGTTTTTAATAATTAGCAAATATACAAAAGGAAAAGGAAATTATATAAATATTTGAAAAGTCTAATCTTTTTGAATAATACTTGTATTAAAGCAATTAGTAATAAGTTATTTATCCTTATTAATTTTAAGAAATAAAAAAATCTATTCATTAAAATTATTACTAATAATATGATTAGAAATCTTGGAGTAAATTGTTTTCAAATCATCATATTCTTCAAGTGATTCCAGATGTTTTTTAATAATTAAATAATCTTCTCTTATTGCTGGTCCAGTTTGCACATCTTTTGGAGGATTATTCTTAATCTTTTCAAAAGTATTTTTGATGAGTGGTTTTAATAAATCAAAACTCATTTTATTTGAGTTTAATATTTCTTCTGAAATTGACATCATATGATTTGTAAAATTTGATGAAAAAACAGCTGCAATATGTAATTGTTCTCTTTGTTTGGAGTTTAAAAGATGTACAGAGTTAGAGATTGACTTTGCAAGAATTATTAGTTTTTTTTCTAATTCAGAATTATTTGCTTCAATGCAAATAGGTATCTCATTAAAATTTACATCAATATTTTTATTGAAACTCTGAATAGGGTAGAACACTCCAAAATTTTCTCTATTCTTAAAAACATCTGACCCAACACTTCCAGAAGTATGTACTATTGGAGCGTTAGACTCTTTAATTTTGTTTAATACTTCTACGATAACATCATCTTTTACAGATATGATGATTAGATCTGTATTATCTAAATCATTTAAACGTGAAATAATATTACAATTCAATTTTGAAGCTAATAATCTTGCGTTTCTTTCAGATCTACTCCATATTTCAACTATTTCATGACCATTTTCTTGTAAAGTATCTGATAAATACCAAGCTAAATTTCCACTTCCAATAAAAGTAATTTTCAAGATATATAATATTAATGTTTTTATTAATTTATCAAAAACAAAGTTATAATTTTGCACAAACAAAATAACTATGATAGATAGATTTATTAAATTCTTTTCTTCCATGAAATTTGTAGTGTTATTATTACTGATTTTTGCATTTTCAATTGGATACGCAACTTTTATTGAAAATGATTTTGGAACAGATTCTGCTAAGGCTTTAATTTATAATACCTGGTGGTTTGAGATTTTACTAATTATTCTTGGAATAAGTTTAATTCTAAACATGATTAAGCACAAAGTTTTCAGGAAAGAGAAGTTAGCGATACTTACCTTTCATTTATCTTTTATTTTAATTCTTTTAGGTGCGGCAATTACAAGGTATACTGGATATGAAGGGATGATGCAAATAAATAAAGGAGAAAGTAAAAATACATTTATATCTGATGGTGTATTCCTTCAGATTAAAGTACATGATAAAGATAATCAATATTCATTAGACAAAAACATGTACTTATCAGGAAT
>Ga0209252_1000995_pt1 | contig 19746 bp, 19 predicted proteins | sample SaaInlV_135m_DNA_3_FD_184673 | JGI IMG/M metagenome (GOLD analysis project Ga0209252, IMG submission 184673) | Marine microbial communities from expanding oxygen minimum zones in the Saanich Inlet - Saanich Inlet SI074_LV_100m_DNA (SPAdes) (version 2) | ecosystem: Environmental > Aquatic >... | reverse complement strand
GATATCGAATTTAATGTCCTGCTTTTGAAAGTCTTGGAAATCTAGCGTCATTATATTTATATTTTTACCCTTAATAATTGTTTAATACTTATTTTAAGTTATATTTGTATATTACATTTGTCGCATTTTAAAAGATAATTAAAACATGATTACAGGTAAATATCCACAGTTGAGACTTAGACGCAATAGAAAGTCTTCATGGTCTAGAAAGTTAATTCAAGAAAATACACTTAGCCCGAGTGATTTTATATTACCTATATTTTTAATAGAAGGATCTAATAAAAAAGAATCAATATCATCTATGCCTGGTGTTTATCGTTATACTATTAATAGATTGCCTCAAATAATAGATAGAGCAATTAAACTAGGCATTCCGATGATTGCTCTTTTTCCAAAAACTAAAAATAATTTAAAAAATGAGATAGGTTCAGAGTCTTTAAATGAAAATAACTTAGTTTGTAAAGCAATCATTGATATTAAAAAAAGATATAAAAATCAAATTGGAATAATGTGTGATGTTGCTTTAGACCCTTATACATCACATGGTCATGATGGACTAGTGAGATCAAATGAAATTATAAACGATGAAACAATAGAAATTTTAATTAATCAATCATTATTACAAGCAGAAATGGGTTGTGATGTGTTGGCACCTTCTGACATGATGGATGGAAGAATTGGAAAAATAAGGAAAGCTTTAGATCAATCAAATTTTAAAAATGTTCAAATCCTTTCATATGCAGCAAAATATGCTTCAAGTTTTTATGGTCCCTTCAGAGACGCTGTAGGATCTAAAGGATCTTTAAAAGGCGATAAAAAAACATATCAAATGGATTTTAGAAATAGTGATGAGGCCTTAAGGGAAGTGGCTCTAGATATCAAAGAAGGTGCAGACATGGTTATGGTTAAACCTGGTATGCCGTATTTAGATATAATTAAATCGATAAAAGAAAAATTTAAAATTCCTGTTTTTGCATACCAGGTTTCTGGTGAATACAGCTTAATATCAAATGCAATTAAGAAAAAATTAATAAATGAAGATGCTATTTATGAAAGTTTAGTTGCTTTTAAAAGAGCTGGTTCGAATGCAATAGTTAGCTATTATGCGGATAGAATAGATAAAATTTTATAATAATCATTTTAAAGAGTTAATAAATAGTAACCTATTATTTGGATAGTTTAAGTTATTTGGTTTTAAAATTGTTTTATCAAGAAAATCTCCGACTAACTTTAATCCATTTAATAAAGTTTTTTTATCGATGACCTCTAGATCTTTTTCAATTAAAAAATTAGGTACATATTTTTTTTCTGTAGAGGATTTTGCGTAATAAAAAATTTCATTTTTGATTAAATCTTTTTCTACAAGATTTTCTAATTCAAGGTCATATCCAAGAAGTTTTAAAAAATCCAATTCCCAAAAGATATATTTTTTCAACCAATCGTTATTCTTTAAAATTAAAAAAAGATTTTCAATAATTTTATAAACATTTATATTTGCTTGGGAGTCAGCTGTTAAAATTTTAATTAAATTTGTGGCTGAACTGATGCAAGACAATTTTTGTTTATGATCAAAGTATAAAGGACTATAGGCATCTAATATTTCTACTTTAAAATAACCAATTCTGTTATTGCTTTTTGAATTATAATTTATATGCAATCTGTTACCGATCTGCAGATAATTCTTTATTTTTTTTGATGTTCCACCAAAAATAATACCAGAAATTTTCCCTCTATCTTTAGTAAAAAATTCCGTAATTAGTGAATTTTCGTTATATCTATTTTTACTAATTAAAAAACCTTCATCTATCCAATTCATATATAATCATTTTATACTTTTTAAACATTCAACTGCAGCATTTTGTTCAGCATCTTTTTTGGACTTACCAGAAGAAATAAAATATTTTGAATTAGGAAGTTTTACCCCAACTTTAAACAATGGTTTGTGTCTAGGACCACTGTTTGAAATTAATTTATAGGTTGGTAGCTTTTTAAAATTTTTTAAAGATAGCTCTTGTAATTTTGTTTTTGCATCAATCTGTGTAATAACACTTTGTATTAGATTTTTTTTCCATAAATATAAAATTACTTTTTCAACAATATTAAAACCTTTCTCTAGATATATGGCTCCAATTAAAGCCTCACAACTGTCAGATATGATTTTATCTTCAATTTTAATTTTTTTATTATTTGGATTAAAAGTTAGAATAAATTTTTCTAAATCTATATTTTTGGCTATCTCAAAACAGGTTTTCTTATTAACAAGTGATGCAAATTTTTTATCAAGTATTCCCTCTTTTTCTTCGGGATAAGTTTCTAAAAGTTTTTTAGCGATAACTAATCCAAGTACTCTATCACCAAGAAATTCTAATTTCTCATTGTTTTTGTTTGCATTAAAACTTTTATGCGTAAGTGATTGTGTCAATAAATCTAAATTTTTAAATTTAACATTTATTTTTTTTTGTAAATCTTGATATTTGATTTTCATTAATTAATCTTACTAAATGATCTGTTAAATCTTATAGATTTATGCCATTTCCAAAAAGCAAAAATACTGCCTATTTTTTTATCTGATGAAAAAAAAATGAACTGAGCTTTGCCAACTAAATTATCTTTATGAACGTAACCAACACTTGATAAAAATCTACTATCTTTTGAACAATCTCTATTATCTCCTAAAAAAAAATAATGATCCTTGGGAACTATAAACTCATCAGAGTTTTGATAAGTGTAGTCCTTTAAATAAACTGTATGAAATTTTTTTCCATTAGGTAATTTTTCCTCAAATCTATAAACATCAATTGATGTATTGCCACAATATATTTTAGTTTTACTTTTTATTTTAGATTTGAATATTTCATTACTGTTAAGATATAAATTTGCGTCAATAAATTGTATTCGATCACCAGGTAGACCTATTAATCTTTTGATATAATCTGTTCTATTGTCCGCAGGTGTTTTAAAAACAATCACATCACCTCTTTTTGGATTCTTAAACAAAATTCTTTTATTTAATATTGCTGGACTAAATGGCAATGAATGTTTGCTATATCCATATGAGTACTTAGTCACAAAAAGCCTATCCCCAACAACTAAAGTGGGTTCCATTGATGAAGATGGAATATAAAAAGGTTGGATTAAAAAAGATCTTATTATGATAGCAATAATTAAAGCATAAAATAAAGTTTTGATATTTTCAGAAAAAAAATTTTTATCTAATTTCATTTTGTTTGAATTATTGTAAATGCAGTTGAATAGTCCTTTTCATCAGAAATAGATAAGAAGCAATTAAAATTTTTAACATTAAAATTCTTTTGAATTAATTTTGTAATTTTTCTATTTTTGGCATAATAAGGTTTTCCTAATTTATCATTAATTACCTCTATATCTTTGAAATTTAGACTATTTCTAAATCCTGTTCCCAAAGCTTTGGCGAATGCTTCTTTTGCGGCAAATCTTTTTGAAAAAAAACTAGTTTTATATATTGATAATGATGACAATTTTAATTCATTAGCACTGTAAATTCTATTCTTAAATTTATTATTCTTAATCAATTTTTTAATTCTTTTGTTGTCAATAATATCTACACCAATGCCAAGTATTTTCATAAGCTACTTATTAATAATTTTTTTAAAATTTTTTATAACTTTTGAAAGCCCAAAAAATACTGACTCACCAATTATATAGTGACCAATATTAAACTCTTCGATTTCTCTAATTTTATTCAAGATTTTTGTGGTTTTATAATCTAATCCATGACCTACATGAACTTCTATACCAAGTTTTTTTGCAAAGATTGATGATTTTTTTATTCTATCTAATTCATTGTGATATGTTTTATTTAATTTAACTAGATTAGATATTTTACCAGTGTGAATTTCAACACAATCAACATTAAATTCTTTTGACTTCTTAACATCTCTAATTGAAGGGTTTATAAATAAACTGGTTCTGATTTTATTTTTTTTAAATTTTTTAATTATATCTTTTAATTTTTTTTTATTTTTGGTTAAGTTTAAACCACCCTCAGTTGTTACTTCTTTTCTATTTTCTGGAACAATACAAATATAGTCAGGTTTTATTTTAAGAGCATTTCTAACAATCTTATCATTCATTGAAATTTCAAGATTAACTAAAATTTTTTTTGATTGACAAATTTTTTTAGCATCTAAATCATTAATATGTCTTCTATCTTCTCTTAAATGAATAGTTACAGAGTCAGCACCCATTTTCATAACTTGTAATGCTGCATAATATGGATCTGGATGATGTTCACCTCTGGCATTTCTTATTGTTGCTACATGATCAATATTTACACCTAATCTTTTCACTTAATAAATCTACTTCCTGGTCTTGTAATGGGAATTGATTTTAAGCTTTGTGGTAATTGCTTTTCACTAAATGTTGGAACATCTATTTTTAGATGAGATGTAATTCCTGTTTTAATTTTTAGTGATTTTTTTGTTGATCTATCTATTATGGATGCAAATCCCAATAGTTTAGCCTTAGCATTTTTTATTAATTTAACACATTCTAAACTAGATTTTCCCGTAGTTATAACATCTTCAATAATTAAAACATTTGCACCTTTTTTAATTTTAAACCCTCTTCTTAATGTAAATTTTCCATTAACACGTTCACAAAATATGGTTTCTTTTTTTAAAAGTCTTCCAATTTCATAACCTATAACAACACCACCCATTGCTGGAGCTAAAAATAAATCTATTTTTTTATATTTTCTTTTAATCTTATTAGCTAAAGATTTACAAATTTTATCAGCTAAATTTGGAAAACTTAAAAGTTTTGCACATTGTATATATTTTGAGGAATGTAAACCTGAAGATAAAACAAAATGTCCTTCTAAAAGAGCATCAGTTTTTTTTAAAATATTTAAGGATTTTTTGAGTGAAAGCATTTCTTTTATCTTCGTGTCTAATTATCTTAAATTTTATACTCTTTTGTTTTAGCACTGCAATAAAATTTGTGAAGTTTTTCAAGTTGTTTATGATCAATTTGAATTTAAAGTTAATATATTTTGCATTTTTGCCAGCCATTTCAACATTAGAAATATTAAGTTTATGACTACCTATTAAAGAGCTAATATCTCCTAGTTGACCGGGTTGATCCGGCAAAGAAATCCATAATGTTGTATTGTATTTTTTAATTCTTTCTTCTTTTTGCTCGCCTTTATCGTGCCAATATCTTCTAATTGCTGATCTTGCTTTTCCTGTTTTTGTTATTGGTATCCAGTGTAATGATGGTGATTGATTTTTAGAAGTAATAATATTAACTCTATCACCATTTCTTAAAACGTCCTGTAATTCAGACTTATTTCCATTAATTTCACATCCTATTGCTGTATTTCCTATCTTAGTATGAACAGCGTAGGCAAAATCAATTGGTGTTGCATCTTTTGGTAATTTTATAACTGAGCCTTTAGGTGTAAAACAAAAGACATTTTCTTGGAACATTTGTAACTTTGTATATTCATAGGAATGTTCAGGGTTTTCATTTTTTTCAATAATTTCAACTAAGTCCTTTAACCAATCATATTCTTTCCAACTTAATGAATTAAATTTTTCAGAAGATTTATATTTCCAGTGTGAAGCAACTCCCCTTTCTGCAAATTCATGCATTTCATGAGTTCTTATTTGAATTTCAATTGGTTTCTTATTTGAACCAATTACAGATGTGTGAAGTGATTTATAACCATTTATCTTAGGTGATGATATGTAATCTTTAAATTTTCCAGGAATACAATTCCATTTTTTATGAAAAATTCCAAGCGTTTTATAGCACTCATCTATAGAGGAGAGTTTAATTCGAAAACCAATAATATCTGTAATTTGTTCTAATGAAATTCTTTTTTTTTGAACTTTTCTCCAAATGGAAAAAGGTGTTTTTTCTCTACCATGAATTTCAGCGTTAATGTGGTTATCATTTAATATTTCACTTAATTCAAAAGATAATGACTCAAATATATCTTTTGTATCAGATTTAATTTCATCTAATTTATTTTTAATCAATTCTCTTGCTTCATTATTTAAAATTTCAAATGACAAATCTTCAAGTTCATCTCTAATTCTATGCATACCCATTCTATCAGCAAGTGGTGCATAAATTTCCATGGTTTCTTGTGCAATTCTGTGTCTCTTCTCTTCCTTAGCTATAGCTTTAATTGTTCTCATGTTATGGAGTCGGTCAGCTATTTTGACTAATAAAACTCTAATATCTTTTGATGTAGCTAAAATAAGTTTTCTAAAATTTTCAACCTTTGAATTTGCTCCAGCTGTATTTTCAAAAACAGAAATTTTAGTAACTCCATTAACTAATTCAGCCACTTCATCGCCAAATTCACTTTTGATAGTTTCATAAGTTGCAAAAGTATCCTCTATAGTGTCATGCAGCAAACCAGTTGTAATTGTTGCACTATCTAATTTTAGTTCTGTTAAAATATTTGCAACTTCAATTGGATGGACAGAATAAGGATCTCCTGATGCTCTTTTTTGATTCTGATGAGCTTTAATAGCAAAATTATATGCTTTATCTAATCTTTCTGGATTTAAAAATTTATTATAAACTTTAACCTTATTTATTAGGTCTTGTGAATTAAGCATATTTTATTATAGCATTAATTCAAATTTGTTTAATAGATCTAATTTCATTAGTCGATAAGCTTAAAATTAAGTCTTTAATGTTTGTTTTTGTTAACGGATGAACCCATTTTTTTTCAATTTCAAACAAAGGAAATAAAACAAAATTTCTTTTATGCATCATTTTGTGTGGTAAATTTAATTTACCTATTAAAACCATACCTTTAAAATCAATTATATCAATATCACATTCTCTTGGTGCGTTTTTAGGAGATTTTTTTCTTCCCAATTTTACTTCTATAGTTTTACATAAATATAATAATTCCCTTGGATTATGTATGCATAAAACCTTTAGAACGATATTTATATATTTGGGATTTTTTGGATTTGGCCAAGATGGAGTCTCATAGTAACTAGATATTGCGATAGGATTTATGTTATTATCTAATAATAAGGATTTTGCTTTTTCAATATAAGTAATTCTATTACCGATATTTGAGCCAATTCCTAAATAAACTACATTAACTGGTTTTTCTAATATATCTGGCTTTATCACGGTTCCAATCTCTATTTTTTTTTGTGGCTCTTTTATCAAACTGTTTTTTTCCTTTTGCTACAGCCAACTCAATTTTTGCTTTACCTTTTTTAAAATACATTTTTGTTGGTACTATTGTGAAGCCATCCCTTTGCATTTTACCTATTAATTTATTTATTTCTCTCTTGTTTAATAAAAGTTTTCTTTCATCCATTGGGTTATGATTTGAATAACTTGCTTGTTTGTAAGCTGCTATATGTGAATTTATCAAAACTAATTCACCATTTTTTTCTACAGCATAAGAGTCTGCAATATTTACTTTTCCATCTCTAATAGATTTAATTTCAGAACCTTTTAAAACAATGCCAGCCTCCAAAAGGTCTTCAAAAAAATAATTAAAACTTGCTTTTCTGTTTAAACAAATAATTTTTAAACCAGGGTTGGTTTTTTTGTTCATTAAATCAATTTTGCAGACTCTAAAGCTTTTTTAATAATAACCTTTGCATTGTCTGATACTTTGACTAAGGGCAATCTTACCTCGTCATCACATAAGTTCATTAATTTAGCTCCATATTTTACAGGGCTGGGATTACTTTCAATAAACATAGCACTATGAACAGGTTGTAATATTTCGTCTAATTTTTTTGCTTTATTTAATTCATCATTATTTTTTGAAATAGAAAATTTTTGAAAATCTGAACACAGTTTTGGTGCTATATTTGCTGTTACACTAATTGTACCAACACCGCCTCTTTTATTGAATTCAAAAGCATTATCATCGTTTCCTGTCATCTGAATAAATTCTTTACCCATTTTTGATAATTGTTGATCAACTCTATTTAAATCTCCTGTAGCATCTTTAACACCAACTATATTTTTTAATTCAAAAAGTTTAGCCATTGTTTCAACAGACATATCAATTACAGATCTTCCTGGAATATTATAAATTATTATAGGAATTCCACATTTGTCATTAATAGCTTTATAATGTTGATATAATCCTTCTTGTGTAGGCTTGTTATAATAAGGGGTTACAATTAGAGCTCCGTCAGCTCCAGCCTTTTCTGCATGGGTAGTTAAGGAAATTGCTTCTTCTGTTGAATTTGATCCAGTGCCTGCAATTACAGGAATTTTACCAGCACTCTCTTTGATGCATAAATCTATGACTCTTTGATGCTCTTTGTGACTAAGAGTTGGAGACTCACCAGTAGTACCTGCTGGGACAAGACCACTTGTACCATTATTTATATGAAAATGAATTAACTTTATATAAGCTTCTTCGTCTAGGCCATTATTTTTAAATGGAGTGATTAAAGCAACATTTGATCCTTTGAACATAAATACTTATAACATAGTTTATAGATTCATATACTAAAAGATTATGTTCAAAAATTTATTATTATTTATTGGTTTATTAGTCTCGTTTTCAGTAATCCAAAATAATGTTTTGGCTGATGTAATTTCCTCTATACCTTTAAAAAAACCATCTTTAACTACCGAAGAATTAGATAAAAAAATTTCTAAAAATATTCTTAAACCTCTTAAAAAACCAAAAAAAAATAAAGATAAAATAGTTAAAGAAAAAGAAATTGTTCAAAAAGAAAAAAAGATTAAATTATCATTTAATATACCTAAAAAGAAACCAACTATAAGCGGCATAAACACTGTTAGAAGTGTTAAAATATCGAAATATTACAATAAAAAAGATTTTGAAATAGCCAAAAAAGCTATTTCAGAAATGAAAAAAAGTAAGTGGTCCACATCTCTTGGAATTGCAAAAAAAGCTAAAGATAAATCAATTTATAATTTCATACAATGGAGGCATTTATTAACAAAAGGAAATCAAGCATCCTTCTATGACTACAAAGTTTTCATTGATCAAAATTCTCGATATCCAAGAATTGGAAGATTAAAATATCTTGCAGAACACAAGCTGTCTACTGCTAAAGTTTCCCCAAAAAAAATAATTAATTGGTTTAGTGTTGATCAACCTTTAAGCGGATATGGTAAAATGATACTTGGTGAAAGCTTTATTTTAACTGGTGAAAAAAACAAAGGAGCAAAATTAATAAAAGATGGATGGATAACTGCAGATTTATCTAAAAATGAATTAAGATTTTACAGAAAAAAATTTAAAAAATATTTAAATGCAGATGACTATATTAAAAGAGCCGATTATTTAGCATGGAATAGTAAGCGATGGGATTTAAAAAGATTATTAAGATATTTGCCGACAGATTATGAATTGCTATATACAGCAAGATATATTTTAATGACTAAAGGCTATGGTGTTGATCAGGCAATTAAAAATGTACCAACAAAATTAAAAAATGACGCTGGATTAAATTATGATCGTTTGAAATGGAGAAGAAAAAGAGGACGAGTAGACTCCTCGTTAGAAATTCTACTAAATATCAAAAATAATAAAGAGTATTTGATAAAACCTGAAAAATGGTGGAAAGAACGAGAAATTATTTCAAGAGCTTTAATCTATAAAAAAAATTATGAAACAGCCTACAAAATCTCAAGTAATCACGGAATGTCAAGTGGATCTGATTTTGCAGCAGCAGAGTGGCTTAGCGGTTGGATAGCATTAAGTTTTTTAAAAGATCCTCTTTTAGCTAAAGATCATTTTCAAAATTTTTATGAAAATGTAAATTACCCAATAAGCACCTCAAGAGGCGCTTATTGGCTTGCGAGAACTTATGAAAAGTTAGGAAACAAAGATCAATCAAACAAATGGTACAAAGAAGCTTCTAAATTTCTTACTACTTATTATGGTCAATTAGCTTTTTTAAAACTAAATCCTAATGGTAAATTTGAATTAGAAAAGGATATGGTTGTCGATGATAAGTATAGAAAAGTTTTTTTTAATAAAGAATTAGTAAAGATTACTTATCTTTTAGATGAACTTAAAAATGACAAATATACAAAATTTATTTTGAGACATCTGGCAAATGACAACATTCCAAATGGTAGTGAAATTTTAGCAGCTGAGCTTGCTACTAATATTGAAAGATATGATTTTGCAATACAAATTTCAAAAATATCTTCGTACCAAAAAAGATTTCATAATAAATTTAACTACCCAATTATAAGCACTCCAAAAACTATTAATGGTCGTAAAATTCCAGAAAGTGCTTTTATACTCTCAATTATAAGACAAGAGAGTGAATTTGATTTAAGTGCAAATAGTCATGCTGGAGCAAAAGGTCTAATGCAACTAATGCCTTACACAGCAAAATTAGTTTCAAAACAAGCTAAACTTCCGTATTCAAAATCAAGATTAACTACTGATCCGGAGTACAATATAAATTTAGGTTCTCATTATATAGCTGGATTAATACTTCAATATGATGGTGCATACCCTTTTGCTGTAGCCGCTTATAACGCTGGCCCTAATAGAGTTAAATATTGGAAAAAATTAAACAAAAACCCTCAAAAAAAACAAATAGATTATGTTGATTGGGTTGAGCTTATAAAATTTAGAGAAACAAGAAATTATGTTCAACGAGTATTAGAGAACTACAACGTTTACAGATATATCTTGGAAAAAAAGCAAATAACAATGACAAACTTCTTCAAGGATAAGCCTCTATTTTAGTGGCGGAAGAGGAGGGATTCGAACCCTCGGTACAAGTTTCCTCGCACGGTCATTTAGCAAACGACTGGTTTCAGCCTCTCACCCACTCTTCCGTATGACATAGTGTATTAAGTGATTGTATTGAAAATTCAATATTTATAAAGTAATTATTCGATAATTATGAAAAATAAGTACTCTATATTTTCGTTAATCAAGAATGCTTTCTCATATCATGAGAATTGGCAAAGAGCATGGAAAGATCCCATACCAAAAAAAGAATATGATGCAGTTATAGTTGGTGGAGGTGGTCATGGATTAGCTACTGCCTATTATTTAGCAAAAAAACACAATATAAAAAATATTGCTGTTGTTGAAAAAGGTTGGATTGGCGGTGGAAATACAGGAAGAAACACCACAATAATTAGATCAAATTACTTGTGGGACGCAAGCGCTGGTCTTTATGATCATGCACTAAAAATTTGGGAAGGTTTATCTCAAGAACTAAACTATAACGTAATGTTTAGCCAAAGAGGTGTAATGAACCTTGCGCACAATCTCCAAGATGTAAGAGATTTAAAAAGAAGAACTCATGCAAATAGATTAAATGGGATAGATGCAGTTTACTTAAGTACCGAAGAAGTTAAAAAATTTTGCCCAATTATTAATACTTCACAAGATATTAGATACCCTGTTTTAGGTGGAACACTTCAAAGAAGAGCTGGTACAGCAAGACATGATGCTGTTGCTTGGGGTTATGCAAGAGGTGCAGATGAAATGGGTGTTGATATAATTCAAAATTGTGAAGTAAAAGGAATTAAAAGAAATGGTGATAGTGTTGAAGGTATTGAAACTACTAAAGGTTTTATAAAAACAAAAAAAGTTGGTGTTGTTGCAGCTGGCCACTCTAGTGTTATTGCAAATATGGCTGGATTAAAATTACCACTTGAAAGCAAACCTTTACAAGCTTTAGTGTCAGAACCTGTTAAACCAATAATTGATACTGTGGTAATGTCTAATGCTGTGCATGCTTATGTTAGCCAATCTGATAAAGGAGAATTAGTAATTGGCGCAGGAACAGATGATTATGTTTCATATTCACAAAAAGGTAGTCATCAAATTGTAGAGGGAACACTAAATGCAATTTTAGAACTTTATCCAATTTTTAGTAGAATGAGAATGCTTAGACAATGGGGAGGGATTGTAGATATATGTCCAGATGCTAGCCCAATATTAAGTAAAACTTCTATCAAAGGTTTGTATTTTAATTGTGGTTGGGGTACTGGTGGATTTAAAGCAACACCAGGTTCAGGAGATTTATTTGCACATACCATTGCAAATGATGAACCTCATAAACTTAATGCAGCATTTAATTTAAATAGATTTATAAGTGGTGACCTTGTTGATGAACATGGTGCTGCAGCGGTTGCTCATTAATGTTTATTATAAATTGTCCATATTGTGGTGAAAGAGATCATCAAGAATTTAAAGCTGGTGGTGAAGCTCATATAGAGAGACCAAAACAACCAACAGAACTAAGTGATGATGAATGGGCAGAATATTTATTCATGAGAAAAAATATAAAAGGTGTTCAATTTGAGAGATGGATCCATGCACACGGTTGTAGAAAATGGTTTAATATGGTGAGAGATACATCTAATGATGAAATTAAATTAATCTATAAAATGGGCGAAAAACCTCCTTCAGAATAATATGTCTTCAAACTTAAGAATAAAACCTAGCGAATTTATTGATGAAACTATTAGAATTTCTTTTAAGTTTAATGGAAAAACTTACCAGGGATTTAAGGGAGATACACTCGCATCTGCCCTACTTGCTAACGATGTTCATTTAGTTGGAAGAAGTTTCAAATATCACAGACCAAGAGGAATAATGACTGCTGGCTCTGAAGAGCCAAACGCAATAGTTCAAATAAATGATGGCACAAATAGAACAGAACCTAATGTAAGGGCTACGGAAGTAGAAATTTATGAAGGTTTAGAAGCTTCTAGTCAAAACTGTTGGCCTAGTGTTAATTTTGATATAGGAGGAATTAATAATGCTATCTCAGCTTTTTTACCAGCTGGATTTTATTACAAAACTTTCATGTGGCCTGCAAGTTTCTGGGAAAAATATGAATATGTTATCAGACACTCAGCAGGACTGGGTAAATCACCAACAGAAAAAGATCCTGATGTGTATGATCACAGATATATTCATTGTGATGTACTGGTGGTTGGAGCAGGTATTTCGGGAATATTAGCTGCAAAGAATGCTGCTAAAAACAACTTAAAAACTTTACTTGTTGATGAAAAAAACGAATTGGGTGGATCAACAATATATCAAAACAGAGAATTTAATAAAATTGAAAATCAAAGCTCATCTGATTGGATTAAAAAAGAAATCCAAGAATTAAGAAATATAAAAAACCTCGAAATCAAAACCAGAACTAGTGTTGCTGCGTTTCATGGTTACAATTATTTATTAGCAAGAGAAAACCTAACAGATCATTTAGAGAAGAAGGACAAACAAGGAAAAATTAGACAAAGACTTTTAAAAATAAGAGCTAAAAAAGTTATTCTTGCAACGGGTGCTTTGGAAAGACCACTGATCTTTAACAATAATGATAGACCTGGAATTATGCTTTCATCAGCGATAAAAAAATATGCAGATTTTTATGGTGTAGTTTCTGGTAAAAAAAATGTTTTTTTTACTAATAATGACAGTGCTTATGAAAGTGCTTTTTGTCTTCACAACAAAGGAATAAATGTCGAAGCAATAATTGATATTAGAGAAAGTTCAAATTCAAAGATTGTAAAAGCAGTAGAAGAAGCAGGTATTAAAATTCATTGGTCTCATACAATTGTTGATACAAGTGGCTATAAACGGTTAAATGGTATTTCTGCTATGAAACTATCTAATGACGGTTTATCTGTTACAGGTAATAAAATAAATATTTCTTGTGATTGTCTAGGTGTTGCTGGTGGTTGGACTCCTGCTGTTCATTTATTCACACAATCTGGTGGAAAATTAAAATTTGATGAAAATGACAAAATATTTTTGCCTAACAAATATCCGTCTGAACAATTGAGTGTTGGATCTTGTAATGGAGATTTTAAATTAAAAGAAATTATTAATAATTTATCAATTAATTTAAAACAATTTTTAAAAGTTAATGAAACAGATTTTGACAATATCTTGATAGAAGGTGAAGAAGAAAATTCAAAAAGAAATATTTGGCTATTACCATCAGATAAACCAATTGGAAAAACTAAACCGTTTGTTGATTATCAGAATGATGCAACAGCGAAAGATATAAAATTAGCTTTAAGAGAAGGTTTTAGATCAATTGAACATGTGAAAAGATACACAACAACTGGTATGGGAACAGATCAAGGTAAACTTGGAAATATGCATGCACTCGGAATTATTGCTGACACTGCTGGTGTAAAGATGGGTGAACTTGGTACCACAACTTTTAGACCACCCTACACACCTTTAACATTTGGAACAATTGTTGGACGAAACGTTGGTGAGTATTTTGATATTTTTAGAAGAACTCCAATGAATGACTGGCACATAGAAAATAAAGCTGAGTTTGAAAATGTTGGTCAATGGAAGAGAGCTTGGTATTACCCCATTAATGGTGAAAGCATGCATGAGGCTGTACAAAGAGAAAGTATGGCAGCCAGAGAAAGTGCTGGAATATTAGATGCATCAACTTTAGGTAAAATTGATATTCAAGGTACCGATGCATCAGAATTTTTAAACAGAGTTTATACAAATGCTTGGTCAAAACTTGGTATTGGTAAATGCAGATACGGTTTGATGCTTAATGAAGATGGTATGGTTTACGATGATGGTGTAACAACGAGACTTGGAGAAAATCACTACATAATGACAACAACAACTGGTGGTGCTGCTAATGTCTTGGGTAAACTTGAAGATTATTTGCAAACTGAATGGCCTGAATTAGATGTTTATTTAACTTCTGTTACTGATCATTATGCAACCGCTAGCATTTGTGGTCCTAATAGTAAGAAGATATTAAAAAAATTAATTCCTGATTTAGATTTATCTGAAGAGAGTTTTTCTCATATGTCGTTTAAAAATGCTCAAATTGGAAAGATTAAATGTAGAATTATGAGAATTAGTTTTACTGGTGAACATAGTTATGAAATCAATGTTCAATCTAATTATGGTAAAGCTATTTGGGAAAAATGTATGGAAGCTGGCAAGGAATTTAACATTACTCCATATGGAACTGAGACTATGCACTTATTAAGAGCTGAAAAAGGATTTATAATCGTAGGCCAAGACACTGATGGAACAATGACACCTATTGATCTTCAAATGGATTGGATAGTAAGCAAAAAGAAATATGATTTTATTGGTAAGAGATCACTTTATAGATCTGACACCATGAAAGAAGAGCGTAAACAGTTAGTTGGACTTTTAACAGATGATCCAAATATAGTTTTAGAAGAAGGTGCTCAAATTGTTTCTGAATTAAATCAATCTCCTGTTAATATGCTAGGTCATGTAACATCAAGTTACTATAGTCCAAATTTAAAAAAATCTATTGCCCTTGCAGTCGTAAGAAGTGGAAAAAATATGATGGGTACAAAATTATTTATCCCCATGGAGGATAAGACGATCAATGTTACTGTAGCTAATCCAGTTTTTTTTGATACAGAAAATAAGAGGTTAAATGCTTAATTATAATTCACCAATTAATAATCAGATCAATTATAACGGTGTATCAGTAAAAGAATTATCTCCTATAATGAAACTTAGTCTAAGAGGAAAAAAAAGAGAATTCTTTACAACAGTTGGTAAACATTTGGATATGATTTTACCCACAGAAGCAAACACTTCGTCATCTAGTTCTAAACTTACTTCTATATGGCTTAGTCCTGATGAATGGATGGTTGTATCAAACGAAGAAATCGAAAAAGATACAAACAAATATGATCTTGAAGAAAATTTGTATAACAGTATTTCAAAAACTAGTTTAGGTGCAGTTGTTGATGTAACTGATCAGTTTGTAATGTTAGAATTAGAGGGTGCAAATATATATGAGTTATTTTCCTCTGGTAGTCCTTTTAATTTTAATGAATTTAAAGAAAAAAAAGGCTCTACTACACAAACATTGCTAAACAACATTGACGTAATAATTCATAATAAAAGTGAAAATTTAGTTAATTTATTTGTTAGACGTTCATTTTCTGAGCATTTGTACTCTTGGATAAATGATAGTGCGTCAAGGTTATAAGGTTATTCTTAATTATTTTTGGGTAAAAGGAGTTATGAAAAAACTTATTTTACTTGCACTTATAGTGCTTTTACCCTTTTCAGTTAACGCAGATTCAAAACTAGATCAAATATTAGCATCTGGTGAATTAAAAGTTGGAACTACGGGAGACTGGGATCCTATGACAATGAAAGACCCTGCAACAAATAAATATAAGGGTTTTGATATCGATGTAATGGATGAATTGGCTAAGGACATGGGTGTAAAAGTTATTTTCGTTCCAACAGAATGGAAAACTATCGTTTCAGGAATTACCTCTGGTAGATATGATATTTCAACAAGTGTTACTAAAACAGCCAAAAGAGCAGAAGTTGCCGGCTTTACCTCTACATATTATAAGTATGGTACAGTACCACTTGTGCTTAAAAAGAATTTAAAGAAATTCTCAACTTGGGACTCATTAAATAAAGATGGTGTAAAAATAGCAACTACACTTGGAACCTCTCAAGAACAAAAAGCAAAAGAATTTTTTCCAAAATCTACATTAAAATCAGTTGAAGCTCCAGCTAGAGACTTTCAAGAAGTTTTAGCAGGTAGAGCTGATGGAAATATTACAAGTTCAACAGAAGCTAATAAACTAGTTATCAAGTACCCGCAATTAGCAATAGTTCAGGATGGTGAAAAAAATCCTGCTTTTCTTGCTATGATGGTTCCTAAAACTGATACAAAATGGAATAACTATGTAAGTGACTGGATTGAAAAGAAAAAAAATTCTGGTTTCTTTCAAAAGTTATTAGCTAAATATAATCTTAAAAGTTTATAATCAGTTAGATATTAATTTTTAATTCTCTATAACTTAAGAGTGAAAAATATATTTTTTTTACTTTTAATTCTTCCACTTTCTTCATGTACAGATCATGAGATGGGTTGGTTTATTATTTCTCCAAATAATCTTGAAGGAGCAACAAATCTAAAGTTCTTATTGAGTGGCTTAACAACAACTATCTATATATCTCTAATATCAATAATTATATCAATGATATTGGGACTAGTTGTTGCAATACCATCTTTAGCTAAGAATAAATTTTTAACTTATATTAATATTGGTTATGTTGAAATTGTAAGAGCTGTACCATTATTAGTTTTAATTTTATGGATTTATTATGGTTTACCTATAATGACAGGTATTAGCTTCAGTCCATTTGTTTCAGGAATAATTGCATTGGCAATAAGTGAAAGTGCCTTTCAAGCTGAAATTTTCAGAGCTGGTATTAATTCAATCAAGAAAGCACAATGGGAAGCAGGTAGTTCATTAGGTTTGAATTTTTTTAAAAGATTAAGATTAGTAATATTGCCTCAAGCAATAAAAAATATTTTACCTGCTATTGGTAATCAATTTGTCTATGTTTTAAAAATGTCATCATTAGTATCAATAATAGGTATTGGTGACTTAACAAGAAAAGCAAACGAATTAGTTGTTACAACTTATCGACCTTTAGAAATTTATACATTTTTGATTTTGGAGTATTTAATCTTAATATTAATTGTTTCTTTTTTTGTAAGAAAATTAGAAAAAAATTTAAAAAAAGACTAATTGTTAATTTTTCTTTCTCCAGTCCCATGGATAATCGAATTCCATAGACCACATTCCAAGTTTATTAAATTTAGCATAATTTTCATCTATAATAAATTTTTTGGAATATCTTCTATAAGCAAATGCATAACCTCTTCTAACAAGATAGCTGGATAAACTTTCATCATTTACATAACATTCTGCTAAAGTTCTTTTATATTGATCTTTACCTTCACTAATACAGATAACTTTATTATTTCCAATCTTATCTATAAGAATTTGTTTGGCTGTTATTCCGCAAGGGTTACTCTGACCTTCTTTAATGCAGTTTTGTTTTAATTCAGGTGTATCTATGCCACTAAATCTAATTTTTTCACCATTAATTTTGATTGTATCTCCATCCGTTATTTTAATATCTTGTGATTTGATATCGTTATATGTAAAAAAAAAAACTAGTGCTGAAACACTAATAACTAAAATGGCTTTTCTTTTGCTTAAATACATTGTTTAAGAAATATCCAATGAAGATGATTAAGGCAATACCCATGACCCAGTTAGTCACCATTATTGTATAAAATATATCATTATAATTACCACCCCTTATATTTATTACATACCATAAAGACAAAAATGGAAATGCTGTTAGTCTTAAAATACTTAAATACAGACTGTAAATTGGTTTTTTAAGAGCCTGAAATACTGCAGTTGTGATAAAGAACACCGGATAAATTGGGCCTATCAAAGCTGCTACTTTCAGATAAATAGCTCCATGTTTGATTGCTTCCACATTATCTGTAAATTGGGATACAAAAATTTCTGCGCCAAAAAATAATATTATTCCTGCACCTACCATAAACGATGAACCAAATAAAAGAGCTTTCGAATACAATTCTCTTATACGATTAAATTTTTTTGCACCAAAATTCTGTCCACCAATTGAAAGTACGGCTGTATTTAAACCAATTACTGGTAATAAGAAGACTTGTTCAACTCTTAAAGCAGCTCCATACCCAGCAGTAGCTAATTCTCCAAATTGACCAATAAAATACAAAATATTAAATATACCAACACCTATAAACAACATACTAAACATAATAGGTAAGGCTTGAGAAAATAATTCTCTCAACATATCAAAATTAGGAATAAAACACTTTATAAATAAATATTTTCTTAATTTACATGAATTGATCTTGTAGGCTAAATAAAATGTTCCTATTGATTGTGAGATTACTGTTGCTATTGCAAGACCGCCAATACCGAAAGCAGGAATAAAACCATAACCCCAAATAAATAATGGGTTTAAAAATATATTTAAGAAAAAACTAAAAATTAAAACATTTCTATAACTTTTAGTGTCACCTTGTGCATTCAAGGCACCATTCAAAGAAATTTGAATCATTACAATAAATGTACCGTAAAAAATAATATCTAAATATTCTCTTGTAAGAGCTATACCTGATGCATCAGATCCCATTACACCTAAGAGAAAATTAGAAGCATTTAAACCAAATAGAGTTACTATTACAGAGGTCAGAATTGCAAAAACTACTGATTGAGCAATAAATAGCGATGCTCTATTAATTTTTTTCTCACCTAATAAATTGCCAATACAAGCGTTAGTAGCAGCACCAATACCAACACCTACTGCTATAATTACAAAATATATTGGAAAAGATTTAGCAATTGCTCCTATAGCTTCAGCAGAAATTCTACCAGCAAACCAAGTATCGACTAGATTATAAAAAGTTTGAAATAACGAGCCAACACTTGCAGGTATTGTTACTTTTCTTAGAAGATCCCATATAGGGTCTTTTGTTAATTTTATTTGTTTAGACAATTTATTTTTATTTATATTCTTTTTGGAATATATGCTTTGAACCACTCTTTTTAGCAAGATTTATTTGTTCTTGTCTCATTCTAAATCGTACCTTTTGAGATTTTGTCAAATTATCGTGACATTTTGGACAGGAAACACCTTCTTCGTATTTTTTTGATTTTTTGTCTTTAGGTGAAATTGGTTTTCTACATCCACTGCACATGAAATAACTTCCAACACTTAAACCGTGTTTAAGACTAATTCTGTTGTCAAAAACAAAGCATTCTCCTTTCCACATACTATCTTTTTTCTTTGTGTTTTTGAGATAATTTAGAATACCACCATTCAATTGATAAATATTTTTGAAACCTTTGTTCTTTAAGTACACTGATGTCTTT